>Ga0315310_10002701_pt1 | contig 11053 bp, 9 predicted proteins | sample TDP5_MG_FD_203630 | JGI IMG/M metagenome (GOLD analysis project Ga0315310, IMG submission 203630) | Freshwater sediment microbial communities from Lake Towuti, South Sulawesi, Indonesia - TDP5 | ecosystem: Environmental > Aquatic > Freshwater > Lake > Sediment | place: Indonesia: South Sulawesi... | reverse complement strand
TCTCAGATCATATCGAAATCCTTTACGATATAGATATTCTTTATCGAAAAAAGGCCGAGTCTCTGGATATAAAGTTGAGACGAACTTCTTCTCTCAACATTTCTGATAAATTTATTGAAGCTTTATTGAGTGTTGTTGAAGAACATATACACAACCTATTCCCTCTCCCTTGAGGGGAGAGGGTGGGGGTGAGGGTGAACATGAAGCGACTCGTTATTGTGGGTGGTGGGATCGCTGGTCTGGCAGCGGCCTATTTCGCTCTCGAAAAGGTAAAGAAATTAGGTGGATCCATTCAGCTACAACTTTTGGATGAGAAGGATAGAGTAGGTGGATGCATCCTAACGGAGAAAGTGGATGATTTCGTCATTGAGGGAGGTCCAGATTGCTTCCTTTATGAAAAGCCGTGGGCTCTTGCCCTCTGCGAAAAACTCGGACTCGGAGATAGGATTTTAAATACAAATGAGAATCGGAGAGTCTTCATTCTCTCTAAGGGGAAGCTCCATGAATTGCCAGAAGGGTTTATGCTCATGGTTCCAACCAGTCTGACGCCCTTCATCAAGAGTTCTCTTATCTCCTGGCCAGGGAAGATTCGGATGGGAATGGATCTTTTCATCCCAAAGAAGGACTCAGAAGAAGAGGAGAGTCTTGCCGATTTTGTCAGGCGACGCCTGGGTGAGGAGGCTTTGGAGAAGATTGCAGAACCCTTGGTGGCAGGGATTCATGCTGGAACCCCAGAGACCATGGGCTTAAAAAGTACTTTCCCCAGGTTCCTTCAGATGGAAGAAGAATATGGGAGTCTCATCCGTGGCATGCTCGCAAGAAGAAAGATGGCCCTCCAATTTCAAAAAAAGGGTGGGCCTAAAAGGACGATGTTCTTAGCCCTTAAAGACGGATTGGGTGAATGGATTAACTGTCTAAGAGAAAAGATTGGAGAGGACAGGATTGGTCTTAAAAAGAAGGTTGTGAGATTGAAAAAGAGTGAGAAGGGGGATTATCAAGTCCAGTTGTCTGACGGAGCATGCCTTGAAGCAGATTCGGTCATTTTAGCAACTCCTTCTTTCATCACAGCAAAGATCGTCGAAGAGATGGATGGAAAACTTTCCAAAATCCTTCTCACCATTCCCTATGTTTCAAGTGCCACGGTTTCTTTGGCCTATCGACGCTCCCAGGTCCATGATCCCCTTGACGCATTTGGATTTATTATCCCTCGGACAGAAAAAAGAAAGATCATGGCCTCCACTTATACTTCAGTTAAATTTAACTACCGGGCTCCAGAGGGCCATGCTTTGCTTAGGGTCTTTGTTGGAGGTGCGAACAATCAGGAGCTCGTTAGCCTTCATGACGATGAGATGCTGAGGTTGGTTGAAGAGGAACTGAGGAAAATTGTGGAGGTAGAAGGTGATCCTATTCTGACCAGGATCTACCGATGGGAGAGGTCGATGCCTCAGTATCTGGTAGGGCATTTGGAGAAAGTTTCCCGAATCGAAGAGAGGACAAACCTCCAGTCTGGCCTTTTTCTCACCGGATGCGCCTATAAAGGAATCGGAATCAGCGATTCTGTGCATGATGCCGAAATCGTCGCCGAAAAAGCTGTTGAGCATCTCAAAAAGTAGGGACAAAAGTAGGGACACATCCCATTTATTATTTGGATCATAAATAAGAAGAGGGTTTTCTCCACATTTGCCTTACATTTTTAATTTAATGGGATGTGTCCCTATTTAAAGTCCCTTTTTAATTCGGTCGGAAAAGGAAACGCGCAAATGCTAATTGGCTTTAATCTTTGCTAAGTCCAGATCGTCGAGGGTGACGACTCCTTTGGCCTTCATCTCCTCCATCGCCTTTTGAGAGGTTTCCGGACCGACCCCTCTGCTTAAGTTTTTAACGAATATGACTTTATACCCCGCTGTGACCGCATCGAGTGCTGTCGCTCTCACGCAGTAATCCGTGGCGATGCCATAGACGACCAATTTCTTGATCTGGTCCTTCTTGAGGATTTTGTCCATCTCAGTCTTCTTTCCGCCATCATCTTGGAAACCGGAGTAGCTGTCATATTTTGGATCCATCCCTTTTTTCACCACGGCCTTAAATAATTTCTTGTCCAATAGGATCTCTGCTCCAGCAGTCTTTTGAACGCAATGGGGCGGCCAGAGAACCTGGTCTTTTCCGTGAAGTTTAATGAGGTCAAAGGCCTTTTTCCCTTTATGGTTGGTAAAGAACGAAGCATGATTCGCCGGATGCCAATCCTGAGTGGCATAGATTGGGAAGCCCGCATCCTTCAGTTTCTTTGTATTCTCTTCGACTGCCTTGACATATGCCTCATCCGTGCCTTCCACGGCCAGAGAGCCCTTCTTGAATTTCGTGAAATCTCCCTGGACATCGACCACGATCACGCCAATTTTTCCTTCCTCTTTTGCCATAGCCACCTCTCCAAGAATCATCGTGAAGAATAATGCCCATACCCATGTCCTTGCTCCTCGATTTCCCATGATGCACCTCCTTATTACATTATAAAATTTCTAATTTCTAATTTCTAATTTCTAAATTCTAAATTCTAAATTCTAAACTCTAAACTCTAAACTCTAAACTCTAAACTTCTCTTACCATATCTCTGGCCACTTCTCCAGTGGCTTTGATGATCGTTTCGATGTCCGTATCGGAATGGGCCATGGATAAGCTGCCCCCGCCGTGCATCACATAGACGCCTCTTGTCAACATTCGGATGCGAAACTCAACCTCTCTTTTGTCTATATCGGTAAAGCGGTGGATCGAATGAGGAGAATTGAGCGTCACCCCTCTTTGCAATGGGAAATGGGTCTGAAATAGAGAGCCGATCCCTGTGACAATGGCATCTATTCCTTCACGACGGAGAGACTCCTGAACACCTTTTCTCACCTTTTCCCCCCTGGTTTCCAAAAGGGGATAGACCTCCTCTTCGTAATCCTTCAAATAGCGAAGCATCGCCAAACCGGCTGCTGCTGTTAGCGGATTGGAAGAAAAGGTACCCCCGCCAATCAGAATCCTCTCCCATTTGTTGCCCTTCTTTTCAGGAGAGGTCCTCTCGAGAATCTCTCTTTTTCCCACCACAGCACCCACGGGCAACCCGCCACCCATGATCTTTCCCAATGTCGTCAGATCTGGAGTGATGCCAAACCTTTTCTGAGCTCCACCTAAGGCCACACGAAATCCCGAGATCACTTCATCAAAGATGAGGAGGGCCCCAAGCCTCTCTGTTTCGGACCGGAGCGCCTTTAGATATTCTATCGTCGCTGGAGTGAACCCACCTCCGGCAATCACAGGCTCGAGAATAATTCCTGCGATGTCATTCTTATTTTTATGGATGACCTCCAGTGTTCCAGAAATGTCATTAAATGGGATCACCTTTGAGTATTTCTGAAGTTCGGGCAACAGGCCGAGACTTTCTTCTTTTTCATAAGGCATTTCGATGCCTAAGGAGAGATCGGAGTTTGCTCCATGCCAACCACCCGCGATCTTTAAGATGGTCTTCTTCTGGGTGCAGGCACGGGCGAGGCGGACCGCATACATCGTCGCCTCGGTTCCTGAACAACAGAATCGCACCCTCTCTGCACAGGGGATCAATTCCCGAATGAGTTCAGCCCACTCCACCTGCTTCTCAAAGAGGATACCCCAGTGGATTCCCTCCCTTAATTGTCGTTCAATTGCTTCAACTACAATCTCTGGGTGGTGTCCCAAAATATTGGTATAGTTGCCCAACCAGAGGTCCACATATTCATTGCCATCTACATCCCAGACCTTAGAACCCTTCGCCTTCTTAAGAAAGAAAGGGTAGGGCGGGAAATAGTGGATGTTGTGTGAGATTCCTCCTGGCATCGCCTCTTTGGACCGATTGAAAAGAGTTCCCGAAAGGACTGTTTTTTGTCGATACCGGTCAAAAAAATGGTTCATTCGTGAAACCTCCGAAAACCAGAATTCCTTATAGCATAATTCTAATGGGTGGAAAACATGATTTTCAAAAAAAATTGTGTCTGGAATTTTGATCGGTTTCGTCGGCGATATTGGCCTTCCAGGCCTGCTCCCTCGACAGACACTCGAACTCGTTGGCCGACCTTTCGAAAATCCGGGGAAACTCAAGACGTTTCCTGAACATGGTCCAATATTGCCAGCCCATGGAGCGTGGACCCCAGAGGACGGGCAAGGGAGTTAAGGCCCGATCGGCTGTGTGGGGATGGAGGCACCTCTCTATAAGTTTTCCGTTTTCCAAGTTGATCAAGAAGACTGTTTCTTAGTGAAGGATCTGGCTGAGGAAGAGTCTGGTCCGTTCGTGCTTAGGATTTGCAAAAAACTCTTCTGGCGTGTTTCCTTCCACGATTTTACCAAAGTCCATAAAAAGGACTCTGTGTGCCACACTCCTGGCAAAACCCATTTCGTGGGTGACGACGATCATCGTCATACCCTCCTGGGCGAGCTCGATCATGACGTCCAGTACTTCTTTGATCATCTCCGGGTCAAGGGCTGAGGTGGGTTCATCAAAGAGCATGACCTTGGGATTCATACACAGACTACGGGCAATGGCCACACGCTGCTGCTGACCTCCTGAAAGCTGACCAGGGTATTTTCGGGCCTGTTCAGCGATATGCACCTTTTCGAGGTAATACATGGCCGTCTCTTCCGCTTCTTTCTTTGGGACCTTTCTCACCCAAATGGGCCCCAAAGCCAAATTTTCAACAATATTGAGGTGCGGAAAGAGGTTGAAGTGTTGAAAAACCATGCCCACTTCAGCTCGTATTTTTTCAATATTCTTGATGTTATTGGTCAGCTCGGTGCCATCGACAATAATACGACCCCGTTGATGTTCTTCCAGACGGTTGATGCAACGGATGAGCGTGGATTTTCCTGAGCCTGAAGGGCCACAGATCACGATACGTTCCTGTCTGCTTACGGTGAGGTCTATACCCCTGAGTACATGAAATTCACCAAACCACTTGTGCACATCGATGAATTCTATCATCAGCCCTTGAGACGTCTGTTTTTCAGTATTGATTGAGATTTCCTCGTTCATAAAAACCTCTCTGTATCGTTTAATCTCCCCTTGACAATTCCCTTTCGAGCCTCCTGCTATAATTGGACATGGAGAAACAACCCAAAAAGTAGAAAATGGCAACGAAAAAATAGGCCTCCCGGCTGAACCCCATCCACTCAGGATTGGAGAGCACACTCTGCGTCGTCTTGAGCAGTTCAAAGAGGGCAATGATCACCACAAGCGAGGTGTCCTTGAAGGCTGAAATGAGAATGCTCACCGTGGGTGGAATGACGATCTTCAAAGCCTGGGGCAAGATGACCAGCCGCATGGTCAGGTAATAGTTTAATCCTATGGACTCTGCCGCCTCATACTGTCCTCGGGACATCCCCTGCAAACCGCCCCTGACCACCTCAGCGATATAGGCAGCTGTAAACAGGATAATGGCTGCCTGTGCCCTGAGGATCTTGTTGATATTGATGCCTTCAGGCAAGAAGAGGGGGAAGATGATGGAGGACATAAAAAGGAGACTGATCAAGGGTACGCCGCGGATCAGTTCGATGTACAAGATACACAAAACTTTGACACCTCGCATCTTGGATCGGCGCCCCAGCGCCAGGATGACGCCTAATGGGTACGCAGCAGTAAGGCCGAAAACCGCGAGCAGAAGGGTAAGGGGTAACCCGCCCCATTGGGTGCTTTCTACCGACTTCAGTCCAAAGATACCTCCTTTCATGAGGAGGCCCATCGTGAAAAGCCCGATGATCCACGCATAGGCCAAAGGTTTTTTCCAGTGGTTCCGGTTTCTACTATAGAAGAGGAGACCAAAAAGGATCATCATCGCGACGAAAGGTCGCCATTGCTGTTCAAAGGGATAGAAGCCGAAGATCATAAAGCGGAAGTTTGTATAGATAATGGACCAGCAGGCGCCGGCAGCCTGTCTGCACGCCTGACCGGTTGTATGCCATGCACTATCAATGAATGCCCAACGAAAGATGGGAGGAATAACCTTCCATAAGAAGAAAAGGGTCATGATGGTAAGGATGGAATTGAGCACCCCATTAAACAAGTTGTTTTTTAGCCAACCGATGAAACCAACGCTTGTTATAGGGGGCCTTAACTCTTCTGCTTGGACCGCTTGTTCCATGCTATCTCTCTACAAGAGCCACTTTCCTATTATACCAGTTCATGAAAGCTGACGTGGACAGACTGAAAAACAGATATACCACCATGATGAGGGCGACTCCCTCTATGGACTGTCCGGTCTGATTGATGGTTGTGTTGGCCACAGAGACGAAATCCGGATAACCAATGGCTACGGCTAAAGAACTGTTCTTTGTCAGGTTGAGCATCTGGCTGGTCAAGGGTGGAACAATGACCCTAAGGGCTTGGGGTAAGATCACCAGGTTTAACACGAGAGCCGGCCTGAGACCAATAGACATGGCTGCCTCTCTTTGGCCTTTGCTGACCGACTGAATTCCTGCACGGACGACCTCGGCAACAAAAGCAGCCGTATACAGGACAAGGCCAAGGAGGAGGGCAATGAATTCAGGACTTACTGTTAAACCGCCCTCAAAGTTAAAGCCTATGAGTTTGGGGACATCCATCTCCATAGGGGCACCGAATGCCAACCATGTGATGAAAGGGAGACCCAAAACAATAGCGATGCCGACACGAAAGGTAGGGAAAAACTGCCCTGTTTTTTCTTGCCGTTTTCTTGCCCATCGACGTATAAGATAAACGATCATACATGCGGCCACAAAGGCGAGGAGCATGGATTTGTGAGCGGGATGGGCTTCTGGGATGGTAAAGGCTACCCCACGGTTAGACATGAAGATCCCTGCTCCCGGGCTGACGGCCTCCCGCGGAGAGGGAAGGGTTTCATAAAAGATGGCATACCAGAAGAATAACTGCAGAAGGACAGGAATATCCTGCATGACTTCAATGTAGATGGCTGCCAGCTTTGAGATAAGCCAGTTGGTAGAAAGCCTTGCCACTCCAATGAACGTGCCAAGAATAATTGTAATCACGATTCCTACGAAGGCGACCTTTATGGTATTGAGAGCACCAACTAAAAGGGCGCGGCCGTAAGTGCTGGCCGCTGAATAGGCAATCAGAGATTCACCGATCTCAAAAGAGGATTCTTTGTGGAGAAAACTAAACCCCGTGGCAATATTTTGTCTTTTGAGGTTTATCAGGGTATTGGAGATGAGATAGTAGGCTAACAACCCCACCATACAGAAGGTGATGAACTGAAATAGGATGGCCCTTTTTTTTGGGTCAAACCAGAAGGGTATCTTTTCTGATGCCGGACTGTCGCTAAACTCTTTCATCCTCTTTCAAAGGGTCGGTTGCTTCCTGAAGAAGTTTGGTCTGGCAGTCTCTGGGAGGACAAGCTCTTATGCCTTTGACCAGTCGTATCCCGATTAACAATGATTCAAAAGAGGGTGCCCCGTTTGCGGGGCACCCTTATAGAGGATTATCTGAATGGGAAGGAATACATAAGTCCACCCCTTGTCCACAGGTCATTGAGCCCGCGCTCAAGCTTAAGGGGCGTTTTCGGACCCACGTTGCGATCAAAGACTTCGGCGTAGTTGCCCACCTGCTTGATGATGTTATATGCCCACTTTTCATCGAGACCGAGAGCCTTACCATAGCCTGGGCTGACTCCAAGGAAACGCTGGATCTGGGGATCTGTACTTTTTAACATTTCGTCCACATTCTTCGAAGTAATACCCAGTTCCTCGGCTTCAATCAGGGCCATGACCGTCCAGTTGACGATGTCGTACCACTGATCGTCTCCATGACGGACGACAGGGGCAAGGGGTTCCTTGGAAATGATTTCAGGCAAGATGATGTAATCATCAGGATTTGGGGAGATCGAACGTACTGCGGCCAACTGGGAGGCGTCCGAGGTCAGACAGTCGCAACGGCCGGCAAAGAAGGCCTTGTTCAACTCGGCGGGGTGCTCAATAACGAGCGGCTTCCATGGCATCCCGTTTTTCCGGAAGTAATCCGCAGCGTTCATCTCAGTAGTTGTTCCGGGAAGGACGCAGATGGTGGCACCCTTCAATTGCTTGGCGCTCTTGACACCCAGTTTCTTAGGGATCAGAAAACCCTGACCGTCATAATAATTCACATGAGCAAAATTGAGGCCGCTCACGGTTTCACGGGTCAAAGTAACGGTGGTATTACGGCACAAGACATCCACCTCCTTTGACTGAAGAGCGGGGAGACGCTGGACGGCTGTAAGGGCAACATATTTCACCTTGTTGGCATCGCCAAATACCGCGGCAGAGATTGCTTTAGCTGTATCTACATCAAGACCTTTCCATACGCCCTTTTCGTCAGGCATGCTGAATCCTGCTACCCCAGGATTCACACCCGCTATAAGAACCCCTCTTGCACGGACTTCATCGAGGGTTCCTGCAACAGCCATACCGGCTGTCACAAGAAGCACTAAAACCAAGACCACTGCAAAGCATTTAATATTTTTCATCCCATATTCCTCCTTTCTGGTTTAATGTTAACTTCCTTAGATCGCCCAAGGGCGACCCTGCTTTTTCACTATGGTAGGTTTGTATCTTAAGTTTTTAAAAGAAAATAGGTTTCTATTGGCCCCCAACGGTGATGATAATAAATGATAAAGACTGGCTTTTGGGTGGCTTGAATATACGAAAAAAGGAGTGTTCTGTCAAGGGAAAATACGACAAGAGATGGGTTCTTTCTTGAGCCCTCTGAGGGGACAACCCTGATAGAAAGCTTTCCTATCTGGGTAATGGCAACCCCCAATGGGGCTTCCTATTTAAAAGGTTGTTTGCTGAGATTCAAATTGTTAAGATTTAAGAGAATTTGAAATTTTGAACGGAGTGCCTTCGCCGAGCAAGAAAATCTACAGGCGTTGGAGGGAGATATGGGAGATAAAGAGATCTGCATTATTGGAGCTGGAAATGGTGGGTCAGCGATAGCAGGGGATATGACTATGGCAGGGCATCGATGCCGCCTCTTTGAGTTTTCCGAATATGCTGAGAACATCAAGCCGATTATTGCCCAAGGCGGAATTCATGTGACCGGAATTGCCCGAACAGGTTTTGCGAAAATAGCGCTTGCGACCTTGAATCTCTCTGAAGCGGTTCGAGGAGCAGATCTGATTATGGTTACAACGCAAGCTTTAGGACATGAGCGAGTCGCGCGGGAACTCATCCCCCATCTGTCAGAAGGGCAGACAGTGGTGCTATGGCCAGGGAGTGGAGGGACACTGGTTTTTCGAAAAGTATGGGATGAGACAGGAATGAATCGGCGGGTTTTTCTGGCGGAGGGGGTGACGTTTCCTTACTGCTGCAGGCGTCCACAAGGGCCTGGAACGGTAAACATTCACAGAGTTGATGGCCCTCGAATGTTGTTAGCCGCTTTGCCAGCAACGGATACTCAGGTCGTCATAAAGGCCCTTTCTGGAACCTATGCAGATGTGGTTCAGCCCGCAGTCAGTGTATTGGAGCCTGCACTCTACAACCCCAATATTATCGTCCATCCGGTAGGTGCCTTGCTCAACATGGGAAGAATAGAATACTCAAAAGGTAAATTCTGGATGTACAAAGAAGGACTTACCCCCTCGGTGAAGAAGGTCATTTATAGCATGGATAAGGAGCGGTCCGCCCTGTTTAAAGCATTTGGATATCCGCCTTGCACCTATGACCAGATTTTTTGGAATTGTTTCAACATGACCGTGGAACAATTTGCCCTCACCTCAAGTCAAGGGCCGTTCAGTATGCAGGATCGCTATATCACAGAAGATATACCGATGGGGGCCTGTCTCACTGTCTCGTTAGCTCGAAAAGCAGGGATATCCATGCCCACCTATGAAGCGATGATTCACCTTGCTTCAGTGGTCAACGATACTGATTTTTATGCCGCCGGTCGTACCCTCGAAAACCTTAAGTTGGCTGAACTGAAATTGGAAGATCTGAAGGAGTACTTCTTAACTGGCAAGAAACCCTGATCTATTTTAGGCGATATTTTCTGTCATAGAGATCTTTGTGGTAAGGCGCTTTCCTTCCAGGGCATAGATCTCTTGGACATAACTGACAGCTTACAAAACTTGTCTCTGCGGGGAACCATATCCCTGAGATTGATTTGATCGGGACCATCATGAGACTCTCGGTAAGATATACCCCGATCAGATCTTTGGTTTTACCGAGAAGGGAAAAAAGCGGCCGCTGTTCTTCAATAGGCCAATCTTCGAGAGAACCTGGAGACATTCTGGAGACCTTCCCAAGTTCATAATATTCGACTAAGTGTTTTTTTAAAAAATCGTTTGCTATGCGTAACACGCTTTCTTTGATGGACTCAGCCAAATAATGTTGTAACATATCGCTTATCTTATCTGACCAATCCTCTAATTCGGTACCACAGGTTACAGCGAAAGGGAAGATCCGATAGGTTTGGTCCAGGTTGACCCGAAGAACACGGCTTTTAAATTCTATCCCCTCAACCATTACGAAATCATCCCCTTTGGAGTCAATAAATGCTGCCTTATAAATTGCTTTCGGTCTACCGAGTTTTTGAGCCTCGTCAATCAGTCGTTTCAAGTCATTCAGGAGAGTGCTCCCCTCTTTTAGGTGCAATTTCTCTAAAAGATCGTTCACCTCTAATTGAAATGGAATTGGGTTCAATACCATCGTGTCCATGGAGGCTCTCAACGAATCACTCACGAAAGAAATTATACTTGAAAATGATTCAACTTTCCATCAACTATCCTGATGGATCCATCCCCAAAGGATCAGGGAAGAGGTGATGAAATGAACGAAACTACATAGCTTTTGGGAAGGTTGTAAAGAAATCCGAAATCTGGTATAAAATTCACGAATGAGATCGAATTCAATGATCAATACTATCATCAGATTTGATCATGTCAGTAAGATATTCCCGGATGGGACAAAAGCAGTAGACGATGTAAGTTTTGAGATCTATGAAGGGGAGTGCATTACTTTCGTTGGCCCATCAGGATGTGGGAAGACGACTACTGTAAAACTGTTAAATCGTTTGGTGGAGCCGACT
>Ga0315310_10002700_pt1 | contig 11055 bp, 9 predicted proteins | sample TDP5_MG_FD_203630 | JGI IMG/M metagenome (GOLD analysis project Ga0315310, IMG submission 203630) | Freshwater sediment microbial communities from Lake Towuti, South Sulawesi, Indonesia - TDP5 | ecosystem: Environmental > Aquatic > Freshwater > Lake > Sediment | place: Indonesia: South Sulawesi... | reverse complement strand
TGTTTCTGTTCCTTCGCAAACTTCTTAGCTAACTCATAACATTCAGCAGCGAAAATGCGGGATATTCTGTCACGTTCAGAAAACGACTCAGCCTTAACGAAGTCTTTTCCCTCTAACTTCTCAATTTCCTTAGCGATCCTGCGGAAGGCCCTGTATGTATTAAAAAAATATTTTTTTTCATCATTCAGGTTCATTGAGGTTTTCACGTCCTCTGCGAGATGAATATGCCTGTGATGGTGCCGATCAGAGCGGTGATGGCCGCAAAGATCTCGCTGTTCCACGATCTCAAAAAAGCCATGTGTGCCACCTCGAGGATTATCAAGCCGATGAGGGCTGCTATAGTAAAGCACATGCCGTAGACAAGCTTTTCATTGGGCGGCACCTCAGCTTGTCGCTTTTTTATCCGCACGGTTTTTGTTAAAGCTCTACGAATCGCGTTCCTCATATTCGTCTTCCTCCACTTTCAGCCGCATCTGTTTGCCCCGCTTAACAATGCGGACCTGCCCCCTCTCCCAAGCACCCTTCAGCAGGGTGGCAAGCTTGGGATCCAGCAACCCATGAGCTATCACCCTGATGCTCTTTGTAACCCCAAGGAGGATGGCTGTCGCGTCAACGTCGAAGTCACCCATGCTCGGCCAGATGAAGACGTCTCTTGCCAAGACGATGTGCTTGGCTTCCTCGCCAGCTACACCGAAGAATACGCCCACGGATTTGACGGGCACATCAAAAATAAGGTATCGCTTTCTTCCCTTAGGCTTCAGCCGGATCTCTCGCTTAGAATGGTCCCACCACTCCACCTCAATGAGGTCACCGAACCGGAGCTGCGAAACCGTTTTAAGAACTTCATCGCTACTTTTCGTTGGGCATCACTCCTTGTGGTGTGGTGCTCTGGATCAGGGTGACGAAGCCGGTAGCCACGCTCGCTCTCACCCTCTTCCATTTTCTAATCATGCTCGATTCCCCACTTTCGCTTCTTCCCTTTCGTGTGCAGCCAAGCACTATGCACAGCCATCCCCAAGATGAAGCCGCAAACCGCCGCAGCGATCACGTTGATAAGCTCCACCATTTTTTACGCTGCCGTTATGGTTGTTTCTACCACTACCGTGATTTTCTTGTCGCTGGTCTTCGGGATGCTGCTGGCAAACAACTTTCTCATGAGCATGGTTCCGGCTGCGGCTGCGTTGAAAATGCCGACTTCTGTTAAGGTGTTTCCGTTGGCTTCCGTGTAATCAACCACAAACTCTAGGTGGGCTTTACCCGTGCTCGGGTTGGTAGTCACGGTTAAGGTTTTGCGGAGCACCTCTGTTTGTAGGGCTGTGTCTCCTGCGGCTGGTGCGTTTGTGCCTGTTCCCACGGCTCCATAAGCCATCTTTATTGGCGTGTCGCTGTACATGCGCTGCTGATAGAAGTTTAGCCCTGCGTTGACCACCAGGTCAGGGTCTGTTTCCACAATCTCGATTCTGCCGTCCTTGTGTTCCACGATCGCATAGCAGACATCCTCTATTTTCAGGATTTCACGCACTTTCTTCATTTTTTATTCCTCCTTTCCAGTTTTTTCGTATAGTGTGACCCAACATTTTTTGACGGTTTCCCATTTCTCCAACAATTTCGGAAATTTAGTTTTCAACAATTCCAGTTGGGGATCATTGATTTGAATCATGTTTTTAAAGGCGAAAAGAGTCTCATCGGTTTCCAAGACTATTGTGTTATGATCTGTTTCCTCTGCGACAACGGCGATTAAGGCCCAGTCTTTACCTTTAAAGCTTCCCAACTCTATCATGTACCAGCTTTTCTCTATTGAGACCTCAGCGAGTCGGGGTCTTCTTGGGTCCTCGTAAGTTCCTGTCCCAACTATGGGGCAAATATATGTTTTCTCTATGATCATTCTGTCCACATCCTGAAATAATCGAAGTCCGCTTTTCCGCCAGCAGTCCCAACATAAACTTTCAAACGCACCTTTCCGCTGTTTGTGCTTCGTGGGCTTTCCAAATTGTTTATGCAGGGTGACGTTTCGTTTTCCCAATAAACTTTAACTCTGTAATTTGTTCCCTCGTCTCTTTGATCTACTTTGAGTTTATAGAAAACATCTATAGCCGAGGCTCTACTCGCGGTTGCCACTTGGCTCCATGTTCCGTTTACACACTTATAATACTCAATCGTATCGGTTGACGGTCTAAACCAAACTTCATACGTGTTGACCGGCGGGCCCGTATTCCATCGAAAACGAACACCAACCTGTGTAGTTGCTTGTACTAAGGCTTTGGCTAGTATTTCCCAAAAGTAATCGTTGGGAAAGTTGTTTCCTCCCGAATACTCGAGAGTTTTTGAGCCCACGGCTGTGTCTGTTTCGTGCGCTACACCGTCGGCTGTCCAGGTTCCTTCCGTTACAGTCCAATCCGTTAAAGCGTTAAATTCATCCCAAATCCGCCGAGCCATGAGATAATCACTTATGTTCATGCTTTCGGAAAGAAGGGCTTCTATGAGAGCTTCTAGGTAATCAGAGATAGACATGCTATCTGATACATAAATTTCCCAAAGTGCTTCAACATAGTCGGAAATGGACATACTGTCAGAAACCGTAGTTTCCATGTCTACTTTAAGATCATCGGTTATAGTCATAGTTTCAGTCAAAAGAGCCTCGATAAGAGCCTCAATAATGTCCGTCATGGACATATCATCTGCTAAGGGAGTTTCTAATTCCGCTGTTAAAACATCCGTGATTTGCAAGTTTTCTTTTAATGGCATAGCGAGAATCTCAACGTTTTCCGCATAAACATCAGCTTTGGTTAGGCGTTCAATGTGTTCCTTCAACCGCTTTTGTGGATCTGTTAAAGCGTGTAGAACCCCCGCCAAGCTGATTTCCGTAGTGAGTTTGCTGGAAGCTGGCGGAATAACGTGGATTACTTCCTTCACAATCATTTCTTCATTGTTTATGTTTTCGTTTGGAACGTTCGCGATAGCGATTTCTCCAGCCCGTATTTGCGGCAAGCCCCAAGGATGAGTTAAGGAGCCTTTGACAAGCGGAGGATTTTTCAGAATAGACAAGAAGTAGTCGGCTGCTTTTTGAGCGTCTTCCTGAGTTTTATAGTAGCTGCTGAAAATCTTCTCTGGTTGTAACCCAATATCCGCTATGCTTTCCTCATCCCGGGCTATGCCCCAAGCTTCCGTTTCGCCCTCAAATCTAAACTCATCAATCATAACCCATTCAACAGCAGAGGTTGCTGGATATAGAAAAGCAACATAATTCAGGTTTTTCAAGCTGGGAGTTCCTACATTCTCAAACAAAATATTTTGAATCCAACCAACGTCGAACTCAAATAGCTCTTTCCACTTGCTAACTGGGCTGAAATCGGTGTAATAGTAGTTGTCATCATCGGTTGCAAGAATCAAGCGTGCCGTTTCTGCGACATCTCCGCTACTATGCTTAAACCAGAACTTTAGCTTCTTAAGCTCAACTGCATTTATTCCCAAGTCTTTCGTTTTTGGAAAGATCACTTTGTGCTCCATCGCTGCGGATGTTTGCTTTGCGAGATAACGGTCTCCACCCCAAATATCATTATAATCAGGGCTAGTGTGATCTAAGGTTCCTCCTGCATTGTACACCTTAAAGAATCCGGTGAAAGGAAAAACCAGGGTTAAGACGTTTAATTCTGCGATAGTGCTTCCTGCGGGAACCGTTGCCTCCGCTTGTTTTGAGCCGGGCGATGCGTTGGTGCCGCTCCAAAGCTCCACCTTCCAATTCGCCGACAAACCCTCAACATAAATTTTTATGTCTTTATAAATTTTCAAATTGTCCTGTTTCGGGTATTGATAACTCGTAACGCCCGTGCTACCGTAAAGGTATATGTATGCGTTTGTGAAATTTAAAACACGCGTTTTATTACAAACTAGCACATTATCTAAATACACTTTCACGTTTGTTTCCGTTAAAATTATCTTAGCAACTCTGGAAACTATTGTAGATACTCCCGAATTATAATGTTCTACCGGATCGTTAGGATAATCCCTTTCTGAAACTTCCCAGTACTTGTTTTCTGACCAATCAACAAAACCATAAACTTGCAGGTGGTCCGTGTCAGTGGGTGTTCCCGTAATCATGTGTTGAGTTGACAAAATAAATCTGTCTGACGTAGCTCCAAGTGTAATGCCCGCAAGGTTTATTTTTACTTCAACAACTATGCCGTTTAGGGATTTCAAATCTTTTGTAACTATCCAACGCCGGTAAGATGCATTCGTCGACTTAATTTTGTTTACAAGTTCGCCACCCTCCACATAAGAGTCTCCGTCACCGGTTCCTCCATATCCTTTGTCATATTTTGTCAAATCCAGCGTATCGAAGGGGTCTTGAAGAATGAATCCGCTGCTTTGGCGTTGAAAGTCATTTAAGATGCCCGCTTCAAAGTTTGCCTTGAGAGCGTAAACTCCCGCTTTTGAGTCTTGATTATTACTGAGAGTGCAATGTTCTGCTCCCCAGCAGAATCGTCCTATAGATAAAACAACCTCGTCGAGACGGAAAGTGCCTCCCATGTTTTCCTCAACAGTACCCAAAACGATGTCTGTAACATGGCTTAAAATTGATATAATGTCGCCGCCCGCATAGTCTGGTTTTTTAATGTTTATCATGATAGGAACCGCGGGCCATCCTGCCCAATTATCGTAAAAATAGTACTCTAAAGAATTAGGGTACACATTATCTATTCGAAAACACATTTTTTTGCCAGAATTTGTTCCGTACCACCAAAGAAAAATGTAATTTTTGAGAGACCAATCTTCCGCTGACGCATAATGGTGTTCGAGCCACCAATATTTATATGAACCAGAACCAACAACGATTTTTGTGCTTTGAGTACCTACTTTCTTCTCTGCAGTATCACCGGAAACCACAGGTGTTCCTATGGTGCCTCCTGAGGCTCCCGCTCCGGGCGTCCAAAATGTGGGGTAATCTTCCTCAATGATGGTCGGTGCGGGTTCTTTCGTCCATTCATCAGGGTCAAAGGGAACATTATATGGAAATTTATCACCCTTCACGATCACCATGTTACGAGCTTTCTTAGGGTCTCGTTGAAAGGCTCCTGCACGAACGTTTGTAGCGACATCTAAAGTGATTTTTTCGTAGGGGGGAGTCGTGGGAAAGAATCCAAACCACTTAAAATACAGAATGCCTTGACTGCCCGACTTGGAGATCAGCAAATGAACATTTTTAACGGTTTTGTTATCTCCCGTGATTATGCCAGTTAAGTCCCATTCTTTCACCGTATAAGAGGTTGGAGCCGCTGTTAAGGCTTGAAGCGTATACTCCACATCATCCTCAGTCACAACCTTAACAGAATATTGAGTGTCCGCATCCGAGCCCTTCAATTCCAAAAGAAGTTTTTTAAAAACCGTTGAATCTACAGATATAACCGTGACGCGATATAGGGTTCCAGTTCCGCCCTCCGCCTTAGTTTTCATTTGGGCGATGTCGCCATCCGTGCCAAAAGAGTCAGCGGTGCATGCCCAGCCTTTCTCCCAACTATCCTCCATCCAACCGGCGTATCGCAGAAAACGTTTGCCTTTAGGATAAAGACTCGCGTCTCGATTGGGTTCCACGTGAAAGCATAAGTCTAAATCATCACACATCTCAACGAGTTTGCTCAGCGGAGTATCATAATCGCATTTCAATATGTCAACTTTTTTCTGGACGTCTTTAACGCCGAAAGTTGTGAATCCCAACGAAGCCTGCTTGTCCGCTTCATCGATGATGCTCTTAACAACATCATCTACGTCTTCATTCTCATATGCCTCAACGCTGAGACGCTCATAAAGCAGGGCGGACCAGCCTAACGCGTTCAACGTTAAATATTCTGTTCCATACTGTACGCTCTCTGGATCAATCGACTCGATGTAGCCTCCGAAAACCCTGTTGAAGTCTCCGTTTTTCTTAACCCACAGATAAGCCTCGTCGCGATATGCAAACCGATCTTTATGCTGACCATTATGGTTATCAATTATCAACTGTAAAAAGTCAGCACGGTCGTTCACACCTACCTTGCATTGAGGAATATCAAAAACGTCTCCTAAATCCTCGGTAGAGTAAAATGGGTTCGCTTTCGTAAATAAGATGAAATCCACATACATGCTGCCAACTATGGTCCCTGCGTTACCAAAGGTTAATCGGACTTCAGTTACGGTCTTTCCTGCAGGCAGCTGAAAAACATGAATCGTAAAATCGGTTTCAGTAAACTCGTAACCCCCGATCCATTCTCCTAACACATCAAAAATCTCCACCCAAGTGCCTGTTACACCCACCAAGTTAGAAGTTTTTTTAGCCCGAAAAACCACAATGGCATAATCATCGCTGTCAATGTTCAACCCTAAACGCTGAAGCACGTAATAATCGCTTGTAGGACCCTTAGTGAATTTAACAATGTCCCCGTCACATTCAACGGTCGCTCCCCATGTTTTTATCCAGTTAGGCAGAGTAGGGTCTGCAAACTCTTCTCTCCATATAGCAGGTTTACAAACAAGAAGCTGCACTTGACGACTACTCAAGGCTTAGAACTCTCCTCATGTTTGGAGTGGATAGAGGATCCGGTTGTGTTGCGGAAGACAATGCCTTTTGGAAGCTACCCAGAAAGGAGGGACCCCTAACCATTTCGCCTTTAGTCAAGTCCAAGCCTCCTCTCTTCCTGAGCAATATATCGGGCGAGTTTTCGAGCGGTTTCACGGATGTCCATGTCGTTGGCTAAGGTTGCGTAAATTGGACCTATCTGAATGAGCCTTTCGCCTCTACGCCAACGTTCCGCCTGTTCCACATTTAAGATGGCTTCGCCTCGGTGAAGAAACGCTAAGAAACCCGTGTAGGGGACATACCATTCTCCCATTTGTCTTCTTATAGGATGCGGATGCGGTGCCGGCGTGGGCGTCGGTGTCGGTGATGGTGCTGGAGCTTCACCCTCTCTCCGCATTCTCTCATATTGCTCCTCTCGGTGTACATAGACATCCTCATGAATTGTAGTTACAGTCACCGTCTTTCCCTGGAGACTGTTGATCTCCGCTTGAATCGCCGCGATAGCCTTAGCGATGTCTCCTTCCGCGTCAGCAAGACATTTTTCCCATAAAGCAACGATGTCGCTCCATTTTGCACCGCTTAAAGATTGTAATTGAGTAAGTCCAGACATAATCGTGTTGATCTCTGTGTCTATGTATCCTTCGGTTTCCAGTTGCATTCTAAACATGATTTGGGCTTTCCACTCACGAAGCTGCTCAATGCGGGCAAGGTATTCGTCACGCATCTGCTCAGCACGTTGAATCATGAGGTCCCGTTCTTCGCCGCTTAATTGGTCTGCTGCAGCGAGCATTTTCTCAAATTCCGCTTCCATCTCTGCAGTGAGGCTTTCAATGGCTGCGTCGATGTCTTCGGTCATTTTCCACATCTTGTCGGGCTCAGCCTCTTTGAATGTGTCCATAAGAGCTTGTGCTTCGCCAAGCAGGCCATGACTAATTAATTCATTAATAGAAGAAACCATATCGCTCATGGCTGCTGCCATTTCCTCTTTTGTCGCCGCACTTTTCTCACCCATACACTCCTTGAAGCGTTCCATAGCTGCCTGAGCCTTACCTACTAACTCCTCCTCTAAAGTGGGTGCAACAGTTCCTATAGTAGCCTTGATCTCCTCAACCTTCTCCATAACAATCTTTTCAGCTTCATCCCAAGTGAGACCCCAGTTATCGGCGAACTCTTGAATTAATGTGTTAACGCTCGCGAAATTGGGCTCCATACTTGACATGGCTTCGTAAACAGCTTGGCCCATCGCCTGTAGATCAGCTTGAAACTCACGGCTTTCCTCAGTAAAAACGTCAAAGTAGGAATCTCGCAAAGTTTCCATTTGCTCTGTAAGGCCATCTCTTGTGGTCTTTATGAAGTCAATCAAAATAGCTTTAGCTTCATCAAAAGTTATTCCCCAACGGTCAGCAAATTCCTCTATAATGAGTGCAGCGGAACCAAAACTGGGTTCTATTCCGGAAGTTAGAAAATCGCGAACAAGATTTGCCGTAGTTTCTAAATCATCTTGAAACTCTTGGCTTTCCTTAGTAAAAACGTCGAAGTATAATTTTTTGACCTTATCTGCGCCGGTAACAAAGATCTCTGTGAGTTCATTAAGTTCTTTTTCTACACCAAGGAACGTGTCTTCTATTCCTGTCAATTGTGTGTCCATCTCTTCAAAAACTTGCATTGTCTTTAATGATTCCTCCTTAAGTTTTTCTTCCGCATCTGAAACATCGTACAAGTATTCCGCAAGCTTTTCAAAGGCGAAATATAATGCTCCTGTCGCTGCCACGGCTATACCAATAACTCCTGCAGCAGCCACGGTTGTTGTTGCTAGAGACGCTTGACCGGCAGCCACGGCATCAATTGAAGTTTTCAACTTATCATAAGCTTCTTTTCCTCGATCAATCGCCGTTATTAAACTAGGAATCGTAAAAATTGCAGCTCTAAGTATAGCTTCATCGTAGTTGTTCTGCGCATACGTTAAGCGTTCTTGAGCGACTATGACGTCTTTACATACTGCATCATAGGCTTCTTGAGCCCTTGCTGCCTGTTCACTATTGGCGCCGTGTTCAAGGATTTCTTCATTTAGCTTTTCAAGAGCATTGTTTTGGCGTCTTTGAGCATCCTCCAATGTGTTAGTGAGCCGCATTACCATAAGCTGCTGTCTTTGCACGGACTCGTACATAGTGTATAAGGCGAATCCGGCTGTTATGACGCCGCTGATGCTCGTAGCCACATCTTTCCAGCTAACCTCAATCTTCCTGCTCTCCTGCTCAATCGTATTCGCATAGTTTTTAACGTTTAACCCCGCTGACGCTAAACCTTCTTTAGTCTGATCGATCAGTGACAGAATGATTTTAACTTCTGGACTGGACATTATGAATACATCTCCTTTTTCTTCATCTCCATTAACGCCCTTCGCCTAAGGATCTCCGCACTCACGGAGCCGTCAAGCTCAGGAAGTGCAGGCTTGCCTAAGTCTCGTGTTGCTGCAAACTCCGCGTCGAAAAGAAGCCTTTCCCACCTCGTTTTCAAGTATTGATGTTCTGGGTCTAACAAGTCACTGGGTCTTTGATGATACCTCTCCGCCACTATGTCTACGACGCCCCTTAGCTTTGAGCAAGTCACGAAATTTTCTTAGCTCACTCGCCCTCCCAGCGAAACCCACATGAGCCATAGCATGGTTGATAAGCCATCGACGGTCAGCCAGCTTGATCTCGTCGAATCCTAACTCGTCACTGTTGCTTGGTTTTTCATCCACAATTTTTGGTTTCACAATGATGCTGGAAAGCAATTTGACTTCTGCTTTTCGTTCATCTTCTTTGATTTTCTTAGTTGATTCCTCGGTGATTTCTTGAAGGCTGCGACGTTCATACTCCACTACCTTTTCGTCGTCAATGTGAAGGAGCATGTGCTCAACGGGATCAAGGTAACGCATAGTCACCTTTAACCCACTTGGGCACACTACCTCCTCAGGCTCCCAAAGCTTTCGATAGTCTTCCGCGGATTCAACAGACTTCTCTTGATCCTCAGCCAAAGGTGTTTACTCCTCTTTAGCTGCCTTGACTTTTTTGTGTAGTAGTTCGATGGCTTCTGAGATGACTTGACTCTCGCTTACTGCTTTTTCAGGGAATCCTTTTTTCTTCATTATCTCGCAGAGTTTCTCAAACACGTCTGAGGAAAGGATTATCTCGCGAGTCGACACTTCTTCAACGCTCCTATGTGGCGTCTGGATATCCGGTGTCCGCGTTTGTTAGCTCCACTTGAATCTCTGTCGTGTTTCCTCCTACATCCCCTTGTTCACACTGAAAGTCTACGCGAAACATTTTGCGTTCTTGCCGCTCGATCCTCACCGGGGCTCCCGTGATCACACATTTAGGCAGTATGAAGTCCAAGCGATACTTGTATGTGTCCGCGATCACTATGCCCGTGTCGATGAGCAATTCCAGCTTGAAGGGTACCACGGGTTCACCGGGTGCCACTGCGGCTGTATCCTTTAGGAAACGTTGATAGATGTCAAGGGTTCCGCTCAGTAGTGGCAGGTCCATGCTTCCCGTGATGGTTCTTTCCGCTAACTCGATTCGCGTGAGCTTTCTGCTACCTAACACGCCGATGTCTCCCACTCCGAAAACTCGCTGGCCTATGTTGATTCTGAAGCCTTCCACAAGGTTTGCTAGCTCTGAGTCTGCGAGTTCCACTTTGCTCTGATATGGCTTAAAAGGTGCAAGCGTAGACCATCCTGACGGCGATTGCACGTCCTCTAAACTTTCCGTTTGACCAATGGCGGAGATATCTGCGATGAGCGGCGTTGCTCCCCTTACTATGCTGAAGTTTAGTCCCGTCATGATGCAGCCTGGAATCCGCTTCTCCTTTATGGCGTCCCAGTTGTATCCTAACGCGAAGCTTCGAACGGTTTCCGCCACTTTAAACGTGTGCTTGTACGCTGTGGTGGAGCCTTGCTGAGCTGATGTGACGCTTCCAAGAATCCATTTGAGGAACCAACCGATCATGTTGTTTGGTTTCACATCCGTGTTCACTGCAACAGCTTCTTGTAAGTATCCTTCACGATGTTCCAGCAGTGATCGACCTCTAATGCTGACCGGAAACGCTAATCCCGGATCTAGGCTGGTTTCGCAGAGGTTGGCGTCAAAGAACTTGTTTGGCACAACCGGCGTCGCTGGTGCATAGCTGGGTTCTTCCGCAACCGCAACATATCTTTCAGGCATTTTCTAATCATTCCTCTTTTTTATTTGCACGCATAGCGTGACTATGATGGATAAACTTCTTTGTCGACGCGAAGCCGGCTCACCATCATGTCAAAAACGTAGTCGGCTTCACGTCCAGGAATAAAAACGTAACCGATAAGATGCGATTCTGAAACCAGCCCATCCCAGTTCTCGTTTGCCTTAAAAACCTGCCAAACAATCTCGGACTTGTCGTGGACCCATTGATCGCAAACTTTCTCGTCTATATGGCGATAGGCGAGACCAACCAGAATGCTCATAATGTGGCGGTCTCCTCGC
>Ga0315310_10002699_pt1 | contig 11070 bp, 9 predicted proteins | sample TDP5_MG_FD_203630 | JGI IMG/M metagenome (GOLD analysis project Ga0315310, IMG submission 203630) | Freshwater sediment microbial communities from Lake Towuti, South Sulawesi, Indonesia - TDP5 | ecosystem: Environmental > Aquatic > Freshwater > Lake > Sediment | place: Indonesia: South Sulawesi... | reverse complement strand
AACACCCCAGCGCGCGCGCAAGCCACCCAGGATTTCTGCTACCGGGGCAATGAAGCTGCGCGAGTTGCTAACGAAATCGCCGGTGAGTGCCAGCAAGTCGGGTTGCAAGCGGTTGGCGAATTCCACCACCCGCACGACGCGTTCCCGCGGCATATACAGCCCGTGGTGAATGTCGCTCAATTGCACTACCCGCAGTCCCGCCAAGGCTGCGGGCAGGTGTGGGAGTTCAATATTCCTGTGGGTAACCTCGATGATGTAGCGTCGCAGTCTGCGCCGCCTAGCTAGCATCATGGTTCCTCTTGCGCGGCCTGGGCCGCTACTTCCGCCAGCACCTGTTGCATTTCGTCGTGAATATGGGGATTAGAGGCGAGGATTTCTTGGCAGGCGAGGCGGTAGGGCTGCCCGCGAAAATCTGTTACCAGCCCGCCCGCTTCCCGGACTAGCAGTACCCCGGCCGCTGTGTCCCAGGGGTTCAAGTTCAATTCCCAGAAACCATCGAACCGCCCACAGGCCACGTAGCAGAGGTCCAGTGCCGCGGAACCATCCCGGCGCACCCCGTGGGTCAACATGGTGAAGCGCTGGAAGTAGAACACGTTCGGATGCTGGTGGCGTTTACGGGTGGGAAATCCCGTCGCCACCAAGCTCTCGCTTAGCCGTGGTACCGCCGAGACCTGAATCCGCCGCTGGTTCAGCCACGCTCCTTCTCCCTGCACGGCGTGAAACATCTCGCCGTGTACCGGGTCGTACACCACTCCCACCAAAATCTCTTCCCCGCGCACTAAGGCCAGCGAGACGCAAAACAGGCGATAGCCGTGGGCAAAATTGGTAGTACCGTCGAGCGGGTCCACGTACCAGCAATATTCACTCCCTCCTTCTCGCTGGCTACCTTCCTCCGCGACCACGCGGTGCTGCGGGAAAAAAGTTCGCAGGCGCTCCACGATGAACTCTTCTGACTTCTGGTCAGCTTCGGTGATGATATCTGCCTCACTCTTGTAGGCAATGCTAGGTGGGCGGTCAAACTCCGCCAGCAGGAGCCGTCCGGCTGCCTGTGCTATCTCCAGCGCTCCTTGCAGATAGCTCGTCAATTTTCTTCTCGGTGCCAGTAGCCTTTGCGATGGCGCACGACGTAGTCGCCGCTTTTGACGCGCACTTCGATGAGATGGAAGGCTTCGCGGCCACGGTGGGCAGGAGGGTGATAACCAAGCAAATATTGTGTTCGCAACAAATCACTCAGGGCCTGAAAAAAGCGGTCGAGCTCCTGCACTCCACCGGGGGAGAACACCTGCCCTCCGGTCATCTCTGCGAGCGCAATTAGCACGTGCTCACCGCGCACGTTCCGCCCGGATTCTCCCGGAATAGGCCTCACCAGGAGAGAAAAGATGGCGATTTCGGCTTCTTGTGCAGCGCGCATGGCGGCGTGAAAGTCGCGCTCGCTCGTGGTGTCAGTTCCATCTGAAACAATCACCAGCACCCGCCGACCCTCCCGCTGGGTCAACTCTTCGGAGACCTTCACGATGGCGTCATAGAGCGCGGTGCCCGCGCGCGGCTTCAGCTTTTCCAAGCCTTTCTCCAGCTTGCTGAGGTCATCGGTAAAATTCACTCGCTGGTTTACGCCGCCGGAGAATTCATACAGCGCCGCTTGGTCTTGCGGCCGCAGCACCTGGCGAAAGAAGCGCACTGCTGCTGCTTGCTCGCTGCGCAGAACGCTAACGGTACTGAGGCTCGTATCAATCATCAGTACCAGTTGCAGTGGCATGGCAGTTTTCTTCTCGAAGACGGCCAGTGGCCGCAACTCACCATCCTCGTATACTTCAAAGGAATCGCGGCTAAGTTCTGGCACTGGTTGGCCGTCGCTGCGCATCACACTGGTGGGGACCAACACTAAATTCACGGTAACCTTCAGCCGGTAGGGCTCTTCTTGCCCCGCTGCCCACACAGAACACACGAGCCCAATCGCCAGCAGTGCCAGAGCAAGCTGGCGCCCGTACAGTCGAGGCCCAAAAACGCGATTGCTATGACTCAACTCTTCTGTCCTGTGGGAGCCGGTTCCGAGCTAGCGAGAACTTCGCCCTCAGCCCAGACTGCCCCGTCAACGAAGTATTCCTTCTTCCAGATGGGCAGGCTATGTTTCAAGTACTCGATGGCGTAGCGGCAGGCATCGAACGCCGGGGCGCGGTGAGCGGCGGCAACAGCGATGAACACACAAGTTTCGCCGACTCCGACCCGGCCGAGGCGATGCACCAGCACCATACGGTTGATCGGAAAACGCGCCCGAATCTCAGTTCCAAGCTCGTGCAACTTCTTCCGCGCCACAGGCTCGTAGGCTTCGTATTCTAGGTAGCAGGTTTGCCTGCCGTGGGAACGCTTGCGCACCGTGCCAACAAATGTCACCAGCGCGCCGTCGGCCTGGGCTTTCAATTGCCCCAGAAATTGCTCGGTGTGAATCGGCTCGTGCGTCAGCTCGAAGATGTCTTCCTCATCGCCGCCACTTACCGGCGGTAGCAGCGCCACCTCATCGCCCGGTTGCAACTGGGCAGAGGTGTGGGTGTACTCCTGGTTGCGAAAAATGGCCAGGCTGGAGAGAAAATTTTCCAGGCGAGGATACAGGCGACGATAGTGAGCCATGAGATCGTTGATAGAGGCTCCGTCAGTCAGCTCCAGTATCTGCTCCGCATGCCCGACAATCTCCCTCAGTTGGCCGAAGAAGAGCACTTTGACTTGCATCGGCCTCACCAGCTATTCCACTGCAATCTTTTCTAGCCCTGCACGGCGACGACGCGTTTGGCGCTCCTGGGCAGCAAGCATCTGGTCAAGCAAGGCGCGTAGGCCTTTGAAAAATTCGTGTTTGGCCGTCTGGAAGTGCTCCCAGGCTTCCGTGCCGGGGCGGAAATACTCCGGCAGCAAATCTTCCAGCCTATGCTGGCGGTGGAAGCGCCCGCGCTGCTTACGTCGCCGCACGCGCTGATTTCTTTTCCTTTGCATCCTCGCCTCTAAAGGTGATAACCAAACTTCCAGCCTGCAACTTGGCCTTCTCCGGCTGGTGATGAGCCAGGCGCGGTGGCAGCAGCACATGGCGCTTGTAGCCGCCGACGCGTACGATGAGTTCATCGGTGCGCTTGTAGAGCTGCACTTCGTCGCTCTCGACAAAAGGTAGTTTTATGCGCAAGGTGTAGCGGCCATCCACCTTCTTGACCTGGTAGGGACACTCGGCATAGTAGACCTCTGCCGGGTCCCGGTCGCCGTAGAGCGTTGCTGCCAGTCGCTCCAGAGCCTTTACTCCCAGCACTTCGTCATCAAAGAGCGGCAGGCGCCAGATGGGCACCGGCTCAAAAAATTTCTCCACGTGGGCAATGTAGCGTTCTTGCGAGTTCCGCCAACCATTGAAGAAGCTGTCCTGTACCCTGGTCGGCAAAATCCGATTGATGATGACGGCATCAATCGTCATGCCGTAAAGGCAGAAGTAGATAAATGCACGTTGCGTCTCCTTCAGCACAATCTTTTCCGGGTTGGTTACTAAGCGCACCGTGGTCACTTTCGGATCCACGAGGATGCGGTCAATGCCACGCAAGCGTTCGTGCACCTGCTCGATGTTGGCAAAGCAACTGTCCTCAGGCAGCGGCACGGAGACCAGGGATTCAAACATCGGCCGCACCAGCTTCGCTACCCGCCGCTCCAACTTGAAAATCTTGTTCATGTACCATTCCAGCGTGGTGGGAATGCTGATGAAGCGCAGGGATTCGCCGGTGGGGGCACAGTCGAGTACAATCACCTCGAAACGCCCCTGACGCAGATACTGGTTGACGTAAAGCAAACAACTGATCTCTTCCATACCGGGAAAAACCGCGAGCTCCTCGGCGACCACTTCGTCCAAGCCGGAGGTATTCAACAGCGCCGACATGTAGCGATGAATGTCGTTCCAGTAGCGTTCGATTTCCTCCTGGATGTCCACTTCCTGTATCCAGAGATTCGGCTTCACCTGACATAAGCGACCCAGCTCGGGGTTGAGCAAGGCATTGTCGAGATCAAAGGCATCAGTGAGCGAGTGGGCGGGATCGACTGACATCACCAATGTCCTGTAGCCACGGCGCGCTAGTGCCAGCCCCGTGGCGGCAGCTACGCTGGTCTTCCCTACGCCGCCTTTGCCCGCGAAGAGAATGATTCGCATCAGCTAGTTTTGCTGCTCCCTTCCGACCATGCCCTAGTGCGAGCTTAGCACCCCAGTGCACCAATATCAATTCTGTGGTACTGGGTGCTATCCTATTGGATGCCGTGAAAGAAATTTTTGTCGTGGGCGCAGACTGGAAGTTTCGCGCGCTAGTGCGTGCTGAATTACGCGAACGTGGTTACGGTGCCCGGGGTTGCAAAACCCTAGAAGAGGCGCAAGCGGCGTTAGCCAGCCACCCACAACCTTCCGCGGCTTTGGTCTTCGACGCTACCGGCCAGTCGGTCGTGGCTGTCCGGGAGCAGCTCACGGCACTAGCAACACGCTTACCGGTCATCCTCGTGCTCGGGGCTGCGGAGCCTGCTTTCACTCTACCCGCTGGCAGCCAGCTCCTGCGTCGCCCGGTGAGTATTGAGCAGATTGTCCAAGCGGTAGCGAGCAGCGTTGGTTCGGCCGCCTGAAGCGACACATTTTGCTTCTGCGGCGACGGGCTGCTAGACTGGGACGCCCAAAGTGCCCGATGCCATTCGAATCTGTGGAACCTAAACGGTCGAATCCGCCTGCATCTGAAGCTGGCATCCTACCGGCGGAAGCACCAGTGATTCCCGGGCTGCCAGCGCGCTTGTTCGCGCCCCGCACGGGCATGTTGCGCGCCTTGCGCCACCGCAACTATCGCCTCTTCTGGACGGGTAACTTCCTCTCCAACCTCGGCACCTGGATGTACTTGGTGGCTTTGGGCTGGCTGGTGCTGGAGTTGACTAATTCGCCCCTGTTGCTCGGGGTAGTAGGTTTTGCCCAGTACGCACCGGCACTCATCTTCTCCCTGCCAGCGGGAGTGCTGGCCGACCGGGTCAATCGGCGCAAGTTCTTGCTTGGCACCTACTCCGCCATGTTGTTGCTGGCGCTGACGCTGGCGCTGCTGGTGACGCTGAGAATCATCACCTACAGAGAGATTCTGGCGATTGCCTTCCTCTTGGGTAGTGCCCAGGCGCTCAGCGCGCCCTTCTACCACGCGATGGTTCAGGACACCTCCAGCAAGGAGGATGTGCTAAACGCGGTGGCTATGCATTCCATCCAGTTCAATATCTCCCGCCTGCTAGGTCCGGCTATTGCGGGCATTTTGGTAAGTACGGTAGGGCTGGCTGTTTGTTTCTACACCAACTCGCTCAGTTTCCTTGCTCCTATTGTGACATTGTCGCTGCTCCGCTACCGCCCGGACGTGCAAGCTGCCGCCGGGTCAGCGCTAAAGCAGTTGGGGGAAGGTCTTGGCTACATTTGGCAGCACCGCTACATCTTGTTGCTGATCAGCATCGTAGCTATGGTCAGCCTCTTCGGCTTGCCCTACTTGATCTTCCTGCCCGTGTTCGCCCGTGACGTCTTGGGCGTCGGTGCCCGCGGCCTGGGCTACATGGTCTCCGCCAGTGGTCTGGGGGCGCTACTCGGGGGGCTAGTGCTGGCCTCTTGGCGTGCCGAACATCGCCGCGGCCCATTGGTGCTGACTGCGGCACTGCTATTTTTTGCCGGAGTGTTATTGTTGGCGCTGTCGCAGAATTTCTATCTTTCCTTGGGTGCGCTGGTAGTTGTCGGCGGAGCAATGGTTTGCTCGGTGGCTACGGTGAACAGCCTGATTCAGACTCTGGTGCCAGATGCGGTGCGCGGTCGCGTCCTCAGTATGCACACCATGGCTTATTTCGGGTTCAATCCCTTGGGGAGTTTGCTGGTGGGGTTCTTGGCCGATGCCTGGGACACCCCACGTGCACTGGCCACTTCTGCCGCAATTCCGCTACTGGTTGTGGCAGCACTTACGATGAGTGTGCCCGCCCTCCGCCGCTTGCATTAGCGACGAAAACTAGAAAAAATTAGGCGGGAACTCATCGGGAGAAGATGCACATGGAAGAAACCAAGACGCAGCACGCCCCCAAAGAAATCCACAAGCCTATCATCCATCGCATTTGTGAAGCTTGCAACAACATGTTTGTCACCAGCCCAGGCGAAGGCGAGCGCCGCTGCCCCAAGTGCCGCAAAGGAGAGCATGAATAGTGACGCCCCTTAGGGAGCAGCTCTCACGCTAGATAGAACGAAGCCTGGAAACCCTTCAACGGCAGCAGAAAGCTAAATGATGGTGGGAATTTCAGCCGCCATCTCCACGCGATTACGACCCTCATTCTTAGCCCGATAGAGCGCCCTATCGGCCGCCTGGATAAGCTCGGCAAGTTCGCTGCCGTGTTGGGGAAAGACAGCTACGCCAACGCTGGTGGTGATAGCCAGGTCGGCCAAGGATTCGTCCAAGTGCATCTGGGCGACAGCCAGGCGCAAGCGCTCGGCCACCGCGCGCGCCCCATCGAGCTGTGCCTCGGGCAGAACCACCAGGAATTCTTCTCCGCCCCAGCGCGCCACAATGGCACTGCGGCGCAGCAAGCTGACCACGGTGTTGGCGAAATGCTGGAGCAAACGGTCACCAGCAGCATGGCCGAAGGTGTCGTTAAAAACTTTGAAATGGTCGAGGTCGAGCAGCAGCAGGGCGAAGGGGCGCTGGGTGCGCCGGCTAAGAGCAACTAGCTTCTTTAGGTACTCCTCGGCGAAGCGGCGATTATAGAGCTGGGTGAGGTCGTCCATCATGGCTCGTGTCCGTGCCTGGGTGAACATCTGTTGGGTGTATATTTCCTCGGCGAAACGCTCGGTGTAGTGCGCTGCGCGCTGGCAGCGGTCGTGGTCGAAGTAGCCCGGCGTAGCCATCAGAGAGACGACGCCAAGCAAACCGCCCCCGAAAACTGGCACACAGTAATAACTTCCCGCCTCCGCTACCTTCAGTTCACACTCGCAACCGCGCTGCTTCTGGGTGTCGAGGATGGCGAAAGGCTTGCCGGTGCGTATCACTGGACAGGCATCCGGGCGTACCATCACCGCCGGGGCGTTGGGGTTGTTCCGGGCAACTAGCTCAGCTACCACTTGCACTGTCTGGGAGGTGGAGTCGGAGGTCGAAAACAGAGCCTGCTCCAGATCAAACTGAGCCCGCAGGGCGCGAAAGTAGGCTTGATGTAACTCTTCCGGGTTACGGCTGTGATGTAACTCCTCGGTAAAAGTCTGGAAGGTAACTAACTCCTGGTAGCTCTTACGAATCCGCTGCACCATGCGCTTGAAGCCGATAGCTAGACGCAGCATTTCTGGCGGCCGGGTGAGCGTCAGTTGCACGTCTTCCTGGGAGTTGTGGGTCTCGAGGCGTTCCATGAGGTTCAGCAACTGCCCCAAGGGGCGAGTTAGTGTCTCTGCTACCCAACTTGTCGTCCATAACGTGCCCAAAATACCCACGATAGACAATAACAGGCCCAAATATATCATGCGCCGCACAATGGTCTCTGCCTCCGCGCGCAGTTCCAGCAACGCGCGGCGTTCCATATCCGCGAACAGCTCCAGATCGTTCTCTAACAGGCGCAGTGCTTCCCGGGCTTGATTGCTGGCCAGCAGTACCTTGGTGTCTTTCCCCTGCTGCCGGCGGAGAATGACCTGCCCAGCAAACTCACTGATCCAGCGGTCGGCACGCAACACGGCCTGCTCAAAACGCACACTCTGCTCGGGGTCATCCGCCAACCAGGTAAAAGCACGTTCGACGTCGTAGCGGAAGGATTGCTGTCCGATGCGGTAGGAGTGGAGGAAATCTTCTCGCCCAGTGGCAGCATAGGCGCGCACAGTCATATCCATAGCATTTACCAAGCGGCGTAGGTTTCCTGCGATGGAGAGCGTCTGCTCGTAGCGGTCGCTGCGGTGCAGAAGCAGGAGCAGGCGGTTGGTGGTCTGGGCGAACAGGATGAGGCTGGTAAAGAAGAGTAGTAGGGCGCTTGTAGTCAGCAGCAGGAGCTCTTGGCGAATGCTGCGTTGGCTCCACCAAGCTGCCACACTCTTCAACAAATTCATGCCGCCACCGGCTTCAGGGGGAACCTTCTGTTGGAGTCGTACCCGGGCCAACCGGAGCTAGCGCCGAAGAATTGAGATTGCGCTTCGCGGAGGCCGCTTCCCTACCGATCATCTTCTCCAAGTCATGCACTAGGTTACGCAGACGCACGGCCAGCTCGATGATGATTTTCACGCGGCGGTGCACATCCACAGGCAAGCGGGCACCACTGGCCAGTATCAATTCGCTGTTGCCCAGAATTCCAGTCAGGGGGTTGTTGAACTCATGGCGCAGAATCGTCCCCCACTCTTCCGGGTTGAATCGTGGGCGGGCAGGGCAGCTCGACTGTAAGAGAGGTGCCTGGGGCGCAACTGCGCTCGGCGGCAGTGCCGCTAGCGCCCGCCGTACCGCCAACGCCAGCAGGATGTCGTAGTTACCTGCCTTGACCACACAATCGGCAACGCCTTGAGCTAACAAATTCGCCGCCTGTTCTTCGGCGCCCGGCGGCACCAGCACGATTACCGGAATTCGTATCTTCGCCGTAGGCGGTAGCAACCAGCCCGCAGCCTCCGGTGGCAAGACACTGAGGTCGCACACCATCGCGTCCGCTCCCCATTCTTCGAGGTAGGGTAAGGCTTCGGCGACGCCGGGGGCGGTGAGGAGCTGCAAGTCAGCTTCCCGTGCCGCCCAGCGTTGGCGCAAACGCTCAGCCTCTTCCGCCTGGGGTAACACGAGCACCAGACGAATACCATTGCGTGCAGGTGTGCGTTGTGGTTCTCTCACCTGTGCTTCCTGGTCGTCAAGTGGCGTGCTTTTCCGGAGCCGTGTCTAGCGTTTCGCAACGGTGAGTGCTCAACCAGGAGGTTTTGCACTACCGCCGTGAGCTCGTCCACTAGGAAGGGTTTGGCCAGGTAGGGCAAGCCCACTCGTTCCAAGAAGTCTGCCGTCCTGCGGGCTAGAGTGTCGCCGGTGGTGAATAAGATACGTGTAGCCAAGGGGTGATTCCGCTCGACGAGCAGGCGGTGAAAAGCTTCCCCGTCCAGCTCCGGCATCTTGATGTCGCAGACGAGCAGGTCGAACTTCTTGGCTAACGCCTCCGCCAGCGCTTGGCGACTGCTGGTGCACACCTCCACCCGGTAACCCTGTTGATGGAGCACGTCGGCAATTAACTGCGCCACCGAATCCTCGTCGTCCACCACCAGAATGCGCGGTGGCTGGCGTTCTTGGGCAGCCTCGCCGCTGGGTGTCGGTTCCACTTCTGTGGGTTTCTCCTCCACCGCTTGTTGCGCGGGTAACTCAACGATGAACGTGGCACCACCCCCGGCCGGGCTTTCGGCATAGATTTCACCTTCGTGCTCTTTGATGATGGCGTGAGAGACTGCCAGCCCCAGCCCGGTTCCCTCACCAGGCCCCTTAGTAGTGAAGAAAGGCTCGAAAATATGCACTAGCTCTTCGGCTGGGATCCCAGAGCCGTCGTCGGTAATTTCCACCCGCACCCGTGGCGGTTGGCTGAGCAGGTGTGTGCGCATGGTAATAGTGCCGTGGTCGCGCAGATTGCGGATGGCCTGTTCGGCGTTGAGCAGCAGATTGATGAACACCTGCTGCAATTGGTGAGCGTCGCCACAGACTGGGGGCAGGTCGGGCGCGTACTGACGCTCAACGGCAATGTTTTCGACGTTTAACTCATAGGCTCGGAAACTGAGTGCGCGCTCCAGAATCTCATTGATAGCTAGTCGCTGGCGCTCGGGCTTGGCTGGGCGCGCAAACAACAGCAGGTTCTTCACAATGCGTCCGGCGCGTTCGGCTTCCTGAGCCAAGCGGTCCACTTTCTGCTGGGCTGTATCAGGCAAGGCGTGCCGGCGGAGCAGTTGGGCGTAGCCGCCCACTGCCGTCAGGGGATTGTTCAACTCGTGGGCAATGCCGGAAACCAACTGTCCTAGGGCAGCGAGTTTTTCCCGCTGAAGAACTTTGTGCTCCAGGAGGCGTTGTGCAGTGATATCGCGATAAATTTCCAGCCGGCCTACTAGGCGCTGCTCTTGGTCGTAGACCGGGCGAACAAAATGCTCCAGCATCCGGCGCTGCGGATGCACCAATTCGAGTTCATCCCAGCAGACTTCTTCCATTTGAGCATTCAAGTAGTGCCAGCGGGCGGCGACACCTTCTCCGTCCCGGAACCGCCACTTCAATTGCTCGACCACGGCCCCGTGCGCCACACCCGCTTGCACCTCGCGCAGGTCCACCCCCAGCAGGTGGGCAAGGCGGTAGTTGGCAAACTGTACCACCTGGTCAGTGCCGATCAGCCACACCCCGTCGTGCACCGAGTCGAGAATCCCTTTTAAGCACACCTCGACTTGTTGCCGGTCTTGTTCTAAGCGTTGTACTACGCTGAGGTCACTGACAAAGCCGAGTACGTCTGGGATGGTCGCTTCCACATTTCGCTGCAGCATCACTTGGCAGGCGCGGGGGCCACTACAGGTAGGCCAGCGCGTCTCCCACCGCCACCAGCGTTCGTCACTCGCCCACCAGGTGTAAAAGGCAGCTTGGGCGGTGCCGTCGGCGAGAAAGCGGTCGAAAGGTTGCCCCAGCAAGGCCGGAGCCGCGTAACCAGTCCATTCCAGCAGGGCACGGTTGGCTGCTGAGGTACGAGCACAGGCATCGAGGCGAAAGGCAGGAATCGGAAGCGCATCCCACAAAAGCTGGTAGCGCGCCCCCGCCTGCGCCACGGCCTGAGGTAACTGCGCAGCTTCGCTTGCCAAGCTTACGAGACCTGCCAACTGCTCCAAGACGAGCAGAACGGCGGGTGAGGGGACACCCGGTAAGGCCGCCATCAAGACCCCGCTCGGTGGGGCTACCCCTGAGATGGGAGCTACCCACAGCTGCCGTGGGCTGCTCCGCCAAGCCTCATAAAACTCTGGCAGGCTCGCTGCCAAAGAACCTTCTGGTGCTGGTGACCATACCGGCATTGCCACCGGCGTCTGGGTTTCCAAGGCTCTCTCCCAGGGAAGCGCTCCCTCCCCTA
>Ga0315310_10002698_pt1 | contig 11070 bp, 9 predicted proteins | sample TDP5_MG_FD_203630 | JGI IMG/M metagenome (GOLD analysis project Ga0315310, IMG submission 203630) | Freshwater sediment microbial communities from Lake Towuti, South Sulawesi, Indonesia - TDP5 | ecosystem: Environmental > Aquatic > Freshwater > Lake > Sediment | place: Indonesia: South Sulawesi... | reverse complement strand
TGAGAAAGTGTCACGTAAGTAGGCTAGGTCCTCGAACGAAAGTCCCTCCCAGAAATACGTGAAGCGCGGGTGCAAGGGAACGCCGAATAGCTTTGATATAGAAAGAGCTTCTCTCTCCGAGGGAACATGAATTAGAGGGCTTGCAAGAATTTCGTGTATCCGCTTGTTCGACAATCCGGCCTGCATAAGCGCGGACGCATCAATGTCACTATCACAGAGTTCCTTCTCAAGAAGTTTCGCCCACCATTCCTCGACAAACCCTGAAGGAAGCAAAGGCCTGTTATTCTCCAGGAACTCGCCAAACGCTACAAGCAGGTCCCCTACGAATAGCACTTGTTGAATCGACTTTGCCAGCTCAGCCGCTTGTTGTACGGTCTCCACGCGAACAACCGACCCATCCTTCAGCTTCACAATCGGAGGTTCGATCGACTCTACGGGGGCCACGACTCCAGCCTTGCCCGGCGCCTCTACTCGAAGCTGTGTCCCCGTTGCAACGAAATCCCTTAGAACTCTCATAGTAGCCGGATGCATACCGAGCGCAGCAAGTCCTGTATTCCTGCTTCGCCCATACCGCAGCCTGAAGCCTCCTCGAGTGTTTGGAAAGCAGAAGATCGGACGTCCCGCGATGACATCGTCCATGAACATGGAGTTACGTGCTTCCTCTTCTTCCGTAGGCGCACTACGAATTTCCCTAAGCCAGTCCCATCCGGTTATTCCTATCTTCTCGATTATTCTAACGACTTTCTGGCTTCGGCCTATTAGCCCATCGTTGACAACTCTCAGCGCGCCGCCCCTGACTCTATTGGTCTCAATACGTGGCAGATTCCTGAATGAGACAACCTCGACGGGGTCTGTCTCAACCCCGGTCGCTTCTACGGGAAGACGCATGAATACACTCAGCAGTTCCGAGTCGGATACTCTGAATTGGAAACGAGTCAATTCGCGTTCATGGAGCCGAATCTCCTCGAGAAATCTTCTTGCTTCATCTTCCGTGGCCTTGTAACGGTCGAGGCCCATCATCCTTTGGACGTAGTCTGACACCACGAGCGTAAGCCCCATCTCGGTGCCGCCTGCGGACCTTATTGGCCCCGCGAAGTACACTGCCAAGTACTTGGATCGGTCAGGGTTCGTCTTGACCTTGATCCCTGTCACTCCCTGAATCGGAGCCACAGTCCTTCCTTCATCGAGAATTGACAGTGCGGTGCGGATCGCGTTCTCTCCGGCTTCCTCTCCGCCGATGCCAAACTTTCCAAGAACTATCTCTTCAGCTATCTTGAACGCGACCTCTTCCCGAGGCATGGTCTGTGTGAGTTCTCGGATGCGAGCTGCGACCCCTTGTGGCCCAACGGACTTTTCGACTCTTTCTGCCACATCACTAGTAATGGCCGACTCCGGCTTAGGAGAGGGGTCAATGCCTTTGAAGCGCGCCTGTTCTGCGAGCGAGTACATCTCTTCAAATCTGTGCTGAATCTCGCGAGTGTATGACGAATTGTTCAACGAGGCATCAACTAAGAGATCTCACTTGAGACTATGGCCTCGAGAGGAAGTTATAATCCTGATTGAAACATTTAAGGAGGGGTTTGCTTGCCCTGTGATTCTTCATCTGGAGCCCGCTCAGTCTCCTCTGTAGGTTCTCCTGATGCCTCATTGCCTTCAAGTTCTCCTTCGGGCGAGTCGGAGACCGTCCGTGTCGATGCATCCTTCTCCGCAGTCCTGTTTTTTTTCTCGGATTCCCCGTGAATCTCAACCGGTGTTTGCGTTCCTGTGACCTCTTCTGCAAGCTTGTCTTCCCGTCTCGATGTCTGACTCTCTCCGACGCCGTAGAACCTATCAGTAAACTTGCAGTAGACATCAACTACCTGATCTGCCGGGGAGGCTTCGATCTCTTCCTTGAGTCCACATCCCGCACATTGGATTGTTGCGTGATGGCTGGCTCTGCTTAGCGCCACTCTGATAGACTCCTCTCCGCAGCTTGGGCATGAAAAGACGGTTGGCAGCTTCTTCTTGACTATCTTTACTACGCGCCGGCGTCGACGTCCCACCCAATGCACCCTCGTTGATTGGCGCACCCTTTCTTTCCGCTCTATTTCAACCTTCCAAGAGGAGCGCTCAATCCGGTTCCCGCTCAGACATTGTATGGAAGACGAAAATCGTGGCCTACAGATCTGTATCCGAGTTTCATGGAGAGAGGGGTTCTTCGCTTATGCTCCGACCCCAACCATCGAGCCTCGATCCTTTTCACAACCTCAGCAGGTAGACCCAGGTCTTGAGCTATCTCTTCTACGGTCATGAAATGTTCAAAGCCGTAAAGAACTAGGTCCAACCGGTCATAGTCTAGTCCCAGTTCGCCTTTGGCGGTCTGTCCAGGCCAAAGATTTGGGGTCGGTGGCCTCTCAATCACCGTCGGCGGGAGAGCGAGGTGGACGGCCAGTTGACGTACTTGAGTCTTGTACAGGTCAGCAAGCGGCAAAACGTCTGCGCAGTTGTCACCCCATTTGGTGAAGTATCCCAACATGACTTCGCTCTTGTCCGATGAACCAACAACTAGCCGCCTCATCCTATTCGCATAGTAGTAGAGTACAACCATCCTCACGCGAGCCTTGGTATTCCCATTAGCAAGACTATCCTTGAGATCAAAGACGGGAACGCTCCGAGAGAATGTCTTCATCATTTCAGAAATATCGATGGTCGCGAAATCCATTCCAAACATCTTGGCAACAAGCTGCGCGTCTTGGATCTCGATCTCATTCCGTGTTTCGGCTTCAGGCATATTCACGACAAGAACTTTTGCGCCGCCAATCGCTTTGGCACAGATCGCGCTAGCGGTTGCACTATCGATTCCTCCGCTAATTCCGAGAACAACTCCTGGCGCCCTGACTTGAGTAATGTAGTCCCTTACGAAGCTTGTGATTCTGTCCTCTGTCTGGAATGGGTCTATCCTCAAGACTTCGGGTGTCAGCCTCATGGAGGATCCCTGCGATTGGCTTCCGCGGCCACTCATATATGTGCTTCCTGACACATAGCGCCGCACGGCGTCTAACAACACATTTAAGTTGAGAGGAAGTTCCGCAGAATCGGGGAACGAGGCAAAAGATGGTCAAAGTCTCCGTAGCCCTTGCGCAGTTCTCGCCCAAGCGGTGCGACAAGGAACATAACATCAGCACCATGAAGGCGTGGGTAGAGAGGGCCCGACAGCATGAAGCCGATCTGGTGATCTTCCCGGAACTGTCTCTCACAGGATACGTCTGCAGAGACCTATTCTACAATCTCGCGGAACCCATCGACGGGCCTTCTGTCAAAGCCATCGAGAACATTGCACGTGACAATGGTGTCCACGTCATCTTCGGCATGCCGGAGCAGGCGACCGCCGAAGGGGTCATCTACAATTCATGCATCCTGATCGGAATGGCTGGCTTCCTCGGCCACTACAGGAAAATGCATCTCCCTACAGCTACCATCTTCGAAGAGAAGAGGTACTTTCGTCCAGGATTCGAGCCAGTCGTTGTCTGCACGCCCATTGGCAAGATCGGTCTAACCATCTGCTATGATCTGTTCTTCCCCGAGATCGTTCGTGTCCTCGTAGCTGAGGGAGCACAAATGATCGTCTGCATTTCTGTCTCCCCGGGAGTCCGGAAGGAGTATTTCGAAACCTTCGCAAAGGCACGTGCAATGGAGAACTCTGTCTTCCTTGCGTATGTGAACAGGGTCGGGATCGAAGATGGACTCCGGTTCTGGGGTGGCAGTCATCTCTTAAACCCCAACGGAGAGGTGTTAGCAAAGGCAAAGTACGATCTGGAGGACCTCGTGGTCGCACAGGTCGACTATGGTGATCTCAGACGGATGCGCACGTTCCTCCCAACACTTCGTGACCTTCGGCCAGATCTACTCAAAAGGCTCTACGAAAAGGCGAAAGCCATCTAGGACCTGACCTGCGAGCTGCAAAGAGCGAGGTTGTTCTGGTCGCGACAGTACGAACCATACTCATCTTTGAGTCAATCGTTGCCACAGTTCTGGATACTTCTGTTTGACAGCGTCTTCAGCAATTTGCGATATGATCCTTGAGACACTGACATCTGGTACTGTCTTGCGTAGATAGACCAAGATCGCCTTAACTCTGCTACTGACAAAGGTTACGCGAGGCTCCTCTTCTGCAATTCTGACGGCCTCTCTCCAGATTTCTGTGTCGGATGCAGGTTGCGTAGGCTCGGGCTCTGTCGGCCGCGGCTGAGCCGGAGCTTCTGCGGCGAAGAGACTCTTGGCGACACGTCCGAGCCGCTCTCTCTCACTAGACAAGCTGCAGTATCTCCTCCTTTACGAGTGTTCGGTAGGCAGCGCTCGCCGGTGATTCGGGGGCATACAATGTGACTGGCTTTCCGTGCGAAGGCGCTTCTGCGACCTTCACAGCTCGCGGAATGACCGTCCTAAAGACTTGTTCCTTGAAGTTTTGACGTATCATGTCGGCCACCTCAGAGCTTAGCCTAGTCCTGGCGTCGAACTTCGTTAGGAGGAACCTTGTCTCCAAGCTGTGTCCGAGCCTATTTGTGACGAGGTCGCGCAGTTGCAACATCATCTTGACGCCGGCCATAGGATAGAATTCCGTCTCAATTGGAATGATCAAATGCGATGAAGCCGCAAGGCCGTTAATCGTCAGTATCCCTAACGAAGGGGGGAGATCCAAGAGGATGAAGTCATAGTTTCCTGCGATCGGTGCAACTTTCTGCTTGAAGATCTCTTCCCGCCTGAGGGCCGAGATGAGTTCAAACTCAGCTGCAGCTAGCTCTATGTTCGCGGGCAAGAGCCAGAGATTTTGTATATCCGTTGGAATTACGGCGTCGCCAATATTACCGTCTCTACAGAGCACATCATACATCGTATGCCTAAGCCTGTAACTGTCGATGCCTAGACCTAAGCTGCAACTTCCCTGCGGATCTAGGTCGCAGATCAAAGTCTTGCGGCCTTCGTCGGCCAAACACGGACCTATGTTGATGGTTGTGGTTGTTTTCGCTGTACCGCCCTTCTGGTTCCCGAACGCGATTAGAGGCGTACGCCTTTGACCCATATTTTTTTCAGCCATATACGGTATACGGTAACCGTCCATATATGGTATACGGTGTACCGGAAAAAAGAAGTCAGCAGGGCAACCACTCTTCCTGGCAAGCTGCAAGAAGTTGCTTACTTGGCGTAAGTCTTGCAGAACAGTTTGGGATAGTAGAGTCAAGACTGCTTATGCTCATCGAATACGAATCCGTATTCCGGGATGACCTTACGTGATTACCTCTCAACTCAGCGTCACGGGACCTCTTAACGTAACGTTTCAGGACCCAATTCTCAAGATTTTGCTCGAACATTCGAATTTGACGAAAACTCAGTTCGAAAGCCTTCTGATTTCTCTGTTGGGAGAAGAACTAGCCGGTAGGCGTCTTTCGGGGCAAGAGAAAGCCAAACTTCGCCATGAAAGACCCAATCTAACTCGGGGATCATTCGAGAGGACCGTGACTCAAGCCAGAAAGAACGTAGTGGCGTCAATCTATACGATTCTTCTCCTTGGTTACGTTGGCGTCTTCGATACACCTGAACTCACCTCCTTCCTAGAGATCGCCAGCAGAGTCAGGACGTACATGGATCAACGAAGGATATCACCGCAGATGGCGACGGAGGAGGAGTTGAGAGTAACGAAACTTATTGCCCAAGAGCTTGAAAGGGGAATCGCAGATTTAGTGCGAGGAGCTTGGCGAAGAGGCTTGTGACATCGTGATGTCACAGGTTCGAAGCAGCCACGACTGCCTGCCCTAGGGATATCCCGCCGTCGCCGGGAGGCACCCTCTTATGTTGGACGAACACCAAGCCCTCTTTTTCGACGTATCGTCTGGTTGTCTCCACTATGGCGGCGTTCATGGCCACTCCTCCCGTTATGCCGACCCGAGTAATCCCTCTCTCTTTCGCAACCTGAGTGGCGATGTGGGCCAAAGCCTTCGCCAAAGTGTCTTGGAAGGATGCGCAAGCGTCTGGGACCGGGATCCTCTTCTCGGCTAGAATTGCTTCAAGCAGTAGTCTAGTCGTATCAACAATCCAGACACCATCTCGGCGAACCACCAAATCATCTTCCTGAAGCAGTGTCATGGCTTTCCCCTCTGCGGCGACTGCCTCCAGTCTCATCGCAGGCTCACCTTCATAGGTTCTTTCGAGACATACACCCGATCCGGCAGCCATCGCGTCGAGCACCCTCCCTGCACTCGAGGTCCAACTAACAGCCACAGCGCTCATGAGTTGCGTCTCAATCCTTGCCAGATCCGCCTCTTCCAACATCCCGGATCCGCGCTTGGAAAGAAGAGTTGATCTCACTCTGTCATTGTGAAGATGCTTCGCAAGCATCGCGGCGCACATCCTCAACGGGAAGATGGTGCAGACATCTCCGCCCGGCATGGGCTGTCTAGCAAGCTGTCCTACCCGCTCAAACTCTCTGTACGAGGCCACCAAGACCTCTCCCCCCCAAATCTCACCATCCGTGCCGAAACCAACCCCGTCTACCGTTACTGCGACTATGCGTTCATCCACCGGTATCGCGTTGTCAGCCATCAAGGACGCTGCGTGAGCATGGTGATGCTGGATAGGCACCGGTCTGCTGTTCCATTTGTCAGACAACGCCCTCGCTAATCTCGACGTCAGATATCTCGGATGTGTATCGTGAGCAACGATCAGGCCCTCATGCGATACTCCAGCCAGCCCCAACATGCGCTGTAGAGCGTCCTGAAGGAAGGCCATCGTTTCGAGGTTCTCTACGTCGCCAATGTGCTGCGTAAGATAGCATTGATTCCTGTGGAGAACGCTTCCGACAGTTCTCAACTCGGCACCTACCCCTATCACATCACGCTTGGCCGTCACAGGAACCTCAACCGGTGTTGGGACGAATCCTCTCGATCGTCGAATCAGCGTGGGAGCACTTCCTAAGACCCTTACAACAGAATCATCACAGCGCGAGGCAATTGTACGATCATGAAAAAGAAAGTAGTCAACCACATCCGAGAGTTGTTGCACTCCTTCGTCGTTGGCGATCGCCATTGGTAGCCCCGAAATGTTCCCGCTCGTCATCACAAGAGCCGTCTCTCGGCAATGACTTGTTAGAAGAAGATGAATTCCGGTGTAGGGCAGCATAACGCCCACTGTGTCTAGGCCTGGCGCCACCAAGTCGGAGAGAATGCTGTTCGGCAGTTTCTTCAAAGCAACTATCGGCCTTCGCCAATCTTGCAGAAGTTGTGCCTCGAGATTTGAGACATAGGCGAACTTGCGCACGCTGTCCCTGTCTCTCGACATCACTGCGAATGGTTGGAAAGGTTTCTTCTTTCGCCTGCGAATCTTGAGAAGAGGCTCGTCTTGAGCTGCGGACGCTGCTACGTGGATTCCGCCTATTCCCTTCACTCCTATGACTGCACCTTCGTCGAGGAGTCGCGCTGCTTCCTCTAGCGCTCGGTCTTCCTCAATAATGCGCCCTGCACTACCGTAGAGTTTCATCTTCGGGCCGCACCGAACGCAGCAGATTCCCTGAGCGTGGAACCGTCTGTCCCGGGGATCTTCGTATTCCTTGTGACAGTTTGGGCAGAGTGGGTAGTCCACCATGTTAGTCCGATCCCTATCGTAGGGAAGATCGAATACAGCAGTAAACCTTGGGCCGCACGAAGCGCAACATGTGAATGGGTACGAATGCCACCGTGATTCCCGCGTGGAGATATCTGCTGTGCACTCTTCACAGATTCCTATGTCAGGCGGTATCATCGAGTTGGAGATAGATCGTCGCTTGTCACTCGCGTAGATCGTGAAGTCATGGAACCTCCCGGAGAAGTCAGTCAACTCCACTCTCATGTCAGTTACTTGGCATATCGGTGGGGGCCTCGCTCTCAATTTATGAATGAACTCATCCACTCTGGAGTGATCTCCTTCAACATGGACCTCGACGCCGGCATCGCCCATATTGCGAACGTAACCCACTATCCCATGCGAGGTCGCCAAATTGTAGAGAAAGGGCCTAAAGCCTACTCCCTGGACAATTCCCTTGAAGCGAAGCTTGGCGCCGACCTTTCCCAATGCTCGCCCCAGCCATTAGCGAGTCAGAACAATTAGGGTCACTGTTAAAAATGTAGGTACGCGCTCTCCCGAAGCATCATGGCGATGGAGTAGCCGAAAGTCGGCAAGGGATCTGCGAAGGACCGACTACTGGAGCTAACAACTCACTTGGAGAAGACGCTGTCCCACGGAATTGTGCCCTGGGGCCTCGTCGTGTACAACCATTCGGCCGACGAACCGGAGCGCAGGATCACGCCCTTGTCTACGAACCTCGAAAGGTAGGTACACACCGTGCTCAGAGCGATCGATTCCCCATGTCTTTGTTGATAGGCCTGTCGAACTTCGCTGGACCTAAAGGTTCTGCCTTGGAACTGCTGGAGGAGGTCACGGACTCTTTCGAACTTCTCGCGGGATGGCTCGCGAGGATCTTCATGCCCGGAAGTCTGCAGTCTACCCATGAGCTCCACGTAGTCTAGGACCCTGTTGATCTTATCTTTGGTGACGGCTCCTTCAACGGTGATTGTGTGCCTCGTACCGGCATCGTCGAAGAATTCAACCTTCACCTTGCGGGCCGGCACCATCTCACCAACGAAGCTCTCGCCGCTCTTTCACGTTCACAGGTTAATACATTTTTTGGTGAACCTTGTACTCAATCAGTTCACCGAACGAGTCCATCTTGGGCGGCCCCTAGGTACAAAGAGCAGCGCTTCACCTTGGAGAGACCAGTATCTTTGCGGTTCACCGAAAGTGAACGCAATTCGTCTTCGAAGATGCGTATGGCGCGGGCCGGGGCCCTCCCCCCTGAAACGTTCGCAATGGTTAACTGCGTCGTTTCCAGTGGACCCGAGCCCGTTAGTTTCCATTGGAACGCAATATGCGAACGCCGGCGCAGAGCAAGGCCGAACGAGCCGGGAAGTGCTACAAGTACAGAGCAGTATACCAAAACCGTTTAAGAAAAGAGTCGCCCCTAACCGTTTGGGCTCTCGTTCCGCATCATTAACTACAACACTCCCATCGGGCTCGGCCGCCTCCAGTGGAAGTGAAGGGGTGGCGGCCCACACCGTGTTGTCTTGACGCCCAAAGGGAGCAACGGCTGTGACTGCAAAGAAGTGTTGTTCCCGGTCGTTTTTTTTGTACAAGAATCGTTAATATTTCGCCTCGAACTCTGCGACGCGTGGAGGCTTCTTGCCTGGGCTCCGGCGTAATTCTTGATCGCGTCTTCGACAAGTTTCTGTCCGGCACAAAGATCTTCGCCAACAGAGATGTGCTTCGTCACGACTACATGCCCGAGACATTACCTCACAGGGATGAACATATACACAGACTCGGAGCTATAGTCGCCCCTGCGCTCAACGGCTCCAAGATATCAAACACCTTCATCTACGGGAAGACGGGGACAGGGAAGACGGCAGTGGCCAGACTGGTCCTCTCACACCTCGAAAGGAGAGCAGCTGAGACCGGCGCGCCTGTCCGGGTGCCGTACGTTAACTGTCGTTTGGCCGGGACGAACTACCGGGTGCTCGCTGATCTCTGTCACGCAATATCGGTTAGTGTTCCGTTCACAGGATTGGCCTCCGGGGAGGTTTTCGATCGATTCCGTAGTGCGATGGCATCGGCCAGACAGTGCATGATTGTGGTTCTTGACGAGGTCGACGCCTTGGTCAAACGTCATAATGATGACAGCCTCCTCTACGAAATGACGAGAATAAACGAATCCTTGAGAGGAAGTTGGATAGGCATCGTCGGCATATCGAATGACCTCCACTTCAAGGACTTCCTCGACCCCAGGGTCCTGAGTTCGCTTAGTGAGGAGGAGCTGGTGTTCCGTCCCTACTTGGCGGACGAACTCTACGATATCTTGTTCGCGCGAGCGACGCTCGCGTTTGTTGAGAACGCGCTACCGGAGTCCTCTCTCCGCTTATGTTCGGCCCTTGCAGCAGGAGAGCACGGAGACGCTCGAAGGGCCTTGGACTTGCTACGGGTTGCTGGCGAACTCGCAGAAAGAGAAGGTGCAAACACCGTAGACGAGGGTCACGTGAAGCTAGCGCAACGCAAGATAGAGGACGATCGTGTTGCCGAGGTCTTAAGGTCGCTGCCACTTCATTCGAAAATTGTTCTCGCGGCGACATATCTGATAAACGATCGGACGGAAGGAGGAGCGATCACCGGTGATGTCTACAACGTATACGAGGAACTTTGCGGAATAACGAACGTAGAGCCACTGACGCAGAGGAGAGTGAGCGGCTTGCTCAACGAGCTAGACATAATGGGAATTCTGAACGCTCGCGTGGTCAGCCTTGGCCGCCATGGCAGAACGAAGAAGATCCGGCTGGGCATACCTCCCAAGACATTGTTGGACATATTCTCGGATGAGGCGTTGGTTTCGCGCCTAACGTCATACTCGCCGCGATGTCTTGAGAGGAAGCGTAGGGCTTAAAGCACGTGCCAAGGTCCTAGCAATTCGAAGAGGCTCTGGTCTTCTTCCGAAACGGATGAGGCGACGTAGGATGGTACGAGCGATCATCGCCGGAAGCCCTACTGAATAGAAGTAGAGTACTCCGTTGCATCCGAGCCGCAGCACGTTAGGTGAACCCATTAAATCGAAGACACGAACTCTCTGCTTCCAATCTGGGAAATGTTGCCTGAGCGCCTCTTGAACCGCTCGTAGCCGGGGCCTTTCTGGGTTGGCTACTATGACAGGTAACCTGAGCTGCCTGTGGAGTCTATACGGATCGACCACATTGAATCCGCCCAGCGAGACCGAGGGCAGCATGATCGCGTTCGCGCCTTTCAAGCGCTTCGCCAATGAGATGACTTTCCGCGTACCGTCTGTTCCGTCCACGCGTATTCGATCTAGGACTACCTGCTCAATGAAGCTGTACGCGGTTAAGACACCTACTAGGAGACAGTATCTATCGGCCTTTGCGAAGGATCCGTCCTCGAAGGCCAACACTTTCAGGAAGGGCTTCTCATGTCTGCGTGAAGTCAACTTGGTTTACCTGTAGAGTTTGC
>Ga0315310_10002697_pt1 | contig 11075 bp, 22 predicted proteins | sample TDP5_MG_FD_203630 | JGI IMG/M metagenome (GOLD analysis project Ga0315310, IMG submission 203630) | Freshwater sediment microbial communities from Lake Towuti, South Sulawesi, Indonesia - TDP5 | ecosystem: Environmental > Aquatic > Freshwater > Lake > Sediment | place: Indonesia: South Sulawesi... | reverse complement strand
TGAACATTGATGATTTAACTTCAAGGGTCGAAGCCCTTGAAAAAGAGTTATCTGAGTTAAAGGAGAAGACAAAGAAAGATGAAGGATGGTTCTGAAAATATCGCTCAAGAGTTCAAGGATCTGACCCCTCCTGCAGAGGAATCTAAGGATCAAGCGATCATTAGATTGAGAAAAGAGGGGAAAAGTTATCGAGAAATAAAGAAAGAGCTCGGCGTAGGCCAGGCAAGGATCGCAGAGGTATTGCAAGGTGCCGGACTCCTCGGAGAGCAAAGAAGAAGAGAAGAAGCAAAAAAGGCCATGGTTCTTTTCGATGAGGAAATCCTTGTCACCCTAATAGAGATCCCTTTCGACTATTTTGCCAAGAGGTACGGAGAATTTTGGAAGCTGAGCCAGGATGAGAAAAAGAAGCTTTCAACCCTTTCAAACAGAGTTGCCTCTAAATGGCTTCCGTTGTGGCTTGAAAGATTCGGTGATGAGATTGCCCTTGGCCTTACCTTTAGCATGATCGTTTACCCTCGATACATTCAAACAAAGGAAATGATCGAGAGTGAGAAGAAAAGTCAAAAAAAGATGTCGAGTCTGTCACAAGAAGATCAAGCTGAGATCTCATAGGATTCTAAACTGCTGCGCTCGTTGTGAAGATAAGATCCTCAAAAGATGAAAAATGAGGTCATACTCATCACCGGTCAAAGGGGAATGGGCAAGACGACTTATATCAAGGACCAGGCCGGTCTCTATGATAGGGTCATCCTTTTCGATCTTCTTGGAGAGTTTACTTATTACGATACCTCAAACAATCTCAGAGACTTTTTTAAAGCCCTATCAAAGGTCAAAGATGAGAATTTCTTTGTTCTTAATTATTACAATCCTAAGAATAGCGAAGAGGATTTTCATGTGGTCTGTGAAGCGGTCAACAGACTCCATGGATTGATGTTCATCGTCGACGAGATAGACTATTTCTGTTCTACCCATTCAATCCCAAAACAGTTTGACGAGATCGTAAAAAGAGGGAGGCATCAAAATCTAAATCTCATCGTTGCTACAAGAAGGCCCCATGAGATCCCCCCCATTATCAGATCTCAGGTTACGAACCTCATCACCTTTAGACACATCGAACCAAGGGACCTCCAATATCTGAGAGAGATAATAGATCTTCCCGAAGAAGAGATCTCGCAGCTGCCAAAATACCATTACGTCAGGTGGAATGTGGACCAGGGAATCACAAAGGGATCTGTCAAGAAGAAAAGATGAACCCAGGGCCAGGGCCTTGCCCTACCCTAAAAATCTTCTCCTGAAGCATCCTGGCGATTAATTTGACCCAAAATCGTTGGCATCGCAGAAAAAAAACAAGATGTAGTGTTGTGAAAAGATTTTTTTGGCATATCTTGTTTTAGGCTGCTTTTGTGATTGACAATCTCAAATTTTTTGAAATAGAATTCGTCTAAATAAGAAAAGACCAAAGGCGTTGGGGAGTGCAAGGTCTGATAAGATTCGGACAGGATATATTATGTTAACCTTGAACTAAACCCGCTGAACATTCTGTATTAACCCTATCTCCACTCCCCTGCTTAATAATTGGGTCAATAAACCATTATCCTGACGCTTGCAAAGAGGCTAAATGTAGCCATTACCAGCAGGATGAAGAAGATTTTTAGGCATAAAAAATGCACTTAATTCATGGTCAATCTCTATCTGGTTACTCTGAATTTTATCAGAACAAAGAGATTGTAACAAGAACAAATTCCCTCCCTTTTATCTTCCGGAAATTAAGGATTCATCGCAATCTGACAAGGAGATCCCTGGCTCAAAAATTGGGAGTCACAGAAAACTACATTTATCGAGTCGAAAGCGGCCAGAAGATCCCTTCGCTCAAATTTTCAATGAAGTGCGCGCATGAATTTGGCATCAATCCGGAATACGTCAAGAGAAAATGGTTTAGAGCGATGATGGACTTCATCGGAGTGATGCTTAAAAAGAGGTTGAACCTGGAGGATTGAAGAATGCACCAAAAAAAATTCAGATTGATGGTTCAAATCATGATTCATTCGGATTATGACCGCTTAGAAGTTAGAGAAGAGATTGAAATTGATGAAATGGGTTTTTTAGAGATTGCAAAACTCTTAGGAAGATTCCATGAGCTTGCACAACAGATAAAAAAAGAGAGAGATGGAGGTCCACATGAAAGGGTATGATATCCAATTTCAAGAGAGAGCTTTTAGCATAGCTGAAACGTTGGTCAATGTAGCCAGGATTCATAGAAAAAAATATTGCTGGCCATCTCAAATAAAGATCTTAAATCTCCTTGAAAAATATCAAAGCCTTGAGATCTCAAGAAGGACCCTTAACAGAGATCTCAAATGGCTGGAGGATAATGGATATATAAGCCGATTGAGAAGAATCAGGATGAGTCCGGATAGGAAACTTATATTTTGCAGCACCCTTTACAAGTTCAAGGGCAAACTGTTTAACTACCTACATTTCTTGAGAAACTCCCTCGATCGGATCTTTTGCCTTTTCCGTGTGCCAAAATGGGCACACAATAAGGCAACTGCCAGACCTAAAGTTAGGGCTTTTAATGAGGACTCTAGCAAAATCCTATGGTATGTCGATAGAGATGGGGTCAAAAAGCCCTATCCCCTGGACTAAGGTAGGCCCTTCGGGCATCAAAAAACATCTTATTCCGGCTCCGCCGGTCCTTTAAAAAGAAAATTCTTCTTCCGTGTGCCATGAAATTGTATGAGTCTAAAAATCTTTAAAAAAACAATAGGATATTGTATCTTTTGCCCTACTGCTTTTTCCTCTATGACAGAGTGTATTGAGATAGAGGACCATCTCATCTGTCATAGATGTTCAAAAGTATTTTTTCATCTTGTTTCAGATTGGATTATTAAAGGAATTCTAAAGGAACAAAGAAAGGAGAAAGTATGACGGTCAATCTTTGGGATGAAGTAGAAAAAAACCTTCAAGGAACAAAAGAGCAATTCCAATTATTGAAAGAATGGAGTTTTAAACCCATTATAATCGAAACGGATAGATTAACCGTCTTGTGCATCATTGGTCAAATTCTTTTGGCCCTAAAACATCCTAAAAACAAAGGGGAACCAGCAAGGATAAGCAAACTTTTTTTAAAAATCCTTATTCAAGGATTGGAAGATTACTCACCGATACCGGAAGAAGTGATTTATGAATGGGTAAAATTCGGATTGTTTGATCCAAAGGAGGCATGAAAAGAAATGATGACCAATGAGACATGGAAAGATTTTTTAAAAGTCATTTTTAAGGCTACAAAGGATACCTACTCCGAAAAGGTTATCCATGAAGCCTATCAAGAATGGGTAGCAGAACAGGAATTTGAAGAGGAATTTACTCTTCAAAAGGAATAGAGGCGGGCCCCCTTCATGGGCGTGACGCTGCTGCAACGCCGTCGGGATGCAGCGGTTAGACCCGGCCTCTGCTGGGGGTAGCCTCTTGGTAACAAGCTGTAAAACGATTAAAGGCTCCAAGGGGTCATGCATTGAGGGGAGCATGACGGGAGATTAAGAGGGGATCTCCCTAAGAAAGCGTCTTGGAGCTTAAAAAATTCTCTCCACAATAACTCTCCGGTAGAGTGACGGACACGGATCACGGTCACGGACATAAAAACGCATGGCAAAGATAGACTTGACTGGCTCCAAGAAAGCTCGAAAACCGTTTCGCTGTGTAAATTGTGGAGAGATCTTTCAGCCTCCATCTCGTTATTTTCTCATTGGGAATCCTAAGAATCAGAATAAATCGGCAAAGATCTGTCTGATTTGTGAAAGGTACGGATGATGCCGGTCGACCCTTCGAGCTCAGGTGACCATCATCGTTGACCGTGGACGACGGGAATCCTTGAAGCTCCCTGGCCCAAAGGAACTATAGTTCTATTTTTCATCGTTTTCTCAAATGAGGATGATCCGGATCAGTTTTGGTTTGGAAGATTTGGCATCTTTCTGAAGTTAAAATTGAGGCTTTTATGGGCAGTTATCTCTTTAATGACAAGATATCTCATAAGGGATGATAAATCCATTCCCAAACGATAAGCAAACTCCATGAAGATTTTCTTCTCCTTTGGGGAGACTAAAAGAGTAATTTTTACGGTTCTCTTATTCATCTTCTTACCAGTTTGTGAGTATACGATTTTTTTTGACATTGTCAAATTAAAATTTAAAATCTCCACAGAAAGGAGAGTAGTCATGGATTTCAAAAGAATTCTTTTTGTCGCAATCATCTGTATGGTGACAATGGCAATCGTCAACCGCATTCCACAGCTAAAGTCCATCGTTGGCTGATGTCAACGAAGATAAAACGAACGGAGGATAAAGATGTCAATTACAAGAGGGAACACAGAATTAGTCAATGTTTTTACGGGAAGGCCGATCAATCTCAACGCGCCAAACAGTTTTAGTGAGGGCTTTCCTTTAGGGGAGGCCTGGCTGAAACTTGTGTTGAGATTAAACTTAGCCATTATTATAGGGACCGGAACCGGACCGATCAGCGAGGGTGAATTGAATATCCTGAAAGGTCTAACCTTCAAAACCTCGATGGCTGAGATCGGTTATAACGCTGTCCCGGGTCGACCGCTCTACCGATTAGCTCAGGTTAAGGAAGGCTCTGCGCCCCCAAAGGATGCGATAGCAGCTGCGGATGGCACATATCGGGTTCAATATCACATCTGGTTTGTCGATCCGCGCATGATAAGACCGGAAGATTTTTTGTTGGACTCTAAAAGGTATAATCGAGTTCAATTAGATCTGAATGTGGGAGGTTTGGCAGACCTCTTTACTACCCCTGGCACCGCAACATTAACCGTTACAGCTGACCTTTATATCGAGAGGATCAGAGGCATTCTTCCGAAAGAGATCTCACCGGTTGAGTATAGCGAAATTTTTATTCCTCCTCCTGTCAATCCTACCTCTCAGAATTATGTTGATATCGAAAGATCGAATGACCTGGCTATCAAAAGACTTCTGATCTGCGCTCAAAACTCCGCTGTTCTTGGTACGCCCTTTTCCGGAGTACCTGCCGATACGACCATTGACAAGATAGGATTCGATACGGATAGGGGAGAGCTTTTTAACAAGGTCCCCTGGAGGATGCTCAATACTCAGAACAAACAGGATTACCAGTTAGAGGCAGCCATTGTTGGAGTGACCATCATTGACTTTATCAAAGATGGTTCAAAGATGAGCGCAGTATCCGGTGGAGGGTTCTCTCGATTCAGGATCTTTTTTGATAATGGCACGCTTTCGAATTCTCAGATCAGTATAGCGGTTGAAGGCTTCAGACCTTTGAAAAGGGTTTGATGAGAAAGGGCGTGTCAAATGAATGGAGAGCCTTACGCAACCGATAGCGAAATACTATATACTCCCAGCGTTCCCCCTGAACCCTCAGAGGCAAGATTTATAGTCAAGCCATATCCTTTCGATACCATCACAGAGATAACGCAAGCCGGTAAAAAATACGGTGAGCTTGCGCTCGAAACTATCAAACAGGTTGTCTCTTATCCTTTTGAAAAATTGACCGAAGAACTTGAAAAGAAGAAACCCACAGGAGTCATAAAGCAACCCTGGGATTGGGCAAAATTTTTTTCAAGTATTTTAAAACCTCCCTGGATTTTCATTATATTGGGTATCGGTGGTCTGTGGGTTTACTCTGTCTTTAAAAAGAGGTAGAGATGTCGAATGGATTTTATGAGACTTATGGATACGAAGCCCCTGTGCCCCTGTCTGATTGGACATATGAAAAATATGGGTATGAAGCGCCATCTTTTGCTACTGTGCCGACTCCATACACACCCATCATTTCTTCCCCCTCTTCTTCCTTGAATGATTGGATTAATACCATCGGAAATTTCATCCCGAAGGTTGCTGATTTAATCCGTTCTGTAAAAGGTCAACCATCGGTAGTCATCTCAGAAAAACCGCTTTCACAGGCAACGGAAAAACCTAAACAAACTCCTTATCCTGGTGGCATTAATCCCCCCGTCATAAATGGTCAGCTCCCAGCTGCAGAAAAAAAGGATTATACAATGTTGTTTTTACTCATTGGTGGTGTGGTTTTCTTTATTCTTATAATGAGGCGTTGAGATGTCAAACGTTAGAAAATTTTTCTCAGGTCTGCTTGAAAAGATTGAAGAGCCGGTAACGACTTACGTTGTCGATTACTTTCGCAAAACTCCTGCAGGGGAAGCCATTGAGAAGAAGGCCACTGAAGAAGCCATAAAAGACTATCTCAGGAATCCTTTTGTTTGGTTAATTCTGATTACTATTGGCTACCTTGTTTTTAAAGGCTTGAAGAAAAAATGACATGGGCTACTATTCCTATCAATTTAACGATTGTCTACATTTTTGGTTCCTTCCTTTTGCTGATAGTACCATTAATCATCGGAGCAGGAACCGCGCTTGTCTCAGCTGGTACAACCATATGGGGGACCCTCACAGGGAAGAAAGAAGCTAAAAAGGCTTACAAAAGACAGGTAGGGCTTATCAATCTCGAATATGAGAAGCAAAAGGAATTATTTCAAGAACAGAGGGCTATCCAAAAGGAAGCCTATGAGTATGAATTGAGAAAGATCGAGACCGAAAAAAGCTTAATTCCTTATCCTCTACAGCAAGGCTTTACTGAACCTGAAAAAATCGAAGAAACAGACTATAAAAAATATTTAGTCTATGGAGCTTTGGGCATAGGTGGTATTGCCTTATTTACTATCATGTCTAAAAAGTAATGGCGCATTATCGTCATAGGCTTGCAGCACTTGAAGCATATCAAACAAAGCGTCTCCAAGAGTTAGAGAAAGAACACATAGAGATTTTAAAAAAAGAACAACGGGCTTATGAAGAGAAGGCAAGAGAGGCACAATGGGGTTTAGAACAAGAAAAATTGGAGGTCCCTAAAACCTTTCTCTTTGAGACTTCGGTCGATCGGAAAAATTACGCTGTATTAATAGGAATAGGAATCTTAGTTTTTGTTTTTTTGACTTTTGGGAAACCTAAGAAAAAATGACCGAGAAGATTTCACCATGGTACGCCGGAGTGCCAATATTAGGCGTTATTTCCTACTTCTCCCGTCAAGAAGAAGGTGAGAGCGTTTGGGATCAGATTTTTTCACCGATAAAAAACCTTCTTTCCTCGATTCTTTCACCCATAAACAAGACAATCATTTTGCTTATTATCGGAATGATTGTTTTGTTGATGGTTTTAAAAAAAATAGACGTTAAGTCTTAGGAGTTAGCCATGCCGGACCTAATTCTTTACCTCGAAGATGTCATCAAAGTTGCACGTGAGCCTTTACTTTTTAATGAAAAGGCAGTTGAAGCAAACTTTGAATATAAGATACGTATCGGGAATGTCAAAAAAATCACGCTGAAGGCCAGGGGAGGGACCTTTAAAATTGCTTTTAATCAAGGGCAAAGCAGCGTCAGTTTCATCCAACTGGCAGACGGGATCTCTTATAATGAGGACCTGGTCGACACAAGAGAGGATTTTATGATCTATTTCCAATCTTCGACAGCTGGAGCAATTTTAGAAATCATCGCATGGCGTTAACATGGGCAAAGTGGAATTGAGAAGCGACATTAAAAATAAATTCTCAGGTATTTCAAAACCGATTGGTGGTAAATGGTGGGGCCTTGGAGACTTTGGGGTTAATTCGATTTGTTCCGACAATAGTCATCTTTACTTGGCTGGATACAGGTATGTCTCAAGCCCGATAGACTATATATGCAGAGTGGAAAAAAGGAGGCTTTTTGATGCATATCTTTTAGACTATGGAGAGTATAACCCCATAGTATCAGGAGATGTCGAAACCCTTTATTCAGTTAGAATTGATGGAAGTGGAGTTTATTTAGGTGGTTTGATCCGTGAATCGATCGGATCGGCCTATAAGGCAATCATTCAAAAAAGGAATCTTAATAATCTTTCGGAGATCCTCTGGACGTGGACCTCTTACTTAGCGGGAACAAATAGAGAGATCTTTGAACTTTATCTTGATTCAAATTATGTCTATGGTGTTGGTTCACAGCCTTTCAATACTATCCGTGTGAAACTTCAAAAGAGCAACGGGAATCAAATTTGGTTTTTCAATGACGGAGGGACCCAAACCTATGGTAGTGATGGGAAAGATTTTCTTTATGGTTTCAAGCATCTTTCGGGAATAAGAAGTATTGAAAAAATAAATCTTTCGACAGGTGCTAAAACAGATCACTCCTATGAAGGGGGTACGGACCAATTTATCAAAGGGATGATCTTAGGAGACTATGCCTATATCGCTGGATATGGCAGCCTTGACGGAAAAGGAAGATTGTCTAAAATTCGATTGAGTGACATGGTTGAAATTTGGAACAAAAAAATGGACTATTTTTCCGATCAGGCAGACCAGGGATTGAACTGTCAAACAGATGGACAGTATGTTTATTACCATGGAAGAGGTGGTGCGGTCCAGCATTGTTATTGGCAAAAATACGACATGAATGGTAATTTAATCTTGTCGAAGGAACACGAGCAAAACGGAAACGGTGGGTATGCCTTTCATCTCCGAAATGAATTTCTTTATAATTATATTTCGGTTGCTGGCGCAAGAAAACTTGAAAGAAGAGATAAAAATTTTAATTTGGTTTAAATGATGAAAACATCTGAAATTCTGATAATAATAGTCTGTGCCTTTTTTGGGATCGGACTTTATGGATACTTGCTTATCCGGTGTCTTCTTCCAAAGGCAACGGTCACATCATGGTGGAGGACCCCAGAGAAAAACATAGAGGTTGGAGGCGTACCATATTCAAAACATCTAATCGGATGGGGTTATGACGTATCACCGAATCGAGAGGACTATATTGAAAGGGTCAGACCTTACGTCTCAAAAATCATAGCGACATATCCCGCTCATTTTCATGTTGAGATTCTTTAAACGCGCTATGAGAAAGATCTAAATGATTAGAGTTGATTTTACAGTTGCTGTCGTTAAACTTTTATATCAAATGATTACCGAAGGTGAATCACCTATCATTGACTATGTAAAACGCTCCACTACTGAACAAAAACATCTTTATGATATCGGACTTTCGAAATGTGATGGTGAATATAGAATAAGTGCTCATCAAAAGGGTAAAGCTATCGATATTTTTTTCCAAGACATTGGAGATATAGATAAGGATGGAATTACAAAAGAATTGATTGAGCCTTTAAAAGGTTTTATTTATTGGCATGAGGTAGCCTTAGGATTGGGTTTTAGTCCTATGATTCCATGGGACAAAAACCATTTTGAGGCATCTGACTGAAAAGGGGGTGATGGCGTAGATGGATACCATTTTCAGTAACGACAAGGTGGTCGTGATATTGTCTGTCTTTGGAATAGTAGTCATTTACATGGTACTGGTCCGGCCTCCGGACGTGTCGGTCATTAACTCTGCCCTTGCCGGTCTGTTCGGCATCGCTGTAGGACAGAGCCTGAAAGGAGGTTCACAATGAGACGACTTATGGTAATTGCCGTTTTGCTGGCTTTCTGTATGGCCGTATCTTGCGCTGCCATCCGAAAGGACCTGGTTAAGCTCTCAGAGGAAGACCTCAAGAATGCTGAGACGACCAGGGTAGTTGCCAAGAACCTACTCTCAACGTGGAAGCTCAACTCAGGTTTCATCAAGGGTGCATTGGGCGCAAGGCTCAATGAAATGCCTCAATCAGTCATCACTACATTACAGGAGCTTGACACTTTAGCGGACAAGAAGGATCAACTCACAGACTACGATCTCGGTTACAGTGTAGGTTTGAGAGTCAGGATGCTCAGTACAATGGTTCAGCAAACCCTGAAGAACTACGCTCCAGAGGTATTAAAATATCTTCCATCATTTTTGGCCTTATGAGTAGCATTGGGAAATTGGTTGGGTACAAAAATTCATAGATAGGGGGTTAAAATGGAAAGAGTAAGACGAATCAAAAATTTCATCAAAAGCGTTGATGAACCAGAGGCCAGGGAGATCGAGACTATCTTTTCAGCAACAGAGAAGAAGATCAAGGAGAATCCCAAAAGGGAGAGAGAAGAGCTGGTTGAATTTCATCACAAACTGAATGAGATGGTTACCGCAAGCAGAAGCGATAGATATCTCGTTCTGCTAAGGATAAAGAATCAGGTTGATGATGCCATTCTTGAGTTAAAATAATTCTCTCATCATGGTCTTTGAGATAAAAATTAAACTATAGATTGGTGGGTCCAAGATATCTACTGCAGGCTGCCAGGGGTTAGAGCTGCTCAATCTATAGTTTTAAAAATAGGGAAAAGGGGGTTTTAAGATGGCACGTAAAAAATGGGGAAAGATAGGATCTCCGCATTCGGCAAAGAGAAAAAGGTTTTTAAGAAAGATCAGACGAAAAAGAACGAGACGAAATCCCCGATGGGTTAGGGGAAAGTGCATTTATTAAAATAGGATCCTAAAATGGCCCGATATATCCATTGTTCAATCTGTGGGAGAAGATCTCCAAGGAGATGGAATTTCCCTCGAAGGATGAGATGGCTCAGGAGGCATTACAAGAGAAGTCATCCTTTAAGGTGGCCCTGGAGGTAGAGATGTTGGAGTATTTAAATACAGGGATCTTGCTTTTGATCTTTGGATATTTAATTAAACTTTCAGGCCGGATCTCTCGGATTGAAGGTTATTTAAATCTAAAAAACAATCCAAAAAGAGACAATGGAGATTAAACACCTTATTCTAACCGGCGCGATCGGTGGCCTTGTTTCATCCTGCCTTCCTTCCATTCCTACTCAATACTGGATGTGGAAAGAGAGACCCCAATATAGAGACATCTTGATTTTTTCTTATGTATTGACTGGACTAATCATCCTGATTATTTTATCCTACCTTAAAAAATGAGGGGGTTCAAAATGGAAGATAAAGAATTTATCGAAAAAGTGAAGGATGAGTTTAAAAGAGTCCGCAAGAACATTGATGATTTAACTTCAAGGGTCGAAGCCCTTGAAAAAGAGTTATCTGAGTTAAAGGAGAAGACAAAGAAAGATGAAGGATGGTTCTGAAAATATCGCTCAAGAGTTCAAGGATCTGACCC
>Ga0315310_10002696_pt1 | contig 11079 bp, 9 predicted proteins | sample TDP5_MG_FD_203630 | JGI IMG/M metagenome (GOLD analysis project Ga0315310, IMG submission 203630) | Freshwater sediment microbial communities from Lake Towuti, South Sulawesi, Indonesia - TDP5 | ecosystem: Environmental > Aquatic > Freshwater > Lake > Sediment | place: Indonesia: South Sulawesi... | reverse complement strand
GTATCCCTGACTTAGAGGAAGCCCTCTATAACACCCTCTGGGCTAACAATCTATCCAATGCCCGCGTTAGACTCACTCTTTCTGGTGGCGAAGGGGAGCCAATCCCAGACCTTCTTGTCCAGCGAGCCCCCAGCGTGCTCGTTGTAGCCAGAAGCTACATCCCTTACCCTCATCAGGTCTATGAGCAGGGGTTCAAGGCAGTAGTCTCCCGTATTCGGCGGAATACCCAATCGCCTTCTTTAGTGATAAAGTCACTTAGTTACCTCGATAACCTGCTGGCTCGGCGAGAAGCCAAACTAGCCGGTGCTGATGAGGCTATCCTACTTAATGAGCAAGGCTTTTTGGCTGAGGGCAGCATCAGCAACGTCTTCCTCGTCTCAGACAATACCTTGCTTACTCCCAGTGAGGATAGTGGAATTCTGCCTGGGATTACCCGGGAGGTAGTTCTAGAATTAGCCCTCTCCTTGGGCATGAAGACAGCGGAGCGAAAAGTAGCGATGGAGGAACTAATCCAAGCCGATGAAGCCTTTTTCACCAACTCGCTTATCGAGATAATGCCTCTCACCCAAGTGGGCGGGCAAAATATAGGCTCAGGAAGAGCGGGAGTAGTAACTCAACGGCTTATAGCTGCTTATAAAGAGCTGGTGGAATAAATAGCTAACGAGTGGTAACAAATCACATTGCTTGGTGGGTCGGGCTCTGGTATCATTTGGGGAAATAAGAGCATCATGAAAGTAGGATTAGTCTATGAGCTCATCTACTTAGAGCATGATACGGGGCAGCATGTGGAGAGTGCGCGAAGACTGGAAGAGACTATAGAACTGCTAGAAAAGAGCGGGGTTAAGCAGCAACTCGTTGAGGTTCATCCTCAGCCAGCTTCAGTGGAGGAGCTATCATTGGTGCACTCGGTAGAGTACATCTCACGAATTGAGGGGGCAGCTCGAGCTGGTGGGGGATGGCTTGATGCTGATACAGTGATGTCGCCAGCCTCCTATAAAGTAGCCCTTTATGCTGCCGGTGGTGTCATAGTAGCCACAGAGGCAGTGATGAGGGGGGAGATAAACAGTGCTTTTGCTTTAGTCAGACCCCCAGGACACCACGCTACTCGAAGAAGGGCAATGGGGTTCTGCCTGTTCAACAACATTGCCATTGCCGCCAAGCACGCCATGAACAGCTATCATCTCGACCGCATCCTTATTGCCGACTTCGATGTGCACCATGGCAACGGGACTCAAGAGGCTTTCTATATTGACCCTAAAGTCCTCTACTTCTCTACCCACCAATATCCCTTTTACCCCGGGACAGGAGATATTGATGAGGTAGGGGTCGGTGAGGGAGAGGGAACCACAGTTAATGTACCCCTCCCTGCTTGGTGTGGTGATGAGGAGTATCTACAAGTGTTCCAGCAAATCCTCATCCCCATAGCCCACCGTTTTCAGCCCCAGCTTATCCTGGTTTCAGCAGGATATGACGCCCATTGGGCAGACCAAATCTCTTTAATGCAAGTGACTATTGGTGGTTTTGCCCAGATGGTGAGCATACTAAAAGGACTCGCTTCAGAACTGTGCCAGGGGCGGCTGGTTTTTACTTTGGAAGGAGGCTATCACACTCTAGCCTTGGCTCACTCCATAAAGGCAACGCTGGAGGTGCTTCTAGGTAAACTTGAGATTGATGACCCTTTGGGTAAGCCAACTCACCTCAGGAGGACACCGGTGGTCGAGGAAATTATTCAGCAGGTGAAGGGAGTACATAATCTAAGGTAGCTCCTGATCTAGTTTAGCCTTTCTGGATAGGCACGCTAATTCATTGGTAACATGCTCTAGGGCAGTTACTTCTTTTCACTAAAAGTATAGGGATTAAGGCAAAGCAACTTACCGAATATAGACTATCGACATCGGTTCTACCAGAGTGGGTGTATGCCTTCCCATAGCTGTAACTGAGTCACTTTGGCTTTTGGGCGGCGCCCACGCTTCCTCCAGCCCAGTGCTTTGAGGAGATCCCCTACAGCGGTTTCCCCGTGGCTAGGGTGGCGAAGAGAGAGGTCAGGGTTGATGCCGTAGTGATTGCCTCTTCCCTCCCGCTTCTTGATGATGTAGCCAGTGTCCGCTAGGTCGGCGATTATTTTCCGCGTAGTCCTCTCAGTGATGCCGATGGCATTAGCCAGCTCCCTGGCAGTGATGCGGGGGTGGTGAGCAATATAGCTTAGCACCATGCCGTGGTTGGTCAGAAAGGTCCACTCTGGCATCGCCTAAAACTCCTTTCAAAAATTGCCCCCCAAAATCCTCTTTTACTCGGTTTACGGTCAGAGTACCGTCTTTAACAGCAAATTCATAGTATTTGATAGGCTTAGCTTGACGTTGATTATCATAAGCCGTGTAGTTCTGCTGTATGCACACTCGTTTTATCTCGGCTCCACAAAAGCCATAGACTATCGGTCATTATCTCCTGATACTCTTTCCACTGATTAAGGACGATGTCATTAAGAAAAGAAATGCGAGGATGCTCAGATTTTGGGATTTCTAAGACTTTCGGCGACTCTTCTATATCCAGATAAAGGTTGAGCCCCAGTTGCTCACTAACGAAATCGACTCCTTTAGAATCCGAAATGCTGTATTGAGGGACTTTCCGTTCAGCCATTTTCTAGTTGCTCTCTTCGCCTTTCAATTTTAATTAACATCTTCGAAAAAACTCTTGACAAATCAACTAATTGGTGTATTATTATACACAATTTATAAAACACGCCTGATAAAACATGCACATGCTTTTCAGGGTTTATTTAAATCTTACCACACAAGGGAAGAGATTACAACTCAAGAATTGCCCCAAAATCTTTGAAAAACTCTTGACAAATCAACTAATTGGTGTATAATTATACACGATTTATAAAACATGTCTGATGAAACCTACACATGCTTTTCAGGATATATTTAATGAGCTGTTGGAAAAGTCCCCTTCTAGCAAAGGATAAGGCATAATGGAGACGAGGTTGAAGCTAGGAGGTGGGGAATGCTTGAACCATTAGACCGTAGACCGCTATCGCAGAGATTCTACCCTGTTCCAGTTCACCACCAAGTCTTTACGGGATTTCATCAATCCTATAAAACATCTCTGATAAAACCTACACATGCTTTTCAGGATATATTTAAATTTTATAGCACAAGGGAAGAGATTGCCCCCCTTGGAAGGGGTGGGTACCTTATAGCAAGATGCCTAGAAAGAGCAGTTAAGGCGGTTTGGAGGCAACACTAGAACAGGGGCAGCTAGGAGATGCACCTTCGCTTTCGTCGAAACAACGAAGCTAAGAGGCTTCCAAAGCCGGTTCAGGAGTACACGCGGCAAAGGTTCATGTTGCGACGGGAATATCTTATGGTATCGAGCCAGCGGCTCTAACCTAGAGCGCTTAGAGCAAGGAAGGAGGTGATAGCAAGATGAAGAAACCCACTAAGCCAGGCCCCAAAAAGTAAGTGAGTTGGTCACGGGGGTGGGAGGGTCACCTCCCACCCCCGTGGGGCCGGGAATCCCCTGAAAATAGGGAAAGAGAAGCAATAGCATTAATCAGCAAAATCAAGGAAAGGAGGTGGCACTAACATGAAGAAGCCCGGTGGTCCCAGCAAGCCGCCAACCGGTCCCAAAAGGTAAGCTAGCTGGTCACGGCAGGGGCGGGGGGATAACCCCCGCTCCTCCGTGGGATTAGGAATTCCCCTTTTCCCAGAGAAAGAGGAAATAGAGGACAATAACACCATAAAGAAGGTGAAATAAAGAAAGGATGGATAATGAGGTGAGGATTACCCTTATATATAGTTATGGGTTTCACCTCTATCAAGGCAGTGGCGGCAACACAGAGGGATGAGGAGTTTCGCCGTCTTATTAAGAGTTTAGATGAGAGCGAGCTAGAAACACTAGCTTTTATGCGTTGTCCCCTTGCCTTGCGTCGCTAGATTTCTAGGAGGGACTAGGCAATTATGTTGATCTGTTGCCTCAGTGGTCTGATTGACAAATTGTCTATACTCTGCAAACCCGCAAGCAATAGCAACGATTAACTAGAAGGAGGTGAAATAATGCTATGGTGACTAAAAAAGGGTTAGCCAAGTCGTGGCTGGGGGATGTCCCCCATGATAAGGTGTTCTGGTGCCGGGATGGCCGGATGTTAAAGAACTTAGACGAACTTGCCATTGCCCTGCGGAAGATGTCGGAGGAGACCTTCCGCTACCACGTTACCGGGGACAAGAACGATTTCAGCAACTGGGTGAGAGATGTCATCGGCGATCTGACCCTGGCCAAGGATCTCCAGAAGGCTGCCCCCCACACTACGGCCGCAGAAACGGTCGAGAAGAGGCTAGGCTGGCTCAGAAGGCTATAGAGGCATGTTTTGAATCTTAGTCTTCTCCCAGGCGGCTGCCAATTTACAAGAGTAGAAGTGCTTGGAGCAAACAAGAGTAGACACACAGCGTGGGGTGGCTCACGGCGCTGCTGTTTTTGTGGCGATTTTGGGGCTGGCAGCGGCTACATTTGCTCTGGGGCACTCATATCCATGAGGTGGATGGTTTTGGCAAAGACGATCTTGGCTGCTTCTACCAGCTTAAGCCGAGCTGGTGTCAAGGCTTTATCCTTAGAGATGACCCGACATTGCTTGTAGAAGCTGTGGAAGAGGGTGGCTAGCTCCTGGGCATAGTAGGTGAGGTGATGGGGTTCGAGATTTTGAGCAACTATCTCTACCACCTCAGGTAGCTGAAGCATTTTTCGAAGGAGGATTAGCTCCGGCTCGGTGCTGAGTAAAGCCACATCCCCCTGGCTGTAGTCTATACCTCTCTCTTGGGCAAGCCTGAGGATACTGGCAATGCGGGCATGAGCGTATTGAACATAATAGACAGGATTCTCCGCTGATTGTTTTTTAGCGAGTTCAAGATCAAAATCCATCTGGCTATCAGCCGAGCGTGAGAGGAAGAAAAAGCGACAGACATCAGCACCCACTTCCTCCACTAACTCTCGAAGGGTAATGATTTCTCCACTGCGTTTAGATATCCGAAGTTCGGCATCACCTCGCTTTAGGGTAACCATTTGGGTGATAATAACTCGAAGCCTGCTGGGGTCGATGCCTAAGGCACTTACCACTGCCTTCATTCGAGGAACATGCCCTTGGTGGTCAGCCCCCCAGATATTGATCACCTTATCGAATTTCCGCTCCAGGAATTTATTGTAGTGATAGGCAATATCGGAGGCGAAGTAAGTAGGTACACCGCTACTACGCACCAGCACATTATCCTTATCCTCACCCGTTTCGGAGGAGACAAACCACACTGCCCCCTCTTTTTCAGCTATATAGCCTCCTTGTCGCAATAAGGACATGGCTTTTTGATAGGGTTCGCCCTCATAAAGGCTCTTTTCGCTGAACCAGACATCAAAGCTTACCCCCAAGAGCTCGAGGTCTGCTTTGATGGAGTCCAGAACTTTTTTCAGTCCTATCTTTCCTATCTCAGTGATAGCTTGCTCATAGGGCAGGATAAGGAAGCTATCTCCTTTCTCAGCAACAATCTCTTTGGCTAACTCTATTACATAGCTACCGTGGTAGCCATCGGAGGGGATCTCAGCAGGAAGGTTGAAAGCCTGCCGATAGCGGGCATAAAGGGAGCGATAGAAAGCATCCATTTGGGCACCAGCATCATTAACATAGTATTCCCTTTCTACCGAGTAGCCAGCAGCAGTGAGCACATTGGCTAAGGTATTGCCCAGGATAGCACCCCTTCCGTGACCCACATGGAGGGGTCCGGTGGGGTTAACACTCACGAACTCTAGTTGCACCCGTGAGCCTTTTCCTAAATCAGTGTTGCCATAGGCTTCACCAGCCCTGAGGATAGCTTCAACCTGTTGTGCTAACCAATCGCTTCTCAAGGTGAAATTGATAAAACCTGGCGGTGCTACCTCAATCTTCTCAATCTCCGGAATGGAGGCTATAAGCTTGACCACCCTTTCAGCTATATCTAAGGGATCGACTCTGGCAACTCGAGCTAACTTCAGGGGAAAACTACAGGCATAGTCTCCGTAGGCTAAGCTCTGGGGATGCTCTACAGTTATCTCAGGTAAAGCAACCTGAGGCAGCAAACCTTTCTGCTGTGCCTCTATAGTGGCTTGTTCTAAAAGCTGGGCAATCTTGTGCTTAAGCATATACCCCAATTATCATATTATAAACAAGGGCAAGCCACTAAGCAATTGAAACGGTACTGCTCGATTGGGGGTGGCATCTAATGGGTAGAGGTGCTATACTCCTAAAAAAAGAGCGGGAATATACAAGTGAAAATACTCCTGACTGGAATCACCATAGTTTTTGCTGGAGGAATAGCTTTGCTTAGATTAGCATCTCCACTATGGTACCAGCTAGGAATAACTCTAGTTGTTATTGCACTTCTAGCCTATACACTTGTTGTTATTTGGTATCTTCGATTTAGCACTAGAGAATGGAAGTATAGGACAAGTGATGATAGCACTGTATTGTACCCATATTCTATTAAAGGCAAAGCCTATTTATGGAGAAGCAAGCAAAATCAAAAGCTAAGTGATTTTTGTGAAATAGATTTAGGAAGGGAGAGGTATATTAAGAAAGTTCACTTTAGCTGTGGTTGTACCTCTGAAGCTCCAATAAAATCACGCTTTTGGTTTTACAAAAAAGACGGTAACTACTCATTCCCATATGGTAGCCAAAATCCCTATATAGAGTTGCCTGTCAAGGGAGACTATTTTGAAAGCACAACTAGGGTAAATTTAAATAAGCCAATAAAAGCCCAAAGAATCAGGATACAGATTGTTGAACCAGACATTGACTATTTATGGAAGGTTGAAGCTGTCTATATAACAATAAAAACGCCGATTAGATTGAGCTATACGATTGGGAAGTGTTTTTTAGATAAATTATAAGCTTTGTTTGGTATCCTCTAGCTAAAAGGCTAGGGGGTATCAATGGTTCAAAGGAAATTCTGGAGGGATTTGGAGGAGGCAATGGTTAAAGTAATCAGAGAGGTCTCACCCGCAGTAAACACTATACCGCAGCAATGTAAATTCTGTAGCTCTAAACATTTGATGCGATATGGACGCAACACTAAAGGCACTCAAAGATGGCTTTGCAAGGATTGTAAGAGGAGATTTATTCATAATGATGCGCTCCCCGGCATGAGGACTCCGATAGTTGAAGTAGCTGCTGCCTTAACCATGTTCTACGAAGGCACGTCGCTAAATGGTATCCGCAGAAACTTAGAGCAAATCTATAGCAATTATCCCTCAGATTCAACCGTCTATGGCTGGATAGTAAGATTCACCAAGCTAGCTATAGCTGAAGTCAGAGATTATAAGGCAAAGGTTGGCGATACATGGATAGCGGATGAAACAGTCCTGAAGATAGGTGGAGAAAATATCTGGTTCTGGGATTGTATAGACGATAGGACTCGTTTTCTACTGTCTTCCCATATGTCTGTATCACGAGGTATTAGAGATGCAAAGATACTCGTAGAAAGAGCAGCCGAAAGAGCAGGCAAAGTCCCAAAGGTTATGATTACAGATAAGTTAGCTGCCTATCTGGACGGTATCGAGCTGGCTTTCGGTGCTGATACAAAGCATATGGCAGCTAAGAAGCTGACTACGAGTCCGGGGACGCAGCTTATCGAGAGATTTCACGGCACACTCAAAAGTCGCACCAAGATTATGAGAGGACTAAAGAGCCGTGAAACAGCTAGGCTATTTACCGATGGTTGGCTAATTCACTACAACTTCTTTAGACCACATAAAGCTATAGGGAATAAAACGCCAGCGGAGAAGGCTGGCATTAGATTTCCTTATAGGAACTGGTTAGACATAGTAAAAACAGGAGGATAGCCTATGACCACCCCATATCGAGGAGAACCATTGAAACTAAAAGCTGGAGGATAAAGGGAAACCCGCAACCTCCAGCTTTAGAGGGTGAAGTCAAGCCTTTTTCTTTGGAGCTGCTTTGCGTGTCCCGCGCTTAGCAGCCTTCTTAGTTGTTTTTGGGGCTGCCTTCTTAGCCACTTCCACCTCTTTTCTAGCTTGGTTCCCCACCCTTCTCCCACAGCCGAGCTACCTCCTTAGCAAGGAGATGATGCTCTGACTGCTTTAAACCTGGGTCATCTTGAAGCAGGCGAAAGGCTTCCTCCCGGGCAAGCTCTAAAAGAGCCACATCGGAGAGCCTGGCCATGCGGAGGTCGGGGAGACCACTCTGCCGAGTGCCAAAGAACTCACCTGGACCTCGTATCTTTAGGTCTTCCTCAGCTAGCAAGAATCCATCCCGCGTTTGCTCAATGATCCTTAAGCGTTCTTTCCCTTCCAAGGAAGGGGTTTCTGATAGCAAAAGGCAGTAGCTTTTATGTTCCCCTCTCCCCACCCTTCCCCGAAACTGATGAAGCTGTGACAAACCAAAGCGGTCAGCCCCTTCTATTAGCATCACTGCTGCATTAGGCACGTCAATGCCTACCTCCACTACAGGTGTAGAGACTAGGATATCGATCTTCCCGTCTCTGAAGAGTCTCATCACCTCTTCTTTCTCCGACGCTGGGATACGACCATGCAGCAGCCCTAAGCGAAGGTCAGGGAAAACCTCTTGGGAGAGGCGCTGGTATTCAGCCACTGCGGCCTTTGCTTCAATACTCTCAGATTCCTCAATCAGGGGGCAAATGATAAAAGCTTGTCGTCCTTGGGCAGTTTTTCGACGAAGGAAGGTATAAGCTTTCTCTCTTTGTCTAGGGTTAAGCCACTTGGTCTCGATGGCCACTCTCCCTGGAGGGAGTTGGTCGATGACTGAAAGGTCAAGGTCGCCATAGAGGGTTAGGGCTAAAGTGCGGGGGATAGGGGTAGCAGTCATCACCAAGACATGGGGGTTAACCCCCTTTTGCCGGAGTGCGGAGCGCTGCAATACCCCAAAGCGGTGCTGCTCATCTACTACCACCAGTCCTAATTGCTTGAATTCCACCTCTCTTTGAATCAGGGCGTGAGTGCCGATGACCAGGTCTACCCCCCCTTGTCTAATAAGTTGTTGTATCTTCTGCTTTTCACCTTGGCTTAGGCTGCCGATTAATAGAGCCACAGTGAAGGGGTAAGGGGGGAGGGAAGGGTAGCTGAGTAAAGGTCCCTTTTCTCCCTCTGGTTGCCCCACTTTGGATAGAAGGGTGGAGATGTTGTTGAAGTGCTGCTCTGCAAGAACCTCAGTAGGAGCCATAAAAGCTCCTTGGTAGCCATTTGCCACCGCTATTAGCAATACTGCCGTAGCTACCACCGTCTTCCCGCTGCCTACCTCTCCCTGGAGAAGTCGACACATTGGCTTTGACTTCTCTAGGTCGGATAGAATCTCTTCTAGCACCTTCTGCTGTGCCGGGGTGAGGGTAAAGGGCAGACTGCTGAGGAACCTCTGCAGTAGAGGGACATCAACTTGGAAAGGGTTACCTCCTTGGCTCTCTTGCCATTCCTGCTTTCTGGCAAGAACCCCCAACTGGATAAGGAAAAGCTCATCGAAGGCAAGGCGTCTCCTTGCTCCATCCTTCCCTTGTGCACTATCGGGGTAGTGAGCCTGCTGGACGGCTTGAGGCAGGTCTGTAAGAGAGCAGTGGTCTCTTATGGCTTGGGGTAAGAAATCAACTAATTGGGGAGCCCACTGAGCCACTGTTTCCTTCACTAGCTTGCGCACCCTACGAGGGTTTAACCCCTCGGTTAAGGGGTAGAGAGGAACTAACCGCCCAGTATGAATCAGGTCTTCAGACTCCAGTGTTTCCCACTCCGGTGATTCCAGCACCTTTCTCCCCCTGAACAGACTTACCTTGCCAGAGAGCACTATCTGGCTATTAGTGCGCAGCCTCTTAGCTAAATAGGGCTGGTTAAACCATACCACTCGGATGTTCCCTGTTTCATCCCCTACAATAGCCTCAGTGCTTCGCCTGCCTCCTAAAGTCACCTCTCGGGCTTCCCATACCGTAGCTACAATAGTTTGTTCTACCTCCGCCTCTAGCTCTGAGATGGGCTTCTTCTGGCTATAGTCAAGATGGCGCCGGGGAAAGAAATAGAGCATATCCTTGACTGTCTTTACGCCCAGCTTAGCAAACTTGGCTGCCAGGGTAGGGCTGATGCCTTTAAGGATGGTGATTGGAGAATCAAGGGAGCCACTTGGGGCTGTTCTTCTTTTCGGTAGCCGAGGAGAAGGCATCTTGACAGGTTGCTCTCCTGCTACAGATTCAGCCAACTGTTGGAGCGTCCTTTCTACCCATTCTCTACGTTCATCTCTATTTAGAGCAGCGTAGCTGAAGCCAGGAGAGCAAAACTCTTTGAGGAGCAACAACTGCTCAGGGGCTTCAGCTTTTTCCAGGCAGCCATGAAGGTAGCGATCCAGCCCTCCAATTACTGCTAGATTGCTATAGCCCTTTGCTTGTTCTAATTGGAGGATTTTTCGTAGTGGTTCGACACTCAGGTTCAATACCGAGTCCTTTGCAAGCTGATTTCAGTTATTGGCTGTGCCAATAACTGAAATCTCTAAGAACGAGAAAGCCGCAAAGAAGGTAACGAGAATCTTCTAGCTTTTCTCTCCTTCTCGGCTGCTTTCTCCTCCTCACTCTTACCCTCCCTGAGAACTACCGCCAAAGCACCCGGACCACCATGCACCCCCAGTGCAGCACCTAGTCTAGCTATGAGGGGTTGCTTTTCAGGGATGAGAGACTTTATCCGCTCGGCTAGGCTCTCTGCTTCCTGCTGGGAAGTGGCGTGCACCACGGCCAGGTCTTCAACAGGAAGGTGCTTTCTGACAAATTCACATAGTCGCTCTATACCTTTGCTACGGGTTCGTGCCACCCCCGCCGGTCCAACCACGCCCTCTCTTATAATAAGCATAGGCTTTACCATCACCATTGCTCCCAGCAATGTGCCTGCCCTGCTCAAGCGTCCCCCTCTTAACGCATACTTCAGGGTATCGAGAACAGCGAGGCCATGCGTCCTGGGGATAGCCCGGCGCACTACTTCAACTACCTCTTCAATACCCCCACCAGCTTGGGCTGCCCTGGCAGCCGCTATAGCCATAAGCCCTAAGCCCATAGTCAC
>Ga0315310_10002695_pt1 | contig 11087 bp, 9 predicted proteins | sample TDP5_MG_FD_203630 | JGI IMG/M metagenome (GOLD analysis project Ga0315310, IMG submission 203630) | Freshwater sediment microbial communities from Lake Towuti, South Sulawesi, Indonesia - TDP5 | ecosystem: Environmental > Aquatic > Freshwater > Lake > Sediment | place: Indonesia: South Sulawesi... | reverse complement strand
GTCAAGCTTCATGTATTCTTGGTAAAGAGAGTCATGTTCCTGGCTAAGTTGCTGGTACCTTTGTTCTGCTTCAGTACTGTTGCGATATAGAAGTGCGCTTGAGAACCCAAAAACCAGAGATGAGGCTACTAACATGCAAATCAGAAAAACACTTCTCCGCGCATGAGTTATTTTATCCAAGATAACCACAACCATTCTGACAAATAGTTGACCCGAGTTCGTTAGTATATTTTTCGCTGTCGTTCAGAAATCAGTATACATTCTGTCGCCTTCCCTGAAGAAGCACGGACACTATTGGCTGTCATGTTTTGCCCATATTCTGCATGTTCCTTCCATGCTGACCATGCATGCGCCTTTAGGAGCCTGCGGTGTACACTGCTTCAAGTACAGGCTGCATTCGGGAGGTTTTATCTTTCCAATCATGACTAGGTGGCAGAGGCAGCCTGGCAGGAGGTCGCGTGCAGTTGTGATTTTGACGTTATATTTACTACGAGTATCATACTCTTTGTATTCTGGTCTTAGAGACAGCGCTGAGGCTGGAACTTTGCCCAAGCCACGCCAGTGTCCCTCAACCACATCGAAAGCTTGTTCTAGCAATTGTTGCGCTTTGATGTTGCCTTCCCATGACACGACGCGGCTGTATTCGTTTTCAAGTTTAGCCTCGTTGTTCTTTATCTGCTGCAGAATCATCGAAACCGCAAACAAAACGTCTAAGGGTTCAAAACCAGCCACAACAGTGGGCATGCGGTAGGCTCGTGGAAACAACTCGTAGGGTTTCATGCCGATTATGGTTGAAACATGACCCGGTGCAATGAATCCGTCAATGTGCAGGTCGCTTACGCCTAGCAGCAACTCCATTGCAGGCGGAATCAAACGATGAGAAACCAGAAAGCTGAGATTATGAGGTGGTTTTTTCAGAATTTCAATTGCTGTGGAAGGCGCAGTAGTTTCGAAGCCAACCGCAAAAAACGCGAAGTGACGGTCAGGTTCCTTCTCAGCCATTTTGACGGCGTCAATTGCACTGTAAACGACGCGTACGTCTCCACCTCTCGCCCTTGCATCCTGCAATGACAGGTCAGAGCCTGGAACACGAACCAAATCACCAAAGGTCGCAATTTTCACGTTCTTCTCCAACGCCAGCTTTATGGCTTCGTCGATTTCAGCCGCAGGAATAATACAAACGGGACAGCCTGGACCAGCGATTACATCAACAGATTCTGGGAGAAGGCTTCTCAGTCCGTAGTGGCTGATTGTCCATTCGTGTGTGCCGCAGACATGACAGATCTTAACTGGGTAGGAAGGCGCTAGTCGACGAATTTGCTCGACTACGCGTTTGGCGAGTGCAGGATCTCGGAATGAAGCTGTTAATTGTTCCATGCGGTTAGACCAGCATCTTGATGTTCCTTATGGTGCATTCTTTGCCCGCTACGATGCTAACTGTGCTGCTGCATTTTGGGCACTTCAAGGTGGGGACAGGTACGTGGTACAATGGATCGTCTTCGTACTTGAAGCCGCCTTCGTAGCCGCAGTTGCTGCATTTGACGAAGCCTTCCTGCTCCTCGATGACGAGTTTTGAGCCCTCTGCAATTGTGCCTTTGGTTATTACTTCGTAGGCGAATCGGACTTGGTCCAAGCCTAGGAAGGTTAGTTTTCCGATGGTTAGGTTGACTTCGGTTATTTTCTTGGCTTTGCGCTTCTCGGCTTCAGCTAAGACGTTTTGTACGATTTGGCTGGTAATTGAGAATTCGTGCACGCAGGGTCACAGTCCGAGTGCTTTGGCAATGTTTTCGACGCCTTCACCAGTTCGACCGTTAGTGGCTACGACCGTGGCTTCGGGATTGATGGTTTTGACGTCTTTTTCCAATTTTTTCACGTCAACGCCCATTGGCTCGGCTAGGTCTGTTTTGTTGATTGCGACTACGTCGGCTTCCATGAAAATGAAAGGGTGCTTGACTATCATGTAGGGTCCTTCAGTTACGCTTACAACTACGACACGTTTGTCTGAGCCTAGGGGAAACTCAGCTGGACAGATGAGGTTGCCCACGTTCTCGATGAAGAGCAAATTGATTTTCTTGAGGTTGAGCTTTTGGAGTGCTTTCTTGACGAGGTTGGCGTCTAGGTGGCATTCTTTGCCCGTGTTTATGGCTACGGTTTCAACTCCATGGCGGGCTATCAATTCGGCGTCGATGGTTGTGGTCAAGTCGCCTTTGAAAACAGCAATGCGGTAACGGTTTTTGAGCAGTTGAACTAGTTTTTCGATTAGGCTGGTCTTGCCCGAGCCGATAGCGCCCATTATGTCAATGGCTTTGCCGCCATTCTCATGCAGAAGACGCTTGTTCTCGTCAGCTAAGCGTTGATTGGCTTTCAGAAGGTCTTCGGATAATTCTACGTCGTAGATTTCGCCCTCTTCCGCCTTGACAATGCCTTTCTTCAACGACGCCAACTTGGAAACAGCCTTCTCACAGACATCTTCTAGTTAGAAGTAGTGGTTGTCTCCTCATACTTATTGAGGATTTCGTTCCATAACGCTAGGGTTTCTTCAGCTGCTTTTCGATCTAAGACTTCGATGGCGTAGCCCGCGTGCACGATCACGTATTCGCCGACTTTAGCCTCAACTAGGGCGACGTTTACGTCTCGGATGGTTCCAGCTCCGAAATCCACCCTAGCCACGTCACCGCGGACTTCAACCACACGAGCTGGAATCGCGAGACACATACGCATCATCACAGAAATATAAACCATGGAAACCCAAAGATAAAGGCATATTGGTAGAAATGTTACGACCCTAGAAGGAGGAACAAAACGCTGAAGCCTTTGTAGGCATCCTTGATATGAATCGACAAGGTTTTTCCAAGATATCTAGAAAGTGACCCACTGCAGCAACGCTGATGTACGTGGTCATGAGACGACATAAGCGGCGTCTTTTTCTGAACAGTCCAGCTCTATGTTCTTCTTCCGATCAGCTTCCAGCACTTTCCTCAATCGCTCATAAGTAACCTGATCAATCGACCTGTTCTGAAGCAGCTTCTTAAGCCCATCCAATTCCTTGCTCATCATCTCTTCTGGTTCAAGCTGTGTCTCAGCTTGTGCATGTGTGAGTTCCATCCACTTCTTCCGGGCGATTTCCTCTTTTCTCGCATAGTAAAACGCTACAGAAGTCATGAGGAACACAAAGATGCCCAACGGTAGAACGAGCGTGTAGAAGTAGGAAGCTTCCATAAAAGCAGAGGTCAAATTACTGCAATAAGCTGTTTATGAATCGAAGCTATGAATCCTGATTCACCTACCACATTGCGCCTAACGCGTCCCATGCCAAGCTGCAACCACAGCCTGCCCAAAGGAGACGCCGCCATCGCCAGCAGGCACAGATCTATGAACTACAAACCGCAACCCGCTCCTTTCAACGACGCTCTCAATTGCCTGAGTTATATGTTCGTTGTATGCGACGCCGCCCGAAAAGCCAATAACATCAACGCCCATGCGTCTAGCTTCATCGACAGCCACCTGCGCCAAACCATGAGCCAGATACTGCTGAACTGAAAAAGCCAGATCGCCAGAAACTTCAGCTCTTCGCCTGTTGAAAACCTGATGCACCATAGCCGTCGTATCCACCACATTAGCTTTCACTATGGGCTGGAGCTTCAATATGTCTTTACCACTTGTTGCAGCCGCCTCCAACTTCATGGCAGGCTCACCCTCATACGTACGCTCGTAACAAACGCCTAAGATCAAGGAAACCGCGTCTAAAACCCGACCGCAACTCGAAGTAAGCGGAATCGAACCCTTATTCAATTGCTGAATTATCACTTCAGCCTCTTTTTTCCCGTGCGGCAGGTGCACGCTGTTCGCTACGAGCCACTCATCCACCTGAGCTGCTTTGCTCAGAATTCCCGCCGCCATTCTCACAGGATAGCGAGTAGCCAAATCCCCGCCCACCATCGGCTGAGACTCCAAATGCCCCACACGCCGAAACTCACCCTGCCCATTACAGTAGAGGACTTCGCCGCCCCAAGCCTCACCATCTAAGCCATAACCGTAACCATCACACACAATCGCGATAATGTCATCCAAGCCGTGCTCAGCAATGAGCGCTGCGCCGTGGGCGTGATGATGCTGCACCTGAACCACAGGAACACCCAACTCATCGCTCCAGTCTCTAGCTAACTGTGTAGTTGTAAACTTGGGATGAAGATCACAAGCGATGACATCGGGTTTAGTGTTCGTCAAGCGCAAAAGATGTTTACTGGCACTCTTTAGAAACCGAAGTGTCTCCAGATTCTCAACATCGCCTACATGCTGCGACAAGAAGGCCTTGTCCCCGAGTAAGACACATGAAGCCGCGTTGAGCTCGCCGCCCAAAGCAAGAACGCATTTGTCAACTGTCTGCTTTAACCGAACCGGCTCAGGCGCAAAACCACGCGATCTACGAACAAAGCTGACATCGTCTCCATGAACCCTGACAACAGAGTCATCACATCTCTGCGCAATAAGCCGATCATGAAACAAGAAGTAATCAACCACGCCGCCTAGCTTCCTCACAGCCTCATCATTATCCGTAACAATCGGCTCGTTCGGCGGGTTCGCACTTGTCATGACGAAGGCTGGCTCACGCACGTTGTCAAACAGCATGTGATGCAAGCCCGTGTAAGGCAACATCACGCCAACATTATGCAAGCCCGGCGCGATCAAATCTGACAAGAAATACTCAGGGCTTTTCTTCAACAAAACTATCGGTCTAACGTAAGAAGTAAGTAGCTCACCCTCTTTCCCGCTGACCACTGCAAAGCTCTTTAGAGTCTCAAGATCACGCGCTATAATGGCGAAAGGCTTCTGAGAACGATGCTTCACCGCCCTCAAGCGAATTATGGGCTTATCCTGCGTGGTTGCCGTTGCTACGTGAAATCCGCCGTAGCCCTTGACAGCGACCACACAGCCCTCTTCAAGGAGTCTGCCCGCTTCCCGAATTGGGTCCCTGCTGCTAATAACTTCACCCTTATTGCCTGCTAAGTAAACTTTAGGACCGCATTTTGGGCATGCGACTGTCTGAGCATGAAACCTGCGATTAGCTGGCTCAGTGTATTCTTTTTGGCAGAAAGGGCACATCTTGAACTCTTGCATAGTTGTGTTAGCGCGATCGTACGGTAAGCGCTCAATGATGGTGTAACGTGGACCACAATCAGTACAAGTTATGAAGAAATAATCATGGCGTGCGTCCTTGGGATCGCGGAGTTCACGTAAGCAATTTTCGCAAATGGAAACGTCTTGCGGAATAACTGAACCAGACAGCTCAGCCTTAACAGAGCTTCTCAAAACCGAAAACTTGTCAAACTCTCTCTTCTCCTCTGAGAACTTGGTTTCCAAGCTGTGAATGCGCGCCAAAGGAGGCTTCTTCTGCCTCAAATCCTGCAGAAATCGTTTGACATTGCTTTCGTTTCCCTCAACAACAATCTCAACGCTTGCGTCAGCCCGGTTTCTCACGTAGCCCTTCAACTCGTTTTCCACAGCAGTGCGGTAAACAAAAGGTCGAAAGCCGACCCCTTGCACGATGCCGCTAACAGTGACTTCAGCACGCAACCAACGATTTCCCTCAGTATTGGCGTTCATCACTTATTTGAGAAAGGAATTAGCGTTAACAGCTTACCATATACATTTTGGTGCGCAACAACCACAAGATAGAAAACAAAGAGAAAAGGGGCGTGGACTACTCGCTTAGAAGAGCCCTCGCAATCACATTTTTCTGAATCTCAGTTGTTCCCTCATAAATCATCGACACGCGAACGTCACGATAATAACGCTCAATGTCATAATCAGCTAAGTAACCGTAGCCGCCGAAAATCTGCATAGCTTCACTGATGACCCTGACAGCATTGGTTGTTGCCAGAGTCTTCGCCATACAAGCCAACTTAGGAATAATCTGCCCCTTATCCACGTACCACGCCGCCTTATAGGTCAAGAGCCTAGCAGACTCAATGTCCACAGCCATGTCAGCCAACTTGTGCTGTATCGCCTGAAAATCAGCCAGCCGCTGCCCAAACTGCTGCCTCTCCTTCGCATATTTCACAGCTCGCTCAAAAGCTCCCTGAGCCATACCCACAGACTGCGCTGCAACATTTATTCGACCCACATCAATGAACTCCATAAAATGATAGAAGCCCCGGTTCTCCTCGCCCAAAAGCGCCGCCTTAGAAACACGCACGTCGCTGAACGAGTACTCTCCCAAAAACGAAGCCCGAATACCCATCTTGCCCGCAAGCTCGTTGCAGTCAAGTCCAGGCGTTCCCTTCTTAACTATGAACAGAGTCTGACCCTTGTGCCTAGCCGCAGGATTCGTCTGACACAGAACAACAGCATAGTCAGCAATCGGAGCGTTTGTGATCATGGTCTTGGCGCCGTTGATCACGTATGCGTCTCCCTGCAACACGGCAACAGTGTCCATACACGTAATGTCGCTTCCATGAGCTGGCTCAGTGAACGCACCAGACGACAGCCATTCTCCCTGCGCAGTTTTCGGCAAAAACTCCGTCTTCTGCTCCTCACTGCCATACTCTAGAATCATGTCACTGCCAAAAAGCCCAGTGAACATAGCAGACCCAAGAGTTGAATCAACTCGACAGAACTCCTCCTCAACCAACACATTTTCCAAGAGACCTAAACCTTGACCGCCGTACTTTTCATCGTAATAGCACCCGATGAAACCCAGCTTCGCCGCTTTCCTGTAGATGTCCTTTGGAAACTGATGCTTCTGGTCAAACTCCCTAGCCACTTCAGGCTTGAACTCGCCTTCAGCAAATTCTTTTGCAGCATTCTTGATGTACTTCTGCTCCTCTTTCAGCTCGTAATCCATTTTCTCACCCCATTTTTCTGATTACTTATTTCTGTCCTTTCAGCTCTTGCATCTTACTCTTCAAAGGTCCAACAATTTTGAACAAATCTTCTACAACTGCATAGTCCGCCACGCCGAAGATTGGCGCCTTCGCATCCTTATTCACCGCGATAATCAAATCTGACGCCTTCATGCCTAGCACATGCTGGAAAGCCCCACTTATACCCAGAGCTAAATAAAACTTCGGCTTAACAGTCTTGCCCGAAGAGCCCACCTGACGGTCAGTGGGAAGCCAACCCTTATCCACGATCGGACGCGAACAAGCCAAGGCTCCGCCCAACGTCTTCGCCAACTCCTCAACCACAGGTATGTTACTAACATCCTTTATTCCCCGCCCAACGCCAACCAAAACAGGCGCAGCGGTTATGTCAACGCCGCCCGGCGGAGGCGCAACATACTGAACGAAGCGTTTGCGAGCCGCATCTTCCGACAGCGGAGACGGAACCTCGACTACCTGACCGTTCAACGGCGCCTCAGTCTTGGGCTGGAAGGTTGCTTGGCGAACAGTTGCGATGTAGCTTTGGGCTTTGCGAAGTGTTGCAGTAACGTTTACTTTGCCGCCGTACATTTGACGAGTCACAGTTAGTGTTTCATTCTCAAGCATAACGTCAACGCAGTCAGTTGCCAACGGCGCACCCAAAGAAACAGCGAGGCTTGGCGCCAATTCCACACCAAAAGAAGTGTGTCCAATCAAAGTCAACAGCGGCTTGTGCTCCCCAATCAAGTAAGCTAACACTTTCTGGTACGCTTCGGAGTTGAAGTTCTCCAGCTTAGCGTCTTCAACCAGCAAAACCTTGTTTACGTGCTCTGCGAGAGCTTTCGCGTGGCTTTTGACGTCTTTTCCCAGAAGCACAGCCGTTAATTCTGCGCCAGTTTTCTGAGCTAATTCCCTGCCTTTAGTGAGCATTTCAAAGGTGATGTCTCTAATCTGCCCCTGCCTGTGCTCTGCCAAAACAAAGATTCCCGTCGTTTAGAGCACCCCCTTGGTTCGGAGGATTTCAGCAATCTTAGAGGCGATTTCATCTGGGCTTCCCTTCAAGAATTCAGCCTGCTTCTCCACAGGCGGCACATACAATTTCTCCACCTTAATCCAAGACCCAGCTTCGCCAACCTCGTTTTCGCTCAGTCCAGTTCCCGCCAAATCAACGAGTTTAATCTCCTTCTGCATGGCTTTTCTCGTGCCCATAATAGAAACATAACGAGGCTCATTGATTCCCGTTGAAACCGCGAACACCGCAGGCAACTTTACCTCTAACAGCTCTTCGAAACCGCCCTCCAACTCGCGGTGAAGCTTAGCCGCTTCGCCGTTTAACTCGATTTTCTTGACCATCGTAGCATGGGGAACGCCCAGAAGCTCAGCAAGCATCGTTCCTACAACAGCGTAGCCGTCGTCGCCAGCTTGAGCTCCGGTTAGTATCAAGTTGAAAGGCAAATTCTTGACAACTTTGGAGAGAATCTTGGCGGTTGCATAGCCGTCGGAACCCGCAAACTTCGGGTCCCACAACCTTATAGCTGCATCTGCTCCGCGTGCCAAGCATTTTCTTAGTGTGGCATCAGCTTCTTCTGAACCCAATGTTATAGCTGTGACTGTGCCTCCGAACTTCTCTTTCAAGCGCACGGCTTCTTCAAGTGCGTAGTCATCCCACTCGTTGATGTCGAAGACTAATCCACTCTTTTCTATCGCTTTGCCAGTGCCATCGATTTTAATGTCTGCTTCAGCGGTTTCAGGAACATGCTTTACACACACGATTATGTCCATAGCGGTTTACCTCGCTTTAAACGCCAAGTTTTTCCCTGATTTTGTTGCGTTTGTCTATGGATAGTGGACCAAATTTCTTAATTCTTTCGGTGAACATGCCGAAAAGCTCAGCCGCTTTTTTGTAAACAGGCAGAGGCACGTAACTGTAACGAACCCTCATGCTTTCAATTCCAAACTCAGCAAAAGAGCGACTTAGGTCGATCATTCGTTTCTTCGTGAATTTCTCGTCTATTTCCTGCTGTCCCTCAATCACGAGCACGCCGTCTGCTCCAAAGGCGAAGGCGTAGAGCAAATGCTTCAAGCCTATGATAGCCGTGGACGGAACCGCCACTATTCGAATGCTCTCAGGATAGTTAACCCGATCAAGTCCTAGGAAATCCATGCCCGTGTACCCAACACTTTTATCAGCAAAAGCAACAATTCGAACTTCATCTGGCTGCTTGTCCGCAAGTACGCCTCTGAGATTGCTTATAATCTGTCTATTCGTTGAATTCTTGAAGTCTATCGCTTCCTTCGGACAGACAGGAATGCATGCGCCACAACCAATGCAGATGAAGGGGTTAATCTTGGCTTTCTGCTCCTCCATAGCAATAGCGTTCACCGGACACACTGGAACACAAGCCTTGCACCCGTCGCACAAGTCAGCGATCACGAAGGCCTTCTCAGGACTTGTGGTAATGTACTCGCCTTTTAGGAAGAGCGAAGCCTTAGCAGCTGCCCCAAGAGCGTCGGAAACAGTGTCTCTCACATCCTTTGGGCTCAAGGCGCATCCACACGCGAAAACCCCTGTCACAAGCGAATCAACAGGGTCAAGCTTGGGATGCTTCTCCTGTATGAAGCCGTCTTCGCCTAGCGAGAGTCTCATTTTTTCTGCCAGTCCCTTCAGCCCAGAAGGTGGAACCATGGCTGTGGCTAGAGCAACTACGTCGAATTCTTCTTCCTTAACTTCGTCCATTAAGGTGTCTTCAGCCAGCACTGCAAGCCTGCCGTTGTTGTTCTTCCAGACTTCAGCAACCTTGCCCCGAACAAAGACTACTCCGGCTTCCTGGTCTCGCCAGTAAAGGTCTTCGTATCCCTTGCCAGTTGCTCTGATATCTGTGTAATAGATCGTTACATCGATGCCGAGCATTTTCTTGAGCACGAAAGCCTGCTTCAAAGAGTACATGCAGCATATGCGGCTGCACCACGGGATGAAATTCTTGTCGCGGGAACCTGCACAAAGCACAATTGCCACTTTGTTAGCGTTGCTGCCGTCAGCTCTCTTAACAGCTCCTTGTGTGGGTCCTGACGCGGAGATGAGCCGTTCCAAGTCCATCATTGTGATTACGTCTTTGTACACGCCGTAACCAAAGTTCTTGAGGTTGTTGGCATCGTAAAGCTCGTAGCCCGTAGCCATAATCAATGCGCCAACGTTGAACTCCAGCGTTTTACCGGGATCCTGCAAGTTTATGGCTTTAGCCGGGCAAGTCTGCTCACATTTTCCACATTTCGTGCAAGCCTCAAAATCTATGGTGTAAGCCGAAGGCACCGCCTGAGGAAACGGAATGTAAGCTGCTTTTCTTTGTGATAGACCCTCATTATACTCATCTGGAACCGTGACGGGACACACTTTGGTGCACACGCCGCAGCTTCGGCATTTTTCAGTGTCAACGCCTCTGGGCTTCATGAAAACCTTAACTGTGTAATTGCCTGGACGCCCTGTGACCTCTTGCACCTCGGAATAGGTGAGCAGGTTCACGTTTGGGTTTCTTCCTACTTCTGCCATTCGAGGCGTGAGTATGCACTGGGCGCAGTCTAGTGTAGGGAAAACTTTGGTGAGCTTCGCCATGTTGCCGCCTATGGTTGGCTCTTTCTCCACAATACGAGTCTTGTAACCTAGATAGCCTAGCTCTAGAGCAGCGGTGATGCCTGCTATTCCGCCGCCTACGATGAGGATTTCGCGTGAGCTCTTCTCGCTTATGCTCTCTAAAGGTTCAAGCGCTAAGCTTCGCTCGTAACCGCCTCTGATCAGGCTTATAGCCTTCTTTGTGGCTTCAGCAGACGCTTTAGGACCGTGCACCCACGAGTCCTGCTCCCGGATGTTAACGAACTCAAGCATGTACGGGTTTAGCCCAGCGCGTTCAAGAACGCTTTGAAAAGTGGGAAGATGCATCCTAGGCGTGCAGCTGGCGACTACGACTCGGTCGAGGTTCCTCTTTTTTATGTCTTCGATTATTATCTCTTGAGCTGGTCTGGAGCAAAGGTACTTGTTGTATCTTGCAATGGCAACTCCATCCCAGTTCTTGACTGCCTCTATGACCGCTTTAACGTCCACAACATCGCCTATGTTTCCGCCGCATTCGCAGACAAAAATGCCGATTTTAGGCGGCTTTTCCTCGGTTTGAGCCAAACTTGTCAATCTTCCATTCGTACTGACTTGAGAAGTGATAAACACGGGAAAACACT
>Ga0315310_10002692_pt1 | contig 11099 bp, 13 predicted proteins | sample TDP5_MG_FD_203630 | JGI IMG/M metagenome (GOLD analysis project Ga0315310, IMG submission 203630) | Freshwater sediment microbial communities from Lake Towuti, South Sulawesi, Indonesia - TDP5 | ecosystem: Environmental > Aquatic > Freshwater > Lake > Sediment | place: Indonesia: South Sulawesi... | reverse complement strand
AGGCTGTGTAAGGACCACTAGGCGTATCCACCACATAGCTGCCTTCGCCGGTATTGAATGTATGTGATCTCCAGTCTGCATAGGGAACGTCTTTAAGAACGTGCCACGGAAGCATAAATCCGTAACCGGTCCGAGCTAAGATGCTCTCGACGAAGTACGCGTAGACTTCAGGCAGATGAAACACCACGGTATACTCGTCGACTATTTCAATGTTATCCACGGAACCGATAATTGATTTTACGTAGGCACCAGGCTGAGAAGCCAAGGTATCGTTCATCGCTGCCTCATAAGTGAACTTTACATCTGTGGCGTTGAATTTCACGCCATCATGCCATGTCACGTTTTGTCGCAAGTGCACGGTCCATGTCTTGTTGTCAGCCGCAACTTCCCAGCTCTCTGCTAGCGCGGGAATCATATCCTTAACAATAGTGTCATTTCTTGCTGACAAGCCGTCAAAAACAGCGGCCCACGCGGTTAAGTCGTAGTATGATGTGGTAAGCCATGGATTGAGCCCCTCTGAAGGGCAGGGCCCTGTCTGTGCCAACACAAATTTTGTTTGCGCCGTTGATGCGTTTAGTTTCCATCTCTCAACTTCAGGCCAAACCGGATAGTGGAAAATCTCGAAGGGTTCTCCTAGAAGGGCGGTTGGGTCAAAAGCGACAACCTCTTCAGTGTACAGAATGGTGATTGAAGGTAGTTCTTCGTGACCCAGCGCCTGCCATTCCCTCACGTATTCAAGGCGTTGGGTTTCGTCCACCGTTCCCTTAATCAGTCCACCGAGTTCGTCGTTTTCAGAGTTGTTCCAAAGGTAATAGTTTTGTCCCGGCGGGAACTGACTGCTATCATAGATTGCAAACGGGTCAGGATCTATAGCCATAGCATAACCAACGAACAACATGTCAAAGCCCCCATCATCATAAACCTTACCTACTACATCCGCTGGGGGATCGAGGGCCCTATCATAGATCGTTCCCCAATCCAGCACCACCCTATCCGCATCGATTCCAATGGTTTTCAAGTTGCTTTGTATTATGAGCGACCAAGCTTGTCTAGCAGGGTTAGGCTGCGGTACCATTAATGTAATGTGGAATAACTCTTCCTGACCTCGGACAGGCATCATCGCTGGTATCGAGAACATGCTGAACAGTATTAGCAAGCAAAAGACCAATGCTTTACTTTTAGTTTTTAACATCCCTTATACCTTCCGTCACTGTTTCTTAGTTTTTTGCTTTATAACATTTGCCATAAAACACATAGAATAATAGGGAACAACAAGTGTTAGAGCGCTTTCAACAATTTCTTCATGGCAAACCTAACCATAGCACGCTGCAGCAACACCTTTTCGGTCCTTTTAAAAAATCTTTAAATATCTCCACACCCGTCAGAAAATTGAAGTTCGGAACCGGTGACAAGCTTTGTCAATGATCAAATACATTATCAGAAGACTTTTGTATTTGATTCCGCTTTTCTTTGGTATCCTAATTTTGGTTTTCGCCGCAACGCGCATGGCAGGTGACCCTGTAAAACTAATGACCCTTCTAAACCCATACATCACACCAGAAGCTAGACAGCGTTTAACAGAGTATTATGGCCTTGACAAACCTTTGTATTACCAGTTTTTAGTTTATGTGTGGAAGTTGTTCCATGGAGACCTTGGAAACGCTTACGCCATTAGGGGAGGCTTAGCGGTCACTACGCTGATCAGTCAATATATGTGGGAAACCTTCAAGCTTCAACTTGCTGGTCTTTTTCTATCACTTGCCATATCAATACCGATTGGAGTAGTATCTGCCCGGAAACAATATTCTAAGTTGGACGTGTCTGTAACGACGACATCTTTGCTCGGGACCTGCATCCCTATCTTTTACATGGGCATAATTGCGATCATCATTTTTGCCTATTATTTGGGGTGGTTCCCACCAGCCGGAGCCCATTCACTTTTCCAAGAGAGATACCCCTTTGGGAACTACACCCTAGATGAATTGTGGCATATGGCTCTGCCTACCGCCGTCTTAACCTTTGCCCTTCTAGCCCCAGTTGTGCTTTTAGTCCGATCGAGCATGCTGGAGGTGCTGAGACAGGACTACATACTAGCTGCAAGGGCTAGCGGTCTTAGCGAACGAACCGTAATTTATAAACACGCATTAAGAAACGCCTTGATTCCAGTTGTCACCTACGTAGGTCTGTATTTCGGTGCTATGCTTGCTGGTGCGCCTATAACTGAAACAGTATTTAACTGGCCTGGCGTGGGACGCCTTTTCGTTGAAGCTACGCGTAAACTCGATTTCCCCGTCATAATGGGGATCACGGTCTTAATAACCCTGATGACTCTGGTCGCTAACCTAATAACCGACCTAACTTATGCGTACATAGACCCGAGAATTAGACTCGAATAGCAACTAATCAAGGATGTTAACTAAATGAAAAGAAAAAGCCCAACAGGCGCCGAATCACAGAGTCGAGTTGTCAAGGGACGATCCCGAGGCGTAAGCCAGTGGAATATTGCATGGAAAAGATTCAAGAAAAACAAAGCCGCCCTGGGAGGCCTCTTCATCATTGGAGTCGTAATTTTTATGGCAGCCTTTGACTCCCTTATCGCTCCATACCCTCCAAACGACATATCAGGCTTTTGGAAGGGAGAGACTAGAGTTCCACCCTCTTGGGACCACCTATTCGGCACAGACTACATAGGGCGCGACGTCTTTAGCCAAGTTGTATATGGCGCTAAAGCAGCGCTTTATGTAGGATTCGGAGCCGCAGCAATTGCAATGTCTATAGCGATCCTACTCGGGCTTGTCTCCGGGTACTATGGCGGGCACATAGACAATCTTTTGATGAGAATAACAGAAATTTTCTTGGTCATGCCTTTCCTTCTAATCTTACTAGTTTTTCTGAGAGTCATCACTGTTGTGGCGCCTTCAGGCGTTGGCGGCCTTACAATGGTAGTCACAATGATAGGCTTGTTCTCATGGTCCTCCAACGCAAGAATCATCCGCGGAGAAGTCTTGCGGGTTAAAGAGTACGAATACATCGAGGCTGCAAGGTCCTTGGGAGCAAGCGGAAGACGAATATTATTCCGACATCTTCTCCCCAATGTGTTGCACATCATCATTGTCCTAACCACCCTTCAGATAGCAACCGCAATTTTGGTAGAGGCCGCTGTGAGCTTCCTGGGATTCGGCGACCCCAATTCGATCACCTGGGGTCAACAACTTCAATTTGCACAAGAAGCCGTGAAGGAGGCTTGGTGGGAAGGAGTCTTCCCGGGGATATTCATAACCCTACTAGTTCTAGGATTCAGCCTGCTCGGAAACGGATTAAGAGACGCCCTTGACCCACGCCTGAGAGAATAAAACCTAAGGAATGAAAACAAAAATTGTCTAAGGAATTGCTGGAAATAGAAGACCTCAAAACGTACTTCTACACTTGGGCCGGAATAGTCAAAGCCGTTGACGGAATCAGCCTACAGGTCAAGGAAGGAGAAACACTTGGTTTAGTTGGCGAGTCAGGCTCGGGAAAAACCGTGACAGCCCTGTCTATCCTTAGAATAGTTCCGAGACCGGGAAAAATTATCGGCGGACGAATACTATACAGAGGAGAAAATCTTCTAGAAAAAAAAGAAAATGAAATGCAGAAAATTCGCGGAAAAGAAATAGCCTACGTCTTTCAAGATCCAGCAACTTCCCTGAACCCTGTTCTGAGTATTGCTCAACAGTCAATTGAAGTTATAAGACGACACCAGAATGTGAACAAGCAAGAGGCACTAGAAAAAGCAATCGAGTTATTGAGACTCGTTGAGATACCTGACCCGAAAATAAGGATATGGAACTATCCACACCAGCTGAGCGGAGGCATGAAACAGCGCATGGCCGTTGCCAGAGCCTTGTCATGTCAGCCAAGCCTACTTCTAGCCGATGAGCCTACCACGAATTTAGACGTCACGATTCAAGCTCAAATTCTTGAACTTATGAAAAGCTTGAAAAATAAGCTTGGGATGTCCATGGTTCTGATCACACACGACATGGGCATCGTCGCTGATATGGCTGACAGAATAACTGTCTTATACGCTGGGCGAGTTTGCGAATCCGCCAGCACCAGAACCATTTTTTATAACCCAATGCATCCCTACACAGAAGCCCTTCTGACAGCCGTTCCGCATTTAGCCATGAAAAAGGAAAAACTAGCAGTAATACCCGGAACAATTCCAAACTTAATAGAACCTCCATCTGGATGCAGGTTTCATCCTCGCTGTAAGTACGCTAGGCCTACCTGCAGTGAAATAGTTCCACCATTAGAAGAAATGGAGCCAGAACATTATGTAGCATGCCTGCGCGCAAAGGAGATCGACGTTAAATCTCCCTTAGAGAGCTGAATTTAAATGAGCAAGGAACCTGTTTTAGAAGTCAAAAATCTCGTCAAACATTTTCCGGTAACGACGAGAGGAATACTGCTGAAAAAGGAGATCGGTGTTGTACATGCAGTTGACGGCTTGAATTTCTTAGTGCACAGAGGAGAAACTTTTGGCCTAGTAGGCGAAAGTGGATGCGGGAAGACAACAACGGCTAGGGTAATATTGTACTTAGACACTCCAACCGCCGGAGAGGTCTACTTTGAAGGTGAAGACTTGTTCAAGACCTTCAAATCAAAGAATAAGAAGGAAATTTTGAAACTGAGGCGAAAGATGCAGTACGTCTTCCAGAATCCTTATGCATCGCTTGATCCAAGAATGACAGTTGCCGACATCATCATGGAACCTTTCGTAATCCATGGACATGTTCCAAAGAAAAAGTGGCATGACAGACTTTACGAGTTATTGGAGTTAGTGGGTCTTGAAGACTATCACGCTGAAAGATATCCTCATGAATTCAGTGGGGGACAGAGGCAGAGGATTTGCATGGCCCGGGCTTTGGCTGTGGAACCACGATTACTTATCGCAGACGAGCCTGTGGCGTCGCTAGACGTCTCCGTTCGAGCTCAAATCTTAAACCTGATGCAAGAATTACAACGGAAGTTCGAAATAACTTACTTGTACATTTCACACGATTTAAGTACTGTTAGACACATTTGTCATCGCGTAGCCGTGATGTATCTAGGAAAACTTGTAGAAATCGCTGACACAGAAGAACTTTTCGATTCCCCGCTACATCCCTATACAAAAGCATTGATGTCAGCAATCCCTATTCCGGACCCGCAGACTAAAGTCCTACGAATCCTATTGCCTGGAGAGGTCCCCAGCCCCATCAATCCCCCAAGAGGCTGTCGGTTCCACCCAAGATGCCCGCAAGCTAAGCCCATTTGCAAAGAAAAGGAACCTGACTTGGTTCATGTAAACCCCGAACACGTGGTTGCGTGCCATCCATAACACTCATGGTGCGGCCGCCGGGATTTGAACCCGGGTCGTCAGCGCTCCGCCCTCTTGTTGGCAGGCTGATGTCCTAGTCCAGGCTAGACTACGGCCGCATGCCAAACTACAAGTTTGGGAAGGCTTCTTAAAACCTTTCTCAAGGTAACCTTGCAAGGCTAACTTTAATATTTACATACCAGAGGAACAGGAAAGAGGAGATGAAGGCTACGGCAAAGAAGGTAGCTGTAATAGGTGTTGGGCATTCCAGGTTTGGCGTGCGCTCGGATGTTACGATACAGGAACTTGCCTTTGAGGCCGTGAAGGATGCCCTCAAAGACGCTGGAATAGAGCAGAAGGACATAGACTTTAGTGTTGTTGGCACAGCGGGAACGAGAACCTACGAGCTGATGCCCGCCGTACCGATAAATGAGTATGTTGGGCTTGAGGGAAAAGGTCCCTTACGAGTTGAAGCCGCCTGCGCCACAGGCAGCGCTGCAGTTTACACGGCAGCTACTAGTATAGTTTCTGGGCAAGCGAATGTGGCAATAGCTATTGGCGTTGAGAAAATGTGCGAGGTTGATACGGCAACTTCCATGGCCGTGGGCGGGCGGGCAGGCAATTATTTATGGGAATTCCATCTCTTTGGAACCTCTTTCCCTGCATACTATGCCCTTCATGCTACCGCACACATGGCGGAATACGGCACAACCGAGGAGCAGATGGCTAAGGTTGCGGTAAAAGCCCATAAGTATGGAATGATTAACCCTTATGCGCATTTCCGGCGCGAGATAACTCTGGAGGAGGCGTTGAAGTCAAGGATGATAATGTGGCCCTTAAAACTCTATGACTGTTGCCCCATAAGTGATGGTGCGGCCGCTGTTATACTTGCGTCCCCAGATAAAGTGAAGGAGTTTAAAGTGGAAACTCCGGTGTGGGTGGATGCCATAGGCTTCTCATCAGACACCTCAAATATTTGTAGACGAGCTAGTTACGTTGGACTCGGCGCCACTGTCAGAGCGTCTCAAATGGCTTATAAACGGGCTAAAGTAGCGCCTCAAAAGGTTGATGTTGCAACGGTTCATGACTGCTTCACAATTGCCGAGATAATGGCCTACGAGGATCTGGGCTTCTGTGAAAAAGGTGAAGGCGGAAAGTTTCTAGATGAGGGACAAACCGAGGTTGGAGGTAAGATACCGGTCAATGTGGATGGAGGCTTAAAATCAAAAGGACACCCTTTAGGGGCTACAGGCTGTTCAATGGTTTGCGAGTTGACAAAGCAGCTGAGGGGAGAGGCTGAAAAGAGGCAGGTGCCCCTTAAAAACTATGTGGCCTTGGCTCACAATGTAGGTGGAACAGGCCATTACGCTTACGTAACGATACTTAGGAGATGAGAGAAATGGCTGAAGAAAATCCTTCAATACCCTCCAGATCCATAACTTTAACGCACAAGGTGCCTATACTTAAAACCCGCCGATTCTGGGAGAAATTAGAGAAGGGTGAAGTCTACGCCACAAAGTGCAAAAAATGCGGTAAGCTCTATTATCCGCCCCAAGGGGACTGTGCGCACTGTTTATCGTCAGATGTTGAATGGGTGAAATTGAACAAAGAAGTGATTCTCGAAACCTATACGCATGCGCTTCAAAGGCCTGCTGGATTTAATCAGTATGAGCCCTACATCATCGCCATAGCAAGAACAGGGGATGGAATCCGCGTGATGGGGTGGCTTGAGGACATAAAGCCGGAGGATGTTAGGGTAGGCATGAAGCTTGAAATGTCCACAAGGAAATTGCCGGACGGTTTTTTAGTCATAACCTTCAAGCCCAGCAGTTCCTGATGGAAGTTAATTCCAACCTAATTGATGGTTCTGAAGGCCCGTTGAACCAGAGACAAACGGAGATACTGTTAGGGTTTGTTTCTGGCTCCACAGCCTGGGCAGAATGTTGCTTTTTGGGGCATTAGTCCTCCACAATATTGGCAGGGAACCATGACGATTTCTTTGATGATTACTTCCCTTTCTCGTATGGTCTTGTTAGGTTCATATTTCCCCATTTTAGCCAGCTCTAAGGGTTTGCGGACTTCTCCGTAATAATAAATCAAGAATGCAATTATTAGTGGAAGGCCAAAAACAAAAACAAGCACTATGAATATAATCATCAAGGCGTCCATGTTTCTCTCACTACTGATTATTATGTAACGCTGCAAGCATCAAATTATATTTATGAAGCCAAAATAAGAATCTCCACGATGTATGTACAAGCCAATTCGATGCGTACACATTTCACATAAATTCCTTCGACACTGGAAAAGAGGATTACACTATGTCAAAACCAGTAGTGGTGCCGAGGGCAGGACTTGAACCTGCGACAGTCCGGTCTTCAGCTTCACCCTCAATGAATCCCTGTTGAGTCGGATGCTCTCCCAGTCTGAGCTACCTCGGCGCTCATGAACATGAACCCCATGTTTGTTTTTAAGTTTTCTGAAGGGTTCATTCCATGTCCGATTGTGGCAGAAGCTTTAATCTAAACTTTATTACATCGCAATCAATCTTTGCAGAGTATCTAGAAAGGGTGGTTGATTTGGAATTAACTGGAATGGTTAAGAAGTGTGCGAAGGCTTTGGGGGCTGACATGGTTGGGGTATGCTCTGTTGAGGCTTTAAAGGAGTGGAAAGAGGAAGGGAAGAAGATTCTTCCAAAGGCCAGTTCCGTTGTTGTTGTCGTTTGTAGGCATTCTAGGGCAGCCATCGATTCAGATAACATCAGAATGGCTCAGTTTGACACCCATTGCATCTACGACAAACTGGATAGAATACTGAAAGATTTGTCACTCTTCCTAGAAGACGAGCGGTTTCTAGCTGTTTCCCTGCCCCTTTACCTACCCATCAAAATGAGCAAAGAAACACAGGGATTGATCGGAGACGTTTCTCTTAGACACGTAGCCGTAGAGGCGGGACTAGGCGAAATAGGACTGAACAGACTCCTCCTAACCAAAAGATTCGGTCCAAGAATCAGATTAGGCGCAGTTTTGACAACAGCCCCCTTAAAGCCAGACCAAAGATTCACAGAGAAAATTTGTGACAATTGCGGTGAATGCGTCAAGGCTTGCCCAGCTGAAGCAATAACAGAAGACGGAAAAGTTGACGTCCGAAAATGCGCCAGAGTGATTTTGAAGTACGCTCTTCCAGGGTTGATTAGGTTTGTGCCGTCTCTGGTTGGCAAGAGTGAGGACGAAGTTTGGGAAGCGGTTAGAGAGCCCTTTTTGTGGGAGATTTGGCAAACGATGACCTATGGAACATTTTACAACTGCTTTGAGTGTATGAAGGCTTGTTCGATAGGAAAAATAGAATAAGGAAATTATGCTGCAATTATTACGGTGTTTTCTTGGAAGCCTACATATTCATCAATTCCGAACCTGGAATGTTGTGGAAGATTGCCGAAGGCGCGCTTAAGATAGAAGGAGTAAAGATGGCTCACGCTGTTACCGGTCAGTTCGACATTGTTGCTTACGCCGAATTTGCCACCATGGATATGCTTAGAGGAATCATAGACAAGTTTCAGTCCTTAAAGGGAGTCCGGCGAACCCAGACAGCAGTCGCTATACCGCCTAGATTAAAATAGTAAGAGCCTCTCTGTGATCGGATGTCGGCTAGGCTATGTAGAAGTCTACGACTTTCTTCATTCTTTTTGGTGGAAGCCACCCGTTTTTCCTTAGTTCTTCTACTACCTTGACTATTTGTGGTTCTATGTGCGCGACTTTGGCAATGTCTGATAGGGTTATTAGGCCGACGAGTTGCCCATCTTTCCTTATTGGAAGTTTCTTTATGTTCCGTTTGAACATGAGTCTTGCAGCGTCTTCTACGTACATGTCTGGTCCTCCGACTATCAGTGGCCTGGACATTATCTCTGAAACCTTAGTCAGCTCTGGATCCCTAGATTTTGATACAACTCTTTTTAACACATCTCTCTCGGTTATTATTCCCACGGCTTCTCCTTTCTCGGCTACAATTAGACATCCAATTTCATACTCGTTCATTAATTTCACAGCTTCTTTAACCGTTGCATCAGCCCGTATGCTGACCACTTTTTCAACCATAATTTCTTTGACATCCAATTTTATGCGCCCAAAATCTCATGGTTTAATTTTGGTGTATAAATTGTTGTATGTGCATGCAAGCGACGTTCAAATTTCTTTAAATGGCTAATCTGTGCCTTTCCTTTCGTAGAGGCGTCTGCCTCCGCTTTCCGTTTCAACTTCCACCAATTCTTCAGCGGGACAGGTGTGGAAAGATATAACCACAACAGGAGATTCTCCTGTCATAAATTCATGGGGAACGTTTTTTCCAATGACATACCAGATCGGCTGGATGTCGTGAGGATTGAAAACTTGGAGTTTAATTTCTTGGTTGCCGATTTTTGCCCGTCCAGTACCCTCTATAACGGCTGTGTGTTGTGTGCTGTTGGGGTGGTAATGGGAGGAAGTGTGGTAGTTAGGTCTGAGTATAAAAATCCATGCAGAATGAATGCCTGTTGGAAATTCTTCGCCAATAAGCTGATGGGGCAGGGTTGCCCAGATAAAGGGTTCGTCACTTTCTAAAAGTTGCCCTTTCAAGCCGTCAATAATGTTTAAGACATCTCTATTTTTCAAAATTTTATTAACCAGCGAGCTCAATTTCGATAAATCCGTTTCTTGCATTGCCTTTCCCTGGTTTCTCTCACCTTCCTAAAGGATAACATTCATTTAATTAACTATTGCATAGAAACATGAAGAGGAATAATTGTGAGATGGAAGAGATTTTCTTAAGAAGTGGATGAACATGGATGAAGAAAAGCCTAGGATTCCCCCGAATCAGAGGGTTACTTCGAAATTCCCAGTTTTGCATGAAGGACCTGTACCGAAGTTTGACTCAAAAACGTGGGATTTTGTGGTTGAAGGTTTGGTGAAGAATCCTGTTAGGTTAACGTATGAGGAGTTTTTGAAGCTCCCAAAAGTTGTGAGCGTAAGCGATTTTCATTGCGTAACTGGGTGGAGCAAGCTGGATAACAAGTGGGAAGGAGTTGCCTTCAAAACCATTTCTGATCTGGTTAAACCTTTGAAGGAGGCTAGGTATGTAACGGTTGTGGCTGAAGGAGATTACACCACTAGCCTACCCCTTGAAGACGTACTGGGCGATGACGTACTGCTAGCCTACAAATTGGATGACAAGCCTTTAGAGCCTAAGCATGGGGGACCACTACGCCTAGTAGTGCCCAAAAAATATGCCTACAAAAGCGCAAAATGGGTAAGAAAACTGAGATTTACTGAAGAACAGCAACTGGGTTACTGGGAAAATCGCGGGTACAGCAACACAGCTGATCCATGGAAAGAGGAAAGATACACATGAGCGAGTCTTGCAACTTCTGCAAAATCGTGTCTGGGGAGAACCCAGCAAGCATCGTTTACGAGGATGCCCATGCTTTGGCCTTCATGGACTTGCACCCAGCCAACGTTGGACATACCCTGGTTGTTCCTCGGGAACACTGGGAAACCATTTATGATATTCCTGAAAAAGTCTTGGCTGACCTGTTTGCTGTGGTTAAGAGGGTTAGTATTGCGTCGAAGAAGGCTGTTGGTGCTGAGGGAATAAGCATTCTTCAATTCAATGAGAGGGCTGCGGGGCAATCGGTGAAGCACTTTCACGTTCATGTCATACCAAGATTCAAGGGTGACACCATATCAAAGTTTGTAGGAGCCATGCTAAGACCTATAGGGTTTGAAAA
>Ga0315310_10002691_pt1 | contig 11101 bp, 13 predicted proteins | sample TDP5_MG_FD_203630 | JGI IMG/M metagenome (GOLD analysis project Ga0315310, IMG submission 203630) | Freshwater sediment microbial communities from Lake Towuti, South Sulawesi, Indonesia - TDP5 | ecosystem: Environmental > Aquatic > Freshwater > Lake > Sediment | place: Indonesia: South Sulawesi... | reverse complement strand
CAAGGATTCTGAAGCCAGTTCAGCCTCGGCACTGTCAAAAAACCTGTCCCGCGGTCTCATAACTGGAAAAGATAACAAGTCTACTCGGCGGTCTTTGGCAGCATGCCTTGCAATGGGTTTGGAGGTGCACAACACGGACACCACTTCAAACTTGCGCCTCAAACGACGCAGATTTGCTAGAAGCTCACGCGGGGTCCTAGGAACCAAGTCCACCCTACTAACAAACTCTAAGCCAGATTCACTGCAGATTTTGCGAAGACACTCGACCTCACCCGGTGAGGCATTTGACGGAAGCGGCAACCCAACTAGGCGGTATCCCAAGTCAAAGGATTTCATAACGAGTTTTTGTATTAGTTCAGCTTGCCTAAATGGAACGCAAAGGTGTAAATCAGCGAATTTAATCATGGGAGCATCCCGATTTCTCTGCAAATCTGCACTACGTTTTCAAGTCTGCTTCTCTTGAATCGCAGGCGAACACGGATAGGGTCGGCTACGCCAAGTTTGAACGTTCCTTGAAAAGCCGCTTGCTTGTCAAATCTGAGATATAGGTTTCCTTTCTCCACGTGCAGGTTAATTTCCCTCAGCAGCGTCTCCTTGTCTAACACACCGAGATTTGAAGAGAAGTTCTCCAAAACCGCCCTCACCATGTCTTTTTCCTTTATCTTCGTTTCGAAAAGGGTGATTGGATTGCCGTAATGGCCCCTCAAACTGTTTCTCTCGAAATCAATGCGCTCAGCGAGAGTCGCTGGAAGTAGACGCCTCGCCGCCTCAATTACCTTGTCTTCGTCTTCGGTTGCGTGGGCGAAGAAACTAATGTCAATGTAGGCTATTGGAATCTTAGACAAAGCCGCCACGTTCTCACTATTTTTCCAGTCAAGGTATAAAACTGTTACACAGCTTCTGAAAACGGTGTTCTAACGTGTTTTTTGCAAGTCCTTTTTAAGTGCCCTGACATTTTCCACATGCTTCGTCTTTCTCCTCAGATCGATCTGTAGTCGCAGTTTTAGTGCTCTTTGAAAGTCGATTCCTGCTTCTTTGAGTTCGCCTCTGCTAAAGCCTCTTCCACTTCTAGTCTTACCAGATTTTTTCTTTACAACCGCTTTAACACTCATAACAGTCAAGTTTGCTTTACTGATTTGAACTCTTTATTAAAATTATCTAGAGAATTACCACAAGATTATTAAACTAGTTGGATTGCATGCAGTATTTAGTTAAAGTGAGGTATTGAAACACAAGGATGATTCCGAAAGAATTTTTCATAACGAGCGGAAAAGCCATAAGCCCTGTTTCTGAACTCAACGCGTTCGACCTCGCTCTCAAGAAAGCCGGAATCGCTCAGTGCAATCTTGTCTGCGTGAGCTCCATACTTCCCAAAGACTGCACGGAGATAAAGAATCACAATATTTCGGCTGGCTCGATCACGTATTCGGTTTTGGCAAGAATGGACGGCGACGAAGGCACAGCAATAGGTGCAGGCATCGCTTATGCGTGGGCCAAGAGCAAGAAATACGGTCTTGTCGCGGAGGCACATGGATACATGGACAAGAAAGCGCTTGAGGAAACTCTGGAATGGAAAATAAAAGAGATGGCGAAGATAAGGGGAATACAAATCGGTCCCATACAGATGCGAATGGAAGTTTTGCGAGTGCCGATGGACAACTACGGCTGCGTCATATCCGCTCTAGTATACAGACCATAAAAATTTTCCAAACAACCCTCTATTTTTTCTGCTACACTCAGCCAGCCCTGTGGCTAGGCCTAACCTTTTCGGCTCCCCGTCCCTTGTGAAGGAGCCCTCGGACTTCTTTGCCTGCACTTGTCAATCCGCGGAAAACTCGCCCACGATGAGCGCTATCACATATCCAGTTGACATCTTTGTCAGACTTGACAACGGGGTGATTGGGGTCAACCATAATGACCTCAAACCATTTGTGGCGTCCGTCTTGCCAAGTCCAGTAAGAGTTGAGAACCTCTAAGTTTGGAAACTTTCTGGCAGCCCTCTCTTCAGCCATTAGCTGCAAACTCTTTGCGGTTTTCAGTTTGGCGACACCCATGCGCTTGGAACGTCTACCCGCTTTCGGTCTGGGTTTTTTCCTGCTTCCTCTTCGAATTCTAACCCGCACCATGATGAAGCCTTGCTTTGCTTTGTATCCGAGTTTTCTCGCTCGGTCTAGGCGGGTGGGGCGTTCTATCCTAACGATTGCGTGTTGCTGGCGCCACTCGATTACTCTTTGTTTCATGAGTTCTTTAACAAAGGAGGCTTCTGGCTTGTTCCACGCCTTCGCCACGTACTCGTAAGCCATACTCTGGCACTTGCTCCTGTTTACAGTTCAACCTTGTAGGTTACATTCTAACGGACCGTAATCCGTACATGACTTGTAGCAACAAGGCTATAAACAGCTAATAAACCTTTTTCAAAACTCAAGCTTTCTGCAGTAATAGTTTATCTGTGTGTGCGCTGACTGAGAGGGGGACTCCCTGATATGATTCAAATAGGCCCCGAATATGGGCTGCTTCTGGCTTACAGAAAAACCTCAATCTGTCTTTTTTGCTCATTGCTTTTGTGAGCCGTCAACTTGGGAAAAGAAAGTAGAAAATGTCAATAAACTGAGACCTTCTCCACACCCTTTACTTTCAAAAACTTTGGAATGAGCTCCCCTGGGATTTTTGCCCCGGCTATAAGCGTCAGTTTGGGTTCGGGAGACAGTTCGGGATCGTCTACTATTGCCTGTCTAATGCTTATGCCTCTTTCAGCCAAAATGGTGGCGGATTTGGCTAATATGCCTGGAGTTCTTGCGTTCACTGGCGTGATCTCCACCACTCCCAGGTTGAGGTGCTTTGCTATGCCCTTCAGAGAATGCCCAGAAGAACGGATTCCAGCAAAAATCTCTTTCAACTCACTACTATTTTCAATGGCTTTCACTGTTTCGGCGACCGTTCTTCTGTCAACCCCAGCGACACGCCCTATTCTTATGGGCGGAATCTCTATTTCGTTACAGAATATTTTGCCATCCTTGACTCTTAGCCCATTCTCTATCAGAACCCTAGCGACGCTGAGCCGCTCTGGATAACCCTGCAAGCTTTCAACCACTTTATTCCATATAGACGCCATATATACCCATCTCTAAATGTACAATAATGTACACGAAAGATATAAATTTAACCTTTAAGTCTAGTTATGTACAGAGCCGCAGCTGACAAGCATAATGAAAAAAGGTGAAATAACGGATTGGCACCAACAAGCAGAATTAACGAACACGCCGTTTTGCTTCCACCGGATGAGATCCCCACCTCTTGGTACAACATCCAGGCAGACTTGCCTGAGCCGCTGCCGCCACCACTAGACCCAGGGTCGCTTAAGCCTGTTGACCCCGCAATGTTGGAACGCATATTTGCCAAAGAGTTGATTCGTCAAGAAGTTTCGAGGGAACGTTACATTAAGATTCCTGACCAGGTTCTTGACGCTTATCTGCGCCTTCCGAGACCAACACCGTTAATCAGAGCCAAGCGCTTGGAGGCTTTTTTGAAAACTCCAGCTCAAATCTACTACAAGTGCGAATACATCAGCCCACCTGGAAGTCACAAACCCAACACTGCCATAGCTCAGGCGTATTACAATAGAGAGCAGGGCATTGAGCGTTTAGTAAGCGAAACAGGAGCAGGCCAGTGGGGAACCGCTCTGGCGATGGCGAGCTCTCTTTTTGGGCTGAAGTGCCGCCTCTACATGGTGCGCGTGAGCTATCAGCAAAAACCAGGACGTCGAACGATGGCTGAGATCTACGGAGCCGAAATCTTTCCTTCCCCAAGCGACAAAACCGAATTTGGCCGGAAACTTCTCAAAGAAAATTCTAATCACCCTGGAACACTAGGCATTGCTATCAGCGAGGCACTTGAAGACACGCTCTCTGACGAAAAAACAAGGTATTGCCTGGGCTCCGTGTTGAATCACGTCTTGCTACATCAGACTATAATCGGACAAGAAGCCAAAAAACAGTTTGAAATGATCGATGTTTACCCTGACGTTGTGTGTGGCTGTGTCGGCGGCGGCTCCAACTATTCTGGCTTCAGTTTTCCCTTCATGATGGACAAACTAACACACAAGGTCGATTCTCCAGAGTTTGTCGCCTGCGAAGCCAAGGCCGTGCCCCACACCACCCGGGGCACCTACACATATGGCTTCGGTGACACAGCTCAAATAACGCCGCTTCTGAAGATGCTGACTCTAGGACACGAGTATGCTTGCCCCCCAATTCATTCGGGCGGACTGCGCTACCACGGGATGGCGCCATCAATTTCATACTTGATTCAGAATAGTTACATGCGTTCAGTGGCGTATCATCAAAACGAAGTGTTTGAGGCAGCGCGAATCTTGGCGCAGACTGAGGGAATGATAACGGCGCCTGAGTCAGCACACAACGTGAAATACGCCATCGATGAGGCTCTGCGGTGCAAACGAACGGGTGAGAAGAAAGTGATAGCCTTCAACAACTGCGGGCACGGATTACTTGACCTATCAGCCTATGAAAGTTTCTTGGTCGGGAAGTTGCAAGACTACGAGCCAGTGGAGATTAAAGTTCCAAAATACGTGAGCTAAAGATTACCTCTCCTTTCTCTCTCCTCTTTTTTTCACTAGAACAGCTTTCTTGACGAGTAGACAGCCACTTTCACCTTCCCAGATTTTTTCTGTTTCAACGATCTCCATTTTTTTCTTAAAGAAAGGTGCATCTAAGACCAGAGTTTCATATTCACCTCCTTCGCCAACCAGCGACACCTGATATTTTTCGTTCAGTTCGACTAGGTCGTTGATTGTTGTCTGATCTATTTTTCTTCCCAACCAGTTTGATGTAAAGCCGTGGGCATAGACTCCCACAATTATTGTTTCTATTCTGAGTTTGACTAATTCGTCCAGCAGTTTTTGTGGGTCTTGGTGCCAAAGGGGCGCGATCGATTTTAAACCCAATTCATTACAAATTCTGTCGATGCGTTTCTTCTGATATTCTGACGATATAGCTCCAGAAACAACAGCTTCTGTGTCGAGTTTTGCAAGCAATTTTTTAAGGTCTTCAACCTCAACCTCTTTGACTCCGAGGGTCTCAGCCTTTACTAGGGGGATTCCCACCGCTTCGGCGAAAAGGTCAGTTAAGTGAATGTTAGGGTAATGAAACATCCAGCTATCTTGGCGCTGAGGAATTATTGTGACTAGATAAGTCACTTGGTAACCTCTCTTCATAGCTCGGTACAAAGCCAAGGCAGAGTCTTTTCCACTGGTCACGAGCGCCCCAACACGCAAACTGAACACAACCAACTAGAATGAAGTTGTCGTATTGCTAATAGATTATGGTTATCATTCGTTTTTCGCGCACCCAATACTTTTGATGGTACTCTTCACAACGTCGACGTCCCTCTGCAACAGGCAGATCCCAGAGAGGCACAGTTATCAGGCCCCAGTCGCACTCGACTTCTGCCGCGTTCGCTTCAAGGGCAAAGAAGTCTTTGGCACCTGCAAAATTTGGGTTGGCTAGGGCCTTGCGGTTAAGAACCAACGCGGCGAATCCCCATGAAGAAGCGTTCAACGACTGAACGATGCTTTCCACTCTTTGTTTGGTAAAGCCAGTGTTAACGACGTCGTCGACCACGAGGACGTTTTCACACCGACCTAGTAGCTTGTTAAAGTAGTTTTTCCATTCTAGGCTTGGAAAATAAGATTCAACCTGATGCTGCATGAAAATATGACGCTGAGCCACAATGGGAACAAAATTGTCAATTATTCTATTCCTCCGTGCCAAGCTGTAAGCAACGGGTAGTCCCTTCAACACCACGCCCAGAACCACTGTATCCCGCAGATCGAGTTGACGCTTTATTTTTCGGTTTAACCGCTCAATCAGTTCTTGGGCTGCAAACCTCTTTTTCATTCAGCGGAAAGCCCTAGCCTAAAGCACTCTGTGACGCTTATTATTTTTTCGAGACCGCATCCAGTTTAGGTTCGGCTCCGACTCAAGCGCCTGTTCGCCTCTTCCATTATTTCTTGGGTCTTTCTTTGCCATTCAGAGAATCCTTCGGGCGATTCAGGATAGTTTTGGTAAAAGTTTTTCATTTTTTTGAGCAGGTTAGCGGCGTCCCTAAGCCGTATCAGCATGCCTAGTTTTCCGAGGCCTCTGAAGGCGCGGCGTGTTTTTTCTGGTATGTTCAGGTGCAGGCTTTGTCCTTGGGTTACCTTGAGCACGTCTTCCTCGGTGATGAGCTTGTACTTCATGCCATAGTTGATTTCCTCATTCCCCACGCTGTTTAGCAGGAACAACCTGAAAATGTCAAGCCCAGCCTGCTTGGCTCCATAAGCCTTCATATACTTAACGTTATATTGCCATAACCCCTCTCGGCTGAAATCATCCTTTTCCATAGAGTCTACAATTGTCTGACCAGCCGTCATCCCGCCCGTCATTGAAGGACCCATGCCCCCGCCGTGAACCGGGTTCACTTGGCATGCGGCGTCACCAACAACCATGACGCCGTTTCCAGTCATGCAGTCTAAAGGGCGCCTCGTCGGAAGGTACCAAGTGCCCTCGTTGAGAATTGTTGAACCCTCAAACCTCGGCTTGGACAGAACATGTTTATACAGTTGGGTTCTCGGGTTTGGGAAGCCCTCTTTCATGGCAACGCCCAGGCCTACGTTTACCCTGTTTCCACCCTCTGGGAAGACCCATGTGTAGCCACTAGGTGTCACATTCATGTCAAAGTAGATTTCTAAGAAATCAGTGTCGACGTCACCTTCGCCTTTGAGTTGACGTATCTCTCTGTGGCACGCCTCGACATCTTTGTTGTCCACGTGCAGGTCGATTCCTATTTGCGGCGGCAGTTTCTTTCTTAAGACAGCGTTGAAACCACTGGCGTCCACAACGACCTTGCTCTGCAGTTGAGTTCTGTTTTGAGTGCGCGTGTTCTTGGCTGTTACGCCCGTTACGAAGCCATCCTTGAGTGTTGGGTCTATTATTATCGTTGAGTCCAAAAGTGTTGCGCCTGCATCTGTTGCCTCATTGACGAGTCTTTGCCCGAACATGCGCCTGTTAAGTATGAATCCATAGAGCTGTTGCTCCTTGATTTCGAAAACCGTGTTCATGTTGGGTGAATAAATTCTGACGCCCGCTATCCGCATTGCCAGTTCTTCACCCTTTGGATAAGCTAAGCCTAAGTTGTCAAAATGATGCTTGCCGACGGCGTCCCCGCAAATCTTCTCGCCTATTTCCTCTCTTGGCTTTCTGTCAAGCAGGCAGACTTTCAAACCAGCCTTGGCAGAGGTTATGGCAGTCATGCAACCGCCTGTTCCTGCTCCGACCACTATGACGTCAAACCTTTTCATTGTGGGCTACCTCTTTGGTGATTGGTGTAATCTTTATACTTGATTGTATATGTAAACTCCTTATAAGGAAGCAGTATACTCTCCCTCACTAGGTGTGCCGTAATGAACTCTAAGACTGCGTTAAGCAACGAGTTGCGCAGACTTGTTGAGGCTCGGATGGAGCAGACGCTGCAGGGTATCGAGGACACTCTTCAACGCATTCTAAAGACTCGTGAGATGCGGTTCGAGGACCTGAAGGAAGCCATAAAAAGCCTCGAGGAAAGCTTCAGCCTGCTCTCTCAAAAATGGAGTCTGGAGATACTCTACGCACTGTTTCTCAAAGGCACGGTTGGCTTCAGTGGGTTTAAAAAGATCCTTGGGATAAACTCCCGCACGTTGTCTGATAAACTGAAGAGTCTGAACAGGTATGGGTACGTTAAGAGAATGGTGAAGCATGGACCACCGTTGAGAGTTGAATATTCTCTCACGGCAAAGGGGAGAAACACGGTCTTGCTCGCGTTGCCCTTGCTCTACTATTCGAGTGGTTGAGACCACTATTCTATATGAGGGCTTTCTCTTTTTGCTCCACATAATACTTCAAGGTGCTCAGGTGATAAGAGTAGATTTTCTCAGGCTCGTTGAACACTAGTCTCTTCAACTCTGCGAATCGAACCCATCTTGGTTCTTTGGCGTCATAAACTCCTTTCCTGCGCAGTTCACCTCTTGCAGTGCAAACAAATGCAAAGCCAACGTAGTTGCTTCCCAAATAGCGTTCGCCACAGAACGGCACGAAGGCAACACTGACCTCGCCAAACTTGCCCTTTGTCACTATTTCTTTTCCGGGCTTGATAGACCCGATTTCCAGACCGCACTCTTCCTCCACTTCACGTTTCAGGGCTGGGACAACGTCTTCGCCAACCTCGATGCGTCCGCAAGGAATCTCAAGCAATCCTGAATGCTTCGGGTCTTCTTCGGGTTTCCACCTTGTTTGAAGCAGAACCTCCCATTGGTCATCATGGAAGCGTTCGATAATGGAGCTGACTGTAGCGCCCAGAAACTTTCGCTCTCGAGCCTGCTTCATCACAATCACTTTTCTTTAGGAGACTAGGCAAAGCCACTTATCTACGTTTTTCCACAATCCATTTAGAGTGGACTAAGATTGCCAAGATTTCAATGCAAGAAGTGCGGTCGCAGGGCTAAGGCAGAGTTTGAAGCTTGTTGTGCCCATCCTACAACATGCAAGGAAAAGCCGCCCGAGTGTTGCGGTCAACCAATGATAGAAATCATTGATGACTATTAGACCGCTTACAAAGAATTTTAATCTCTGAACGATTCTTCAATCTGCGAGGCTTAAAGTGTGAAATGGGTCACTCGAGAACACGCCATGGTTGAAAGAATCGCCTGTCCTTGGCTCATCAAAAACTTCGTGGACAAAAAGGCAGAGTTTCTGTTTGTGCCACCTGAAAAGGTTCTTGAAGTGGCTAAAGAAGAAAGGGCCATTCCGTTTGATGCTTCAGGCGTTGAACTGGGGCATCACGGTGAAGAAGTAACCTTCGACGCCATCATAAAAAAGTACAACCTCAAAAACCCCGCCCTGCTGGAACTCGCCAAAATCGTGAGGGGAGCGGACACCGCAAATCGCACGCTGACCTCAGAATCACCAGGTTTGTTTGCCATCGCAAAGGGTTTTCGACAAATCAGCAGAGACGACTATGACAACATGAAGCGACAGTTTCCAGTTTACGATGCACTCTATGCCTTCTGCAAGGTTAAAGTCAGTGAAGAATAGTTAGTCAAAAGATAGTCACGCTGTTTCGCGCTGAGGTTTGATTTCTGTGTCGCAAAGGCTGCATTTGGGATGGCTCAGTCTTAGATGGTTTAGCCTTAACGGAAAAATACTTCTGATAACCAAGTTTCTTCGCACTCTGGCTTTCGGCTATCTCAGTGTGGCGCTCCCCTTCTATCTCAAAAAGGATGTACTTCATCTCTCCGATTCCTTGGTTGGAGTCATCCTGACCACCGCTCTATTGGGTGGCGTAGCGTTCACGTTGATCGCCAGCTTAATCGCTAACAGAGTAAGCAGGCGAACCTCACTCAGCCTCTTTGCACTTCTTGTCATAGTTTCAGGCACATTGTTGATTGCTTCCACAAACCTAGTCATTGTTTTCTTAGCGGTTTTTGTTGGAAGCATAGGGGTAAACGCAACAGAAACCGGACCCTTCGCTTCTCTTGAGCAGGCGATAATACCCCAAACCACAGACGACAAGAACAGAACTTACGCCTTCAGCGTCTACAATTTATTAGGCTATGCTGGTGCCTCAATCGGCTCGCTGATTGGCGGGTTACCCGCTGTCCTGCAAGATTTTTTTGGTTTCACTCCAATCAATGGGCATCGTGTACTCTTTGCTTCTTACGCCTTCACCGGGTTGTTACTAGTGATTTTCTACAAGTCTTTGTCTCGCAGGGCAGAACTGACAGCCAATAATGTCAAGCGAACCCGCATATTCGGGCTTACAGAGTCGAAACGAACAGTTGCAAAGTTGTCGATTCTCTTTTCGGTTGATGCTCTAGGAGGCGGGTTTGTCGTTCAATCGGTGATTTCGCTTTGGTTTCAAACAAAGTATAATACCCCCCTAAGCGCGGCGAGTACAATTTTATTCGTCGCTCAACTGATAACCGCAGCCTCCTTTCTCATAGCTGGAAGACTCGCTAAAAAAATCGGCTTACTAAACACCATGGTTTTCACGCACTTGCCCTCGAATCTGCTGCTTATGGGAGTGGGTTTGGCACCGGCTTTTCAGGCTTCGGTGGGTTTCTTGTTCGCGAGGCAGACGCTGTCTCAGATGGACGTTCCTACAAGGCAGTCTTACATGCTTGCCATAATCAAACCAGAAGAGCGAAATGTGGCAAGCAGCATTACCAACAGCTCAAGAACAATTGCAGCGACGACACCGCCATCAATCTCTGGCTATCTCATAGATGCGGCATTGTTGGCTGAACCCTTCATATTTGCTGGGGTGCTAAAAATAATCTACGACGTATCGATTTATCTTAGTTTCAGAAAAATCAAGCCGCCAGAGGAAAACAAATAGGCTTTGATTGTTGATAATGCGCTTGAGAGCTGAATAAAATGAATGCTTACAATAAGATCACGAAGGTAAGGGGAAGAGTTGAGAGTAGCATAGTATCTAAGAAGGAGAGGGACAGACTCGTCGCCAGAGCTGAGGAAGCGTTGGGCAACGAGTGGTATGGTTGGAAAGCCAGCATAGACGGCTTCTGCATGCAACTCTTCACCAACAGTGAGCACCTGTACGATTTTTGGGTGGAAAATTGGTTCTCCATGAACCTAGAGATCAAGTCACACGGTCGTCTATACGCTGTGCTCGACCCAGACTTCAACGGGGGTCAACCTCACGCCTATTACAACTCAGAGACAAAAACCGCCGTAATTTTCAACACAGAATATTATGGACAGGTTAAAAGTTGGGCTCTCGGCATAACCTGCGACATCGCAGAGGACCAACACGACATCCACAGCATCCACGGCAGTTGCATTGAAGTAAACGGAAACGGAATTGTTTTAATAGCACCTACTGGCACCGGCAAGTCGACGCACAGTTATGCGCTTTTGAAAATGGAAAACGCTAGGTTGCACAGCGACGATTGGCTCTACGTGCGTTTTATAGGCGGTTTAAAAGGCAGGGCGAGCGCCGACATAAGCGAGAGAAAATTCTACGTTCGAACTAACATAGTGCGAGTCTTCCCAGA
>Ga0315310_10002689_pt1 | contig 11103 bp, 14 predicted proteins | sample TDP5_MG_FD_203630 | JGI IMG/M metagenome (GOLD analysis project Ga0315310, IMG submission 203630) | Freshwater sediment microbial communities from Lake Towuti, South Sulawesi, Indonesia - TDP5 | ecosystem: Environmental > Aquatic > Freshwater > Lake > Sediment | place: Indonesia: South Sulawesi... | reverse complement strand
AAAAGCCCACAGATCACGCTCAGACTACATGCAAATTCTATTGGAAAAACATTTCAACCCCACGCCCAAACCGACTGGAACAAGCGAGGTGAAATAGTGGGATTCCATTTTCAAGCTTCGCGACGAGGTGGGCAAATACTGTGGGAAATGTTAATAAGATGATAAAAATAGATGCATGAAGATAGCATTACGTTCAAGATCAGTCATGTTGCAGGAAACGTTTGACATGGAGTTAAAAAGGGATTTTTAGAATTGAGTCGTTGGATGTGTACATGTGCGTGTTGTCGGAATAGACCTGGCGGGCAGCGAGAAAAGAGAGACAGGATTCTGTGTTCTCGATGGTATGGATGCTTCTACCAGTATCGTTCACACTGACAAAGAAATAATCGACCGAATCGAAGAAGTGAAGCCAGACTTAATAGCGGTAGACGCTCCTCTGAGTCTACCTGAGGGAAGAAAATCCATAGAGGAGAGGACTGGAATTCATCTGAGAGAATGCGACAAAGAACTCTTGAGGAGAGGGATAAAGTTTTTTCCCGTCACTCTCGGCCCTATGAGGAGATTGACTGAACGAGGCATAAGACTGAAGAAGATACTCGAAAAAAGCGGTTTGAAGGTTATAGAAGTGTATCCCGGAGGCGCTCAGGACGTTTTGAAAATTCCGCGAAAGCAAAGGGGATTGGATAAACTCAGAAATGGTTTAGAGAAGTTGAATATCAATGGTTTAACCTTAAGGATGAACGGTCACGAATTGGATGCCGTTACTTCTGCTTTTGTTGGGAAATTGCTCTTGGAAGGAAGATCGGAAAGACTAGGCGACACAAAAAGTGGAATTGTTATGCCTAAGCTATATCTTGCAGAGGCTTAAATCCTTAGCCTTTTTCAAACGCTCCGAAAAATTGCCCTCAACGCTAGATTTCGTTGCGTGATTCTGATTCTGATTCCAGAGAATGTGGATGAGGCTCTAGCTAAACTAATTGGTGATGTAGCATACGGTAGGGAAGAGGGAAGACGGGCTGAGGAGGCTTTTGAAGGAGACTGTTTGACTAGGAAAGAGATTTTTTGGTTGGGCCAGAGTTTCTTTTCGGTTTTCAGCCTTTAACTTCATGATATTCGCTTTCAAAGCTCCAATTTCGTTTTTGTCTTTTCTTCCTCGCCAATTTTATATCCGAAACATAAGCTCGCGTCCATGCATATTATTTTAGTTGATTTCACCAAGCTAAAATCCTCACGGAATTCACATTTTAGCACATCAAAATTTTCACAAGAAAGATTCTGGTTACGTGAAGAAGGTTGAGAAACTGTTGCTTAATGAGAAGTTCCAATTTTATGGGTTTTTCTTTAGCGCTTGTTTCAAAATGTCTTGGGTCTACGATGTCTTTAACAACTGTGCTAAGACAATACGTGTTGTGAGGAACTGGAAGCGGGCTTTCCTATGAGTTTTTAGGTTTCTATGGTTTGTGCTTTTCGTATGGCGTTTTCTCTTTGTTTCTTGCTAACATAAAGTCCATTCTTTATGCAATCATCTAGAATCTTAATGTATTCTTTAGCTGATTTTATATGGTTAGCTTTCGCAGCGTCATGCAAAATTTCGGTAACCCATCTGGTTTCTATGTTGTATTGTTTTGCAATTGAAATGGCGGTTTTGTCGTTTGCTAGAAACAGCGTATTGAGCTCTTTTGCTAATGATATTGAGTTAGATTCTCCTCTTCCAAGCCCTTGGGCCAGCAAATCGTCCCTTAAAGCTATTGCTTCAGAAGTTTCAATATCCTTTATTGTTATCCAGCCCTCGGCTCTCGCTTGAAGCATGACTGGGACATCCTTTGGTATGGGTTTTGCGTATAAGATTGGGTGAACTGCCTCCATCCAAACATCGGAACAAACGTAGATTTGTCCATAAGTTTTTCTTAAAATATTGAGGTAGGATGCCTTAGCGAGATAGATTAATGGGGTCGCATTTGAAACCGCGCTATTATAAACCATTTAGTCGTCAGGCCCTTTCAGAGGTACTCTGGCCTTGGCTCTGTATTCGTCAAACTCTCTAAACGGTACTCCCGCCACTTCTGCAGCTTTGCCTATGGACACTCTTCCTTCCATGTAAAGTTCTAAGGCTAACTTAACTTTATTAGACAAAGACTCTATGTACTTCCAGTCTATTGGCGTAATTAGATCCTCTTCAGAAAACCAGTATTTTTTCATCTTCAAAGCTTCGTAAGTCATGTCTATGCCTATTGTTTTATTATCTTGCAGAGGCTTAAATCCTTAGCCTTTTTCAAACGCTCCGAAAAATTGCCCTCAACGCTAGATTTCCTTACGTGATTCTAATTCCGATTTCAGAAAGGGTAGACAAGGCTTTCGCTAAACTCATTAGTGATATAGCGAATAGAGCGCGAGGTTAGAAGTAGTCGACGCAGCAAAATCACAAAAATCTACTACTTCTTGTCTTGAATTAGCGCGCTCACGGCCTTGATCATGTGTCTAGTAGGCTGCTTAACCAAACTCCACCACAAAACTTTAAGCTGAGAATCTTGCCTTCAGAGCAATGATCAGCTTTGTGATAGGCTTTCTTAACAGTTTGTGCAGGCTGGATATACGGGCAAATTGAACTTTGGTTAGCGAACGGTTTTCTCAAATGGTACATCTGGAAAGTGGCTAGGATAATCGCAAAAAAACTCGGCTTGCAAAAACAGCCAACTCCAATAAGCGGACTAGGCCTATCAACAGCCTGGAATGGCACTTCCCCTTCTCCTGTTGTCTCAATTTTCAGGCTCTCGTCGTTAAAGTTAAATTTACATACGTTTATGAATTGCAAAAGTGAGGCATTCACATGGTTAGCGAGAGAAGAGGACGCTTATTCAGAAGAAAAGACGGCAAATACCTGATTTACCTACCAAAAGGCTTCGCTGAAGACAGCATGTTCCCATTCAAGGGCGCAGACTCAATATTTGTGAAAGTAAGCTTCAAACCCGGCGGAGACAGGAAACTGCTCATAGAAGAATGGAAAGAACCAGAGCCAACACCAACCTAAAACCTTCCATTCTTTTTTTTAGCGTGTGTAAGGACAGAATAAGCGTAGCCCTAACCAAAGACATTACAAAGAAACTGGACGAAGCTAGCAAAAGGGCCCCCAGATCACGCTCAGACTAGCGCGCGCGACGCCTGAACTGACAAGAACAACCGAGGTGAAATAATGGGATTCCAATTCAAACCCAAACTATCCGCAGTTTTAGCAGTTCTCAACGGAGCTTCAGTAGGCTTAGCCTGCATAGTAAGCCAAGGAAACATAACAGCAATAATCATGTGGTTCGCCCTAACAACAGGCGTAACAGCAGGACTAAGCCACTACAAAGAAAAACAATGAAAGCAATATAGCTAACTGCTTTTTTTTGTGGCTTTCTTCACGATTCTAGTCTGTTCCTTAGGTTCATCGAGGATTTTTCCGCGCACACAGAGTTGCGTCTTCAGGAATTAGATGCAGAATATTTTTATTTCTTCTATTGTATGTTCAATACTATGAAAGAAAATTTGGCATGGAAATTGTTATCTGAACTGTTGAAAAACTCTAGAAGAAGCGACAGAGAACTTGCACGCGCTCTAGGCATTTCGCAACCGACAATAACAAGAACGCGCCAAAAAATTGAGCGCGAGGGTTACATCAAAACCTACACCATTATTCCAGACTGGAAAAAATTAGGGTTTGAAATAATAGCTTTTACCTTCACTAAAATGCGTCCAGAAATTCTTTCCCCGGAATTATTTGGAAAGGTTAAGGAGTATGCAGCAAAGTTTCCAAACGCAATCTTTGCTACTTCTGGAGAAGGCTTAGGAATGACTGGAGTGATAATGTCTTTGCATAAAGACTACAGAGATTACGTCCAGAAGTTATCTTTATTCCGTATGGATTGGGGGAAGTACATGGAGAATATTGAAAGTTTTGTCACGGTTCCGGGAGAAGGAGAAATTAAAGAGCTATCATTTACGTATCTCGCAAAAACATTACTATCATAGCAAAAACGCGCGCTAATTGAGGGAAGTCAGCATGGCAGAACGCTATGCAAAGAAGGAATACGAGTCTGTGATAATTAAGACGCTTGGAGATTCGCCGAAACTGAGAATCGTGGACTTTTTCTTGGATAACTCTCTATTCGATTTCACGAAGAAAGAGGTTATAGAAGCTTTGGGGATGAGCAAGCAGACCTTCTACAAATATTTTCCAGAACTGGAGGAATACAGAATAGTCAATGTTTCTAGAAGAATAGGCAAGGCCAAGCTTTACAGGATAAACGAGGGGCATCCGTTAGTAAGCATGTTGAGGGATTACGAAAAGAAGGGTTCACTTCAAACAGCTGAAAAAGAAAGCTGACAAAATGCGAAAAACCATTCCAGCAACGTAACGTTTATTCTTTTTGCTCAAGAAAGCGTTTGGAGAGAACAAGCATCTACAGTTCATGAAGGAATTCAACTTCCATGACTCTAGCGCACACTTCCTTCTTTTTATTAAAACCAATATTCCTGCTAAGATTTCTGGTTTATTTTTCTTATACCGCGCGAAAAAAATGCGGAAAGTGTTATATGGTTCTTTTCCGCAATTTTTAGAAATGATGGTGTTGATTTTTGGCTAAAGCCAGAATAATTGTTGGCGGTGTTGTTCAAGGAGTGGGCTACAGGGCTTTAGTCAAACAGGCTGCTAGGCATCTAGGTTTAAAGGGTCTTGTTAGAAACTTGGAAGATACTAAGGTTGAGATTTTCTGTGAGGGCCCCGAGGATAGCATAAATGAATTTCAAAAGAAAATTAACATAAAAGCAAGACCTGAAGACTTCTTGAGCATAAACGTGAGTAAAATCGAGTGCTTCACGGAAGGGCATGAAAGTCACAAGCCTGCATGGAAAACGTATGAGGGTTTTGAAGTAGACTATGGAATTGAGGAGCTTTCACTTTTTGATGAAGCTACGCTTGAGGATCACGAATTCGCCAAATTATATTTCATTGGTTTTAGGAATAAGCTTGAAGAGTTTAGTGAAAACACCAATAGGAATTTTGCTGACATGGCTGAAAAATATGGCGATGTATCAAGAGAGTTGAAGGAATTTAGGAAAACTGTAAAGGATTTCTTGGATGTTTTCATTGTTGAATTTCGGAGGAGAGGAAGAGGTTCAAAAGAATCCTAGTTGGCTGAGAAGATCACTTGAGCCACACTTATGGTTTTCACTGGCGCACGTGCGGGTTTGTTTGTACATTTTTTGGGTCATGAAAGCCTAGCTTGCACTTGAGCTTTTGTACAAGCGTTTTTATCTTCATCGACATTCTCTTCCTCCATTTGTGTCATAATCTCTTCGCGTTTTACACTCCAATTTTCGAGCATGAAATCGCTTGGAGTCTAGTTTCTGCCAACTTTGTCGGCCACTCGCTGAGTAATCTCGTTCTGCATCGCTTAATCCTTCGAGGATGCGCGCTTGTGATTGAATACCTTCAGGTTGAGGTCCGTCAAAGTTAAATTCATATGATGTTTATGGATAAGAAAAGGTAGATGCGAATATGGTTAATGAGGGAAGAGGTCGCTTGTTCAGACGAAAGGACGGCAAATACTTGATTTATGTACCGTTGGACTTGGCTGAAGACAGCATGTTCCCGTTCAAGGATTTCGGAAAAGGCAAAAAAGGTGCAATGGGCTCTCTGGAAGTAAAAATAAGCTTCAAACCTAGCGGAGATAAGAAACTGCTCATAGAAGAATGGAAAGAACCAGAGCCAACACCAACCTAAAGCCTTCCATTCTTTTTTCAGCGCGCGCTTGAAGTGGGGAAGAAGGAAGACTGGCTGAGGAGCAGCTTTTGAAGGAGACAACATGACTTGGAAGTAGCGAAACCTGTATTATAGTGTGCACAATCGCCGAAAGTTCAGTGGCACTATACAAGTTAGGATGATGATCGTGAAGCTGCTCAAGGGAGGTCGATAACACTTACTAATTTGTTGCAACAAAGCAGAAAACAATTGTGCGCGCGCTTATTCCAGAGTTCATATAGTCTACCATTAGACAATGATTGTGAAATCCATCAAAGATTTGAAATTCCAACGTGCTTCTGACAAAAAGGAAAAGAAATTAGGATATTAGCTCTACTCTTCATGATGGCGTTCTCTTCTGAACATTTTTGCCATTTCTGGCATCTTTGCCATAGACTCCTTCAAAACTTCCATGAGCGCCTCATTGATTTCTACTTCAACTGTGACCTTTACGTGACCTTTTTTCTCTAAAGCCATTAAATCACCTCCTTCCTCTCTTAGATGTCTTAACCAAAAAGTTCCATAAAACATTTCTTGCTTGTTCTTGCGTCATAATTAGATTCACATGTATTTTGTAATGAAATTTCCCAATTCTTTCCGTCTTAGTCTCAAAATCGTTGATTAACCGTTTGTCTTTCCATTCGTTTAGCTTTCTGTTTAAAAAGAAAGAGACAAAACTAGGTGTTGACGGCTCAAACAGAAAAGCAAATCTTGCTAAAGTGGAAACTAATCTTGAGGGCATTTTATCTCAAACCTTGATACAGCTAACTGCTTCTCTAAAAATACTCTCCTTACTCTTGTTTCCAATTTCCCTTCTCAAACATTCTATTTGGTTTGTGGTTATTTTAAATGTAGATAGTTTTGCATGAGAATATACAATTAGTGAATAGTGTATTTTCTTCTGGAGACTATGGCTGCTAGTAATGATGCTATCATGAACAGAGAGATATAAAAAAGAAGGAAGATAGGGTTCAGTAGATTTGTGTTTTGATTCGTCTTCGTTTCTTCGCGCATAATTCTGTGGAGGCAATTATTGTGAGAACTATAGACAGCGGTAAAATGAAAATTGTTGGAAATTCTGGGATGACGTGGAGAAAGTCTTCTCCAAACTCCATGGACGGTTCTATTGAGGTGGATTCGAGCCATTCGTTCCATGATGCTATCATCACCATTTTCAGGTTATTATCCGCGTTGTCGCAAGCTATTTTCAGCATTTCCTCAAACATGGTTTTGTTGAGAGGTAACACTGGCGGAGTTGACGAGTCGTTTTTCCATATGCAGTATTCGGTGTTGTCATATCCTGCATATGCATTTGGAATGTATTTGATTCCTTTAGAATTCATTATGGAACGCCATTCAGGATAGTATGTTCTGGCATATTTAGTCAGGTTCAGCCATCCTTCAGAGATTTTAGAGTGGGCAAAAAAGTAGCTTGTAGTAGCATTCGTAGATTCCAGTATCGACCATAATGATGAATTCGCGGCTAATGGCTCCGGATTGTTACCTACATCTGCAACGAGATAAATATCCAGCTGTCGTTTCAAAATGCGGAAGAGATTTTGAGTTTCGTTGCCTAGCTTATCATAAATATATGGTAGATTGTAAATGAATAGAACTGGTACACCATCGATTTTCAGATAGCTTGGATTGTCAAAATATTCTCTCTTGGCGTGATTCATGTCTTCGATGAATATTCTTGTAAAGTTTTGATCAGGATTAATGGTGGCATTCAAGGCGCAATCTATAACAATTTGTGACTCATAAAACAAGCAAAATTTGAAAGTGCTAAGGTATTGTGCTTTTAAAAGACCGCTCTTAAGGTTTTGGTCAGTGTCGTCGAAATCCCACAAGTCTATCCAATCACCTTTACCCAACCATGAGACTGAGAAGAAATCAATTCCATGTTGTTTTGCCCACAGAATGTGATGATCTGCGATTAGTGGGTCGCTTGAGTTATACTCACCTAAGAAAGGAGTGTATTTGACGCCATGTTTCCAGTGATTGTTGAAGGGTATTCCCCACCAAATGTAATAGTATGCGCCAACCATTACGCTAGGTACAGCATATGGAATATCGCTTAATAGAATTATTGAGGTTGTTTCAGTGTTTGTTTGACATTCTGGAAAGCTTCCGTTTGCATAATAATCTGTTTTGAAGCCTCCATTGTTGTCTTGACATTGCCACACCCTTTCAATGAGTTCTCGTTCAAACCAGAAGGAACCTTTACCTAAAATCTTGTTTAAGAAATAGAACAAACCCAGCTTATACGTTGCGTAACTGCCGTTGAAAGCTTTGTCTTTGAAACCGTTTCCATCCCACTTCGCTTTGAACATTTCATAATAGTCATCTGCTCCTGAATAGTTCCCTTTTCTCCATTCCACCAACGATGCATAACACAGTAAATCAGCATAATCACTAAAATTTGCGTCGATTGTATTGTTGGCCTTCTCCATCTTCAATGTTGAACCATAGTAAGACGCGTTAAGAGTTACTTTTTTAGTTTCGTTGAAGAAGAAGCCGACCTGATACCCTAAGAGAATTTCAGCCCTGCAATTTAACGGAATCCCAACACTAGATGTTGTCAAATTGTACTCACTACTCAGTTTCTTGATAGTTTCCGTGATGTTGTCTGCAATTTCCCTATTCCATTTCTGGAGAACAAATGAAGCAAGAACGTTATCGTTAGAAATCCAATAGACATTCTTTGCTGAGGGGTGTTCGTAGCACAGGCCTAATGTTGAATTGTATGAGTTGACAAGATAATTGAAAGCTTTGACCCTCAAGATTTCTCTATCCAACTGCTTAGCATATGTAGTCAGCAAGCTCAAAGGATTAGAAATACGATAAACTCCAACGCATACCAAGACAATCGTCAACGAAGCTATAACAAATTTCCCCATCTAACCTACAATTAGCTAGTCATATGCTTCAGAATTTAAATTCTCTGTCACGCTGCGAATGCCTGAACCCTTTCTATTGCACAGCACATGCTTGGAGACCGTTAAACGTGGAAGTATTTTCTCGGAGTTTCAGTTAGAAAATAAATTGAGCATCCTACAGCATAAACGAATGGGGACGGTAAGAACAGAATTCTTAATACGCTTAAGAATCTGTACCAATCGCCTGACTCTAAATAAAGCATCCAGCGCCATACTCCCATGAAGGTGTAAGCCCATACGAAAAACAGTGCTAAGATTATCCAGAATATCATTAAGGCGTGCCATGCATATCTTGCGCGGGCAAGTATCCCGCCAGAAACCGCAAAGGCAATGATTGAGAGTAGAAGTGGAGCATAGAAGATTAGCGGTAGCTGAATAGATGTTCCAGATGGATATGGTCCACCAACGGCGGCAAGTATTCCAAACAAGGTGAAAACGAAGAACAAAACTACTCCAAATAGTATAGTTAGCCCGACTACGATTTTCACACCGATTGGTCTGTTCACAGTTATTACTCAATTAATGTAATGGAGCTCTGCCTTTTGAAGGTAGCGCGCTTCCTTGCTGATTCTGGTTGAAGTAGGGAAGAAGGAAGACGAGTTGGGGGGCAGCTTTTGAAGGAGATAACATGCCTCGGAAGTAGTGAAGCCTGTATCATTGTGCACATAATCGCGGAAAGTTTTGTGGCACAATTCAGCCAGCATGATGACCGGGAAACCGATTAATGCGTTCCTTATGTTTAAAGGGTACAATGTTGTTGGTGATGGAGCGCGCGGTTTGACCAGAATTGCGTTGTGAGTTGAGGAAATAATTCTTTTCTAACGATTCAGAGTATTCTGAATTTGAAATATTGAAGATTTTTCCGTAACACTTAAATTTGATTTTTGTGATTTGTAATGTGTATTATAATGCGACAGGCGATACACCCTAATTGTTGGGGTGTGCCTGTATTTAGTACCTTTAAACTTTGATCTGTGGAATGTGATCGTCGAGTATTATCTTTGTTAGAGCTGCTTCTCTGAGTTCTTTGCTTAAGCATTTTCTGAAGGAGGCGACTTCAACGTTCTTGCCTTTGCTCATTACTTTGCTTACTGCGCCAGCATAGTCGGCATCTCCGGAGACTATTATGGCTACATCATATGCGTTTTCCCAAGCCATTCCAATTAAATCTGTTGCTAAGGCTACGTCTACACCTTTTTCAACGTATCTTGTGGATTTTGTGGCTGAATCGTATCTTGTTTTTAGTGGTTTTTCAATGATTTGCACTCCGAGGCTTCTTAAGTAGCCAAGAAATTTTATTTGTGAAGTTCTTCCTGGAGGGATAGGCCTACTGCAATAGTGTATGACTCTGACCAAGCTTCTGTTCTTCAAAAGAAGGGAAATCAGTTTTGCGTAGTCCAGTTTTAGGTTAGTTTTGTTTTCTCTGTTGTATCCTTTTATTCCCCAATGAACGTTTGAACCATCTATGAAAATCATGACCCTTATGTTGCTCAGGTCGGGTTACCTCCTGCCTTCTGAAGCTTGTCAGTGTTGGCATTTAAAACTTCTGAAAAATGCCCTGTAGTGGTTGCGATTTTCTGGATTATTAACCAGTAGGTTAGTAGGTCTTTTTCTTTGGTTTAGCAGTCTTGGGTAAGTTTCTTTGAGGGTTAGGCAGAGGGTTTGTTCGCTGGCTAGATTTCCTTGCGTGATTCTAATTCCGATTTCAGAAAGGGTAGACAAGGCTTTCGCTAAACTCGTCAGTAATATAGCGTACAGAGCGCGAGGTTAGAAGTAGTCGGCGCAGCAAAATCACAAAAGTCCACGACTTCTTGTGTTTCATAGACAAATTCCATTAAGAAGCGATTGAAAGAAGAAGTGGTATAGTCCTCAGCTTCTTCTTCTATCGGAAGACTCAATGACATATCCCATCAAGAGGAATTGAAGGGAAGAACAACACCTTGTTTCCAGTCGTTGTTGTTTTTTCATTTAGGAAGTTTCCAAGAAAGGGAATTGTTAAATGCAGGCGCGAGCTAGCAGTATGAGCTGAAGCTGAGTCAACGAATCACTGTAGGAAATGCTGTTTACAAAAACTTGAAACTTTCTTGAAAATGATCAGTTTTTGCTGTTCTGTCTGGTCGTAATGAATTAACAGTGTATGAGTCTGTGCCCTTCTGGGGCGGTGTGCGGTTGTCGTTGTTCGCGCGGATTTTGATACAACAACAACTGCGGTTGTGGTTGCACGCTGGCCAAATATGGTTTTAAATGCTTTGGTCACTGTTCTCTTCGCAGTAAATGGCAAAAAACAGATATACTGAGGGCATCGATGCAAGTTCTGGAAGTGAGTATGTTCTCGGTGATTGAAGTCAATGGTTATGATGAAACCGGTATTATCGGAAGAAATCT
>Ga0315310_10002688_pt1 | contig 11108 bp, 11 predicted proteins | sample TDP5_MG_FD_203630 | JGI IMG/M metagenome (GOLD analysis project Ga0315310, IMG submission 203630) | Freshwater sediment microbial communities from Lake Towuti, South Sulawesi, Indonesia - TDP5 | ecosystem: Environmental > Aquatic > Freshwater > Lake > Sediment | place: Indonesia: South Sulawesi... | reverse complement strand
ACCTTGAGTGCATCCTTGTTCATGGCATGAAGATGCCCGAAGAGATCGATGTTCTCTAAGCCGGTTAGGTAGGGGTATATTGCGGTTTCCTGCGGGCACACACCGATCAACTCCTTCACCTTGTAAGGGTCTTTCTTGACATCTAAACCGCCAACAAAAACAGATCCGCTTGTGGCCTTGATCAGACCGCAGAGCAAGTTTATCACCGTCGTTTTTCCAGCACCATTCGGACCGAGCAACCCAAAAAGCTCGCCTTTCTCAACCTCTAGGCTGAGTCCATCTACCGCAGTTACGTCTTCAAATCTTTTGACAAGATTGTTAATTACGATTGCTGAGTCTTTCATGAACGTGATACCTCAAATCTCTACTGCTTCGATCCCGATAGACCTGAGGTAGATATTCCCAACCCTACAAACATCGATCGCTATTGGTGTTTGTGATTGGCTTAAAATAGACAACACTATGCTAGCAACTCCTGTGGCTAAGGCAATGGCGTCTAGCACAGGTTTCGGCGATTTCTTCTTCTTTTGCGCATCGATAGGTTTCTGCTTCTCTTTCATCCGCTATCTACCTTCTTTGCATTCGTGCTATGCTCTGTCGCCGCAGAATTTATCTTCATGTCAACATGTTGGGAGAAGATAAGGACAAAAATGGGTTGCTGAAAGTACGTTCCTTAACATGGCAGGTTGACAAAGCGGACAACACTATTGTTTTGACCAGATCTAGCCTTTTCTAGGCCGGAGCACGCCTTTCTCTTGAACCAGTTTATCTCTCCAAGTATCATAAATGTAGCCAGTATAGAGTATGTTAGAATCAATGGATTCAATGTAGTCTTCTTTCAGTAAAGATTCACGGATGTCTCGCAGTTGCTTCATAGATGTAGTCCAAACCATACAAACCAAGTAATTGGGAAGATTGCTGAATGACCAAAAGAAAAGCATATTTGGTGAGTACTTCTTAATGAGAAGAGGGCCAACCTTGCTCTTGTCTGCAGAGGCCTTTAGACTAAGATGAATTACGGTCCCGATGTCGTTTGAAACATCGGGATACCATTCTATGGAGAGTTCGATTAAGCCCTCTCGAATCATTCTTGAAAGCCGGCGCCGCACGGTTTTCGCTGAGACTCCCAACTCCTCAGCGATCTCTGAGACAGGTCTCCGGGAGTTCTTGTGGAGGGCGTAGATGATCTGGTAGTCTAGAGGGTAGAGAGTTGCGTCGCTGATAGATTGGGGCCGATTTAGTGCGTCTGTTCCTTGTTCAATGCCTACTATTAGATTTGGCATTTGAGCTTCTTTCTTCACTGTCGAAACAAAGGTTTCAAGTTTGGAGAGATCTTGAAGATAGGCGCCTACATATAGGAAGTTGCCGCTAGCGACCGCAACCCAAAAAATGGAGCTGTTTTCAGATAAACTTCTACAGGCTTCATCAATGGACTTGGCCTCAGTCCTCCCAAAGACCATAACATGAATTCCGTTCAAAGCAGATAAGCTGACTTTTGCTGTGAAGGCGCGGATGACACCTGATCCTATCAGCGCCTGAATCCTCCTATGAACTGCGTTAACAGATAAGCCCAACTTGTCCGCAAGTTCTCGATAGGAAGTTCGAGAGTTGATTAGAAGAAGTTGAGAAAGGACAACATCCGTTTCATCCATGGTAGACCAACACACTAATTATTCGCAAACGTGCCTAATGAATTCTCTTTTTCTTTATCGTTCATGTTCTGGCAGAGCAGGTATGTAGTAGGGCTATACCTTGGATAAAAAGGCCATGCAAAGAAGTTCTTTCTCTTCGTGCATTACTTAGATCCTCACGTTTCATATAATCAACCTGAAAACACAGGAATCTCTTTGAATATCAACCTAACCACTATTCGGATCTTCAGGTCAAAGAAGCGAAGGCTGATGCCATAAGTGCCTAGCGGGGCAAGATAAGAGAATTTCCTGAAGGAAAAAAGATAATCGGCGACAAAGTACTGTCTATCGATCTTAATGACGGCGAAGTTCTCCTTGACGAAGTTCTTGTGCACGTATTTTAAGCACTGTTCAGGTTCAAGCAGAAACCGAGAATCCAAACCGATGCCTGAAGCTAACCCCCCCAATATGGGATAGCTTGCAGAGGAAAACGCTAAATCAGCATAAAGGATTCGGTTTTTCTAAGTTTTCCCGTTGTTGTGTCTGGCATTAGGTTCAGCAGCTCAAGGGTCGTTAAGCCGATGATCGCCCAGTCACTCAGCTGCTTTGACCGCAGCATCTCTTTGACTTCCTCCGGAATCTCTAGGAGGAGTAAGTGGGCACAGGGCAATTCTTCCCCTTCGATGATGAGTTTGTTAATGACCGCTAACTCGCCCTCCATTTTATGGCCTGAAGCGGTAGTAAGTGTGAGTGTACGTTTGACATGAGTTACACCAACCTTGTCGGCTGCCTCTCTATCAACTAAAGTAACAGAGGCTCCAGTATCAACAAGCGCAATACCTTCTGAATGTTCCTGCAGACCCTCTAACCTCAGTTTTGCCTTGACGATAGTCAACTATGGCCCTCAATATCAACTACGTGCGCACTCTATTAAGATTGTTGTGACGGTCAACTCCCAACTAGAATTCGGGCTGACGCTTAAATTCTGCGTTTCTTAGTCACCGACGCGTGGAACTTAAAGAATGGAGATTTGGTGATACGATCAAGTTGCGTAGAGTTCAAATCCCGCACCGCTCGCCAATTCGGGCATACAGAATCTTATGAGCTTTTTTCAAGCGTTTTCCTGCGTGTCATCTAGGAATAAGATGAGAGAGGGCCATTTGTTTTTCAGCTCAGCAATCCACTTGCTTATGAGTTGTTGCGGATCGTCCTTATCGTTGTCAGTTTTCATTAGCATACCTACGTGAAAGGCACCAGTGCGTACTTTCTGTAGTGCCTCAAGGTTCTTACAGGTCTTCAGTTCATTGCATTCCATGCAATCGGATATTCTCCTGCTTCGGGCGCATGGTCTGATCTTACATTCATCGTTACCGCCGCCTTTCAGGCATCCTTGACACATAGGGAGGGCTTGTATTGATGCCAGTCCCCTCATGAATTCCTTTCCGTCGAAGTTTCTAGCTCCCCATTCATTCACACCGTAGCCTCCGATAAGATGTTCATACCTTTTAGTCAATTCTTTCAAGGTTCCATTGCCTACAATACAACTTCCACACCAAAGTCCACAACAACCAATCTGGTTCTTCACATTTTCAAAAGCCTTAGCTTCCATCTCACATAGCCCCTGCAAATCCTGCCTGGTAATGAACAAGCACAATATAAGAATTCTGCAAGCCATAGCTGAAGTTACGAATCGAGTAAAGAAGAGCAAAGTCACTCAGCAACAGATAGAGAAAACCAATAGGAATAAAATGCTATCCAGATATTGAAAATAGAGGAGGAACAAAGATGCGCCCAAATGAGTTTGTGAAATGCGCAGACTTTCCATGCCAAGATGTGAATAAGAAATGCTACGTGATTCCGAATATAGAGGTTGAGACTGGCAAGATTAGTGTGTTTATGATTTCGGAAGCACCCCCAGAAGACTTAGGCGACTATTTCTATGCTCCAAACAATCCTTTCTACGGACAAACAACTGTGCAAGCATTCAATGCTGCAGGGTTCAAGGTTTCTTCTATGAAAGATGTACTAGACCTAGGAGTATATGTGACTACAGCGGTAAAGTGCGGAAAAACTGCTTATTCCCCATCTCCAAAAACCATAGACAACTGCTCTATCCGCATTTTGGAGAATGAGATGAACCTGTTTCCTAAGATAAAAGCTATCCTGCTTATGGGAGACACTGCTATAAAAGCAATGAATTGCATTGCCAAAAGAAACTCTGGCAAGGCCATAATTCCCAGCGGTTCCACATACAAAATCAGGAAGGATAAATACCTCTACAAGGGAGTAAGGGTCTTCCCTTCATACTTGCAAACGGGGAAAAGCTATCTGATTGAGAAATCCAAAAGAAAGATGATAGCAGAAGACATAAAAAAAGCTCTCGAACACCCTTGATCCTTTTTCAACTGGCTTTCCGCTTTTAGTATGTCGCGTATCTCACGTAGAGTGAGCAATACTTCGTCGTCTAAGCCCTCCATACGTGGCACTGGTTCTTCAACTGGACGAGCGACTTCTGTACCAGTCACACAGGGTGTCCTGAACTCCCTGAGTTTGTTGAGTATGAAATCTCGGATTTGTCCGCAACCCCAAGACTGACCCCGAAACAATCCTCGAAGAGGTGGGAAAACACAACTGCGCTGAGGTCTTAGGATGCTATTGCGAGCAACTCCAGAAAGGGCACATCTAGATGGGTATAGGCTTCAACCATCGTAAGACAAACATTCTATTGTTTTTGATCATTATGGCACTTCAGACATGGATACAATTAATGTTACGACGCTAGATCATGTACGAAAACGCTTAATAGTCTACGCAGGAACCCTTTCGGGGTAGCGGTTAGATGAAGCTTGGGATAACAAGTTACGCCTACCGGTGGGCGTTGGGCGGATCGCACCCATTTCTGCCCTCAGAGTTCAAGATTGAACAGCCACTAAGCGTCTTCAGTCTCATAGAGAAGGTCTCAAACCTCGGTCTGGAAGTACTCCAAATATGCGAGAACATTAGCCTTGAGATGAGCACTGAAGACTACAGAAGGGTAGGCGAATTCGCGCAGAACAGAGGGATAACCTTAGAGTTGGGAGCCGCCGGAATGGACCTCTCAGTTCTAGACAGATATGTGCGGATTGCGGACATGACAGGTTCGCGACTTCTGAGGGTATATCCCAAAGAGGCGGAACCTATCCACAGCTTGGTCAAAAGAATACGCGGCTATCTGCCCGTACTCGGAGATAGAGGATTGACGCTTGCAGTCGAAAACAGCAGTTTGTGTTTGTATACCAGTCGCCAACTGGCAAAGATGCTGAATCGGATTGACGATCCTCTGGTTGGGGCATGCGTTGACGTCGCAAACTCTTTAGGGCTTTTAGAGAGACCCCTCGAGACAGTCAAAGTTCTCTGCCCTCATGTTGTTTCGCTTCATCTAAAAGATTTTTGCGTTAAGCGCAAAAGTATCGGCGGCTTCATGGCATTCGGTGTTCCCTTAGGAAAAGGGATACTAGACGTGAACGCGGTGCTCAACATCATTGAGAAATCTGGTCGCGATCCAAACATCCTACTGGAACAATGGATGGACAGAAAGGCCAACATAGAGGAAACCCTCAAAGAGGAGGAAGAATGGTTAACGGAAAGCGTTATCTTCCTGCGTTCCATCATACAGCGCCCCAAGGCCGGCCTACTTCGCACCTCGGCTTTGCCACACAAACTCCGTGAAAGAGGCTACTCGAATCATAGCCCATAATATCCAGATCGGAAAACTCTAAGACTCATCACCTTAACTCCGTCAATGATTCAGTAACCGAAACATTGCTTTCCTTCATAAACAACTCTCCTTGCACATGCACTAGGATGTCCGTGAATTCCCTTCCCTGAAAGGACATCCCCGCATTCGAATTGTGCAAAGGTTTCGCAGCAAGCTTGTTAAGGATTCTTCAACGAAATCCTTGTTCCGTCAAGGATTCTTTAACATTCAGGAGCTTCAGTTGTTGACTTCAAAGTTTCCAGCCTTTCCCGTTGAAGTTTCAACGAGTATTTAAGGAAAAAATTTTTTTTCTGTGCACAGTGTGAAAAAAGTCTGGATCAACAGATGCTTCCATACGCCTCTGCAAACTGCCCTCTCCACAAGAACCAACCAGCACCTCGCCACGTTCAAACCGAGCTTCAGATCCCAAGTGTACGAAAGAGCCGGAACTCAGTAAACTATAGATTCCGGCTCATGTCATTGAAGATCATGAAGGTGTCTTGAAGCATTGACTGACAAGAAAGGGAAGATTCTGATAACGCTTGCCCCTAGAGGCTACAAAATGTATAACGAGCTTTTCCGACCTGAAGCAGAAGCGAAGCTCAAGCAAGCAGGCGTCGTTATTCGAAACCCCGAAACAGAGATGCCGCTTGAAGAGATGATGAGCCACATAGAAGACACCGCCGCAATCATTGGAAATCAACCCTTGTCTCGAGAAATCCTTCTGAAAGCCAGGAACCTCAAGGTTGTGGCTGAAACCTCAGGAAGTTTCCGCACGAACATAGACTACGAGACAGCCTTTGAGAAAGGAATAGTCATCCTAAGATGCGGAGCAGCCTTTGCCAGCTCCGTTGCCGAGATGGCGCTAGCCTTGGCTCTTGCTCTGGCCAGAAACATCGTCAGATACAATGAACAGATGAAGGAAGGAACAGAGGAGTGGAAACGGCTGCCAGACGACTTTGAGCTTAGAGGGAAAACGGTGGGCCTAATAGGCCTAGGCTCTGTCGGGCAAATGCTGGTCAACCTGCTGAAACCCTTTGGTGTGCACATATGCGCCTACGACCCTTGGCTGCCAGAAGATTACGTGAGAATGTTGGGCGTCGAGCCAAAAGATCTAAACCCGGTTCTAAGCACTTCCAAGGTAATTTTCGTCCTTGCTGGAGTAACAAGGGAGAACGTTCACATGATCGGCGCAGACGAGTTAGATCTGATCAAGCCTGGATCAGTGTTCGTGAATGTTGCGCGCGCGGCGTTGATCGACTATGACGCCCTAATGGAGCGCCTGGAGCGAAGCGATATCCGAGTGGCACTTGACGTTTTCGAGAAGGAGCCTCTCCCGAAGGATCACCCGCTAAGAAAACTCAACAACGTCATTTTGACTCCTCACCGGTCTGGAGGGCTAGCCGAATCCTATTTCCGAATCGGCGACTACATAGCCAACGATGTCTGCCAAGTTCTCAAAGGGTTGAAACCAGTTTTCCTGGACGAAGCTAAGAGAGATATGATCTCAAAGCTATTGTGATGCGAAGGTTCTTCTATGAAATGTGATCACTCCTCATTTCGCACATGGCAAGGGATGTCTTCTTTGCCAAAAGCCTAGTCTTGCTCTCGAAGACAAGTCTTGCTAGGGCTATAGTTGTAAGGCTTGCTGTGGTCAAGACGAAGACAGCTGTCGAAAACATCATTAGGCTAGAGAACCTTGCAGTCTCCGCGGCCACGATGCAAGCAAGGTTCAAAGCCCAAACTAGCGTCTGGAGATGAAGCCACTTAACTGAGATTGCCACGCTCTTGATGAGACAGGCAACAATAGCAAGCGGAGCAAAATATACGACGCCGATGAGAGAGCTTGCGACAAGTCCTGACGTCAAGACTGCCAGTTCAGCGTTGAAGCTCAGAAAAGAGTTTGTAGTCGCGGAAACGTGAAGTACCCCAATCAAAGGGTAGAGGACGAATCGAACAAAGCCTCGCATCGCCTCACTACCCTCGATCACAACAGCGAAACTTGGGCTGAAAGAATAATACCAAGCATCGAAGACAGCCATAAAGTTGGCGCCCGCAAAAGTGTTGAGCACTATGTTGTCACGAAAAGCCCTGAGGAACTGCACTTCCGGAGCGAGTTCTGACCCGTAGGTAGCCGTGGCGATGATGCATCCCTTCTTCCTCACTGTATAGCTTCCATTGAGACCGTTGACGCTTACCGAGAAGGCTCCCTGCTGGCTTGTTGAAACACTAAAGCTAACCGTCAGGCTTTCCCCAGGATTGAGACTGACCGTTCTCCCATCTTCTACTCTGCTATTGATCTTAAGGGTGACATTGTATGCTCCAGGTTTGCCGCCAACATTGGCAACATCAACTGAAATAGTCACAGCGGCACCTACATCAACAGCACTTGGCCTAACAATGAGGTTGCTTGTCCTAAAGTATGCTGGAGTCTCTCCTACCACCTCCACTTTCAGGAGAAACGCATCTTCCGCCCCCACGCCGAAGCTTCTCGTTTCACCTGCTATGTAGACTGATCTATCAGTCACTGCCATTCCGTGGGACTGATCCAAAGCCCGTCCGCCCCACGTCTTACTTAGGAAAAGGTTTCCGTCTTGGTCATAGCCAAGCAGAACCACATCGAAGTCTCCTTGGCCATAGCTCATCGTGTTCCCCGCTATGTAGATGTATCTCCCATCGACGCTGACGCCAACCGATCTGGCAAGCTCACTGCTTTTTCCTCCCCAAGTCTCATTCCAGATCAATGACCCATTCTTGTCGTATTTCAGAAGGAAGATTGCGTCTCCGCCGAAGCTATTAGTAATGCCTACTGAAAAGATGGACTTCTCGTCCATCGCCATTCCAAAGGCGTCATCAAGTCCAGAACCGCCCCATGTTGTGTGCCAAGCACAGCTTCCATCCGTCTTTTTAAAGGCCACCAGAACCGCATCGCCGCCAAAGCCTGGGGGTGCGGCCTTGTACCTTCCGACAACATAGATGTACTTCTCATCCACACCGATCTGCCCGTTCGCCTCATCAACATCCGATGTTCCCCAAGAATGGCTATAGACAAGTGTGCCATTCACGTCATACTTCAAAACAGCGATGTCAAGGTCAGTCGACGCCCCCGTAACCCATCCTGCAACGTAGACGCTGTCACCATCAACAACAAGACCATCAACCTCATCGTAGCCAACCCCGCCGTCCCAAGTTCGGCTCCAAACGAGAGACCCGTTTGACGCATGGAATTTCAGAACGAACATGTCAGCTGACGTCAGCAGGAAGCTCTTGAAGGTTCTGCCACCGACGTACACAAATCCATTCTGAACAGTGACGATGAAGGCTTCATCATCGAAAGCCCCGCCCCAAGAAACATGCCAAAGTTCAGTACCATTAGGTGAGAACTTGCGGAGGAACACGTCCGCAGTCACACGGGCAATCCTATCATACCCTGAGAAATACACATTCCCTTCACCGTCAACCGCCACGGCCCAACCCTCATCCGCGCGTGGCCCACCGCGAGTGATGTTCCAGAGGGGGAAGATAGTGCCTACAGAGTCTTGACTGCCAGATGCGACTGCATGAATATCAAATGCCAACATTCCAAAAACCGCCAACAAGACGATGGACCAGATCGTCCCAAAGAATCGCGGGTTCACATCTCTGCCTCCGCCTCGGCGAATAATATCAGTCTACAGATTTAAACTTTGGCAACAATGTCACTGCCAGTCTATCCAGCAGCCCGTCTGTAGCACCCTCTAACATAAAGGATTGCTCGCACGCTCTAACCTCAAGAAGCAGAGCAGGGGATGGGAAGAAACTTATACTTGCAGCCTTAACTTCTCTTCCGTGATGACTCATGGTTAGGATGCGGTTTGCAGTCACACTTCCAGGAGGAGTCTACAAGCCCGAAAATCTGATTCTCGCAAGGCAATTGGGCTGCACAGACGTCATCGGCCATGGTCCCGCAACTCCTCCTGACTCTGAAGTATGGGAGTACGGAGATCTCGTTCAGCTGAAGAGGCACGTCGAGAACTTTGGGCTCAGACTAGACGTGCTAGAGGACGGACCGCGAATGCATAGGCTTCTCTATGACATGCCAGGCGCTAATGAGCAGCTCGAGAGCTTCCGCAAGTCCGTTGAAAACCTTGGCAAAGCTGGAATCAAAGTAATCAAGCCTCAACACATGCCGCCTGTGCCGAACGCAATCTTTCGAACCGAAACCGACAAGCCGACTAGGGGCGGAGCTACCTCAACAGCGTTCGACTATGCGTTGGTCAAAGGCTTACCTCCAACACTGAAGTTCGGCGTGGTCAAGGAAGAGACTCTGTGGAAGAACCTGGAGTACTTGCTGAAGAATGTTCTACCCACGGCTGAACAAGCCGGGGTCGTGATCACTTTCCATCCTGACGACCCGCCTATCTCTCCGATCCAGGGCTTTCCAAGAATCTTGCGGAGCGTAGCGGCCTTCGACAAGCTGCTCAGCCTTGTGCCAAGCGACAATTTGGGCATAAACTTCTGCCAAGGATGCTTCGCAGAGATGGGCGAGGACGTTCCCGCCGCAATCCGACACTTCGGCAGAAGAAAGAAGATATACTTCGCCCACTTCAGGAACGTCATCGGCACCGTGCATACGCCAGGAGGGTTCCAAGAGATATTCCACGACGACCCTTCCGGTGTGGTTGACATGTTCGAAGCGATGAAAGCCTACTACGAAGTCGGCTTCGAGGGACCCATGAGACCCGACCACGCACCAAAGCTCACGGGGGAAGAGGTGTTTGGAGGACGCGAAGGATACCACATCCTCGGGAAAGTTCTAGGATTAGGATACATGAAAGGACTAGCAGAGAGTGTAGAGAAAACAGGCCGCTAGACATGTACTCACCTACTTCGGATAATCCATGTCTATGGTAGCCGTGTTCGAAAGGACATCTCTATAACGTGGGTACATCTTTCCGTCTTAGAATATCTCTGAGTGCCTCCATGTACTCGCCGGAAGGCGGCTGAATGCCCGCTTCTAGAAAGTATCTTCTGTCTAACGCCCTGTATTTGGCTACTCCAAACTCGTGATAGGGCAAAAGCTCCACCCTTACGCCCTCTCCCAGGCTCTTGACAAATTCTGCGAAGCATAGAAGATCGTCCACATCATCATTCAACGAGGGAACAACAGTTACCCTTATCAGCAGCTCCTTCTTCTCGGGCACGATTCTGTTGACAACCAGCCTAACGTTTCTAAGAATCAGGTCGTTAGACATGCCAGTCAGCTTCAAGTGCTTGTGTGGATCGATGTGCTTCAGATCGTAAAGAACCAGATCGACGGATCCAAGAACGCGCTCAATGACATCGGGCTCTGCATATCCAGAAGTCTCAACCGCAGTGTGCAAGCCGTATTGTTCCTTCGCACTTTCCAGTAGCTCTCTGACAAAGTCTGGTTGAGATAAGGGTTCGCCACCACCCACGGTTATTCCTCCGCCGCTCCTCCTGTAGAAAGCCATATCCTTCTTCGCAATCTCCAGTACCTCGTTCACAGTGTAGTACTTGCCAAAGACCCGTCTCGCTTGACGAGGGCAAACCACAACACATTGGCCGCAGTTGTCGCAAAGCTCTCTTAGAGTCCTCAGTTGACCGTCATCGGACACTGTTATTGCCTTCTTCGGGCACGCAGCTACGCACTTGCGACAGCGCGAACAGAGACTCTCAAAATACGCCATCTCTGGATATGGATTCTGCCCTTCAGGGTTACAGCACCAACGGCATCTCAT
>Ga0315310_10002687_pt1 | contig 11111 bp, 9 predicted proteins | sample TDP5_MG_FD_203630 | JGI IMG/M metagenome (GOLD analysis project Ga0315310, IMG submission 203630) | Freshwater sediment microbial communities from Lake Towuti, South Sulawesi, Indonesia - TDP5 | ecosystem: Environmental > Aquatic > Freshwater > Lake > Sediment | place: Indonesia: South Sulawesi... | reverse complement strand
TATTGCCTGATGGAGCGATTCATTAAGGGCTGAAAGTGGTAAAATAAGAGAAATGGCTCTAATTGTGCAAAAGTATGGTGGTAGCTCAATAGCAAGTGCTGAAAGGATTAAATATGTTGCCCATCGTGTAGCCAAAGCCAGGGAAGAGGGCAACCAGGTAGTAGTGGTGGTCTCTGCTATGGGCGATACCACCGATGAGCTAGTCAGCCTTGCCCGCCAGGTTACCCCTCAGCCTGATGAAAGAGAGCTAGCCGTTTTGCTCTCTACTGGTGAGATTGTCTCCAGTACTCTGCTTGCTATGGCAGTGAAATCCCTGGGCTATAAAGCAATTAGTCTCAGTGGTGGTCAGGCAGGAATTCAAACCGACACTACTTATAGACAGGCTCGTATCCGTGCTATTACCCCACAGCGTATCCTCAGGGAATTAGAAAAGGGTAATATCGTCATTGTGGCTGGTTTTCAAGGAATAACTGAGGAGATGGATATTACTACCTTAGGCCGGGGTGGCTCTGATATTACAGCAGTGGCGCTGGCAGCAAGCCTGGGAGCAGAGGTATGCCATATTTATACCGATGTTGAGGGTGTTTATGCTGCTGATCCGCAACTTGTTCCTCAGGCACGTAAACTAAAGGAAATTGATTACGAGGAGATGATGGAGTTAGCCAGCTACGGGGCTAAGGTAATGCATTCCCGAGCTATAGAGATAGGAAAATTGTATAATATACCAATACTGGTGGCTTCCAGCTTTACCAATAGTCCTGGAACAGTTATTCGTGGAGGGATTCCTATGGAGATGCGAAACAAGGTTCGAGGTATTGCTCATGACCTTAATGTAGCCAAGGTCACTGTCCTTGCTGTTCCTGATCGACCTGGTATAGCCACTGCCCTCTTTGAACCTCTAGCTGAGGCGAGTGTAAGTGTGGATACCATTGTCCAAAACGCCAGCGTCGAGGGAACCACTGATTTGACCTTTACCGTTGCCCGCAGTGACCTGAGTGAGGCTATACAGATAGTGGAGCCGATTGCCAAGTCAATCGGGGCTAAAGGATGTGTCGCTAATTCCAAGTTGGGCAAGGTGAGCATTGTCGGCACGGGGATGCAGAATACACCAGGATATGCGGCTCGAATGTTCAGAACTCTCTACGATGCTGGTATCAACATTGAGCTTATCACCACTTCAGAAATAAGGATTACCTGCATTATCAATGAGACCAAGGTGGCTGATGCTGTCCGTGCCTTGCATAAAGCTTTTGAACTGGAAAAACAAGAGTAATCTATGGCGAAACGTATTGCTATCATCGGGCTGGGGCTAATCGGTGGCTCAATAGGCTTAGCTTTGAAGCAAGCGAGGCTGGAGGGAGCTGAGTTAGTAGGCTACGTTCGAAGCCCGGAGGCAGCAAATAAAGTACTAAAGCTAGGGGCTGTGGATAAGATCGAGGAGAGCTTGGCTTCCACGGTGGACGAGGCAGACCTTGTTATCATAGCCACCCCGGCAATGGCAATAAAGGAAATCCTGGCGCAAATTGGACAGCACTTACCCTCTGGCTGCTTGGTTACTGATACGGCTAGCACTAAGGTAAAAGTTATGGAGTGGGCGGAGGAGTATTTGCCACCAACGGTAAATTTTATTGGTGGACACCCTATGGCAGGAAAGGAGATAGCTGGCATCGAGGCAACTGAGGCTACCCTTTTTCAGGGCTGCAGCTATTGCCTCATTCCAGGGCAAAATGCTTCCCCTGCTTCAATTCAGCTTGTAGTTGACTTGGTGAACGAGATAGGAGCTAATCCCCTCTTTACTACCGCCTTAGAGCACGATAATTTTGTGGCTGGGGTCAGCCACCTCCCTCTCATTCTTTCCTCCGCTTTAGTGATGACCACAACCCAAAGCCCCTTTTGGGCAAAGATGTCTAGATTTGCTGCCACAGGCTACCGCGACCTGACTCGTCTTGCCTCCCAACATCCACGAATGAATCATGATATCTGTCTCACTAACCGAGAGAATATCCTAAATTGGATCGATGAATTTATCAAAGAATTAAGCCGATTTCACCAGCTTATAGCTGAGGATAGCGAGGAGCTAGAGGAAGCCTTCATCCAGGCAAACAAAGCACGGCAATCATGGCTTGAGAAGCATGATAAGAGAGATTAGCCCTTGTTCTATTTTAAGAGGTGAGATTACCCCACCGGGTGATAAATCCATTTCTCACCGAGCTATTCTTTTAAACAGCATAGCCCAAGGGAGGGCAAGGCTGAGCAACTTCTCGCCTGGGGCTGATTGTGGCTCTACTCTAGCCTGTCTGCAAGCCTTGGGAGTGAGGGTAAAGCAAACCTCCTCTGCTCCTCCTACAATCGAGGTTGAGGGGGTGGGAGAGAAAGGCTTGCGTGAAGCTGAGGATGTGCTCGATGCTGGGAATAGTGCTACTACTATGCGCCTATTGACTGGTCTATTGGCTGCCCAGCCCTTCCTCTCTATCATTACTGGTGATGATTCACTCCGCTCCCGCCCTATGGGTCGGCTTATCTCCCCTCTCCGCTTGATGGGAGCCAAAATCTGGGGCAGGGGGGAGGACTCCTTGGCACCCCTCGCCATCAAAGGGGGGGAGCTTCAAGGGATAAACTATCCTCTCCCTGTTCCCAGCGCTCAGCTCAAGTCGGCAATATTAATTGCTGCCCTTTTCGCCAAAGGGGAAACGGGTATCCAGGAACCATTGAAATCTCGTGACCACACTGAGCGGCTACTTCAAACTATGGGGGTAAGACTAAAAGTGGATGCCCAATCTATTTCTCTCACCCCTCCGATCACCCCCCTAAACCCGATTGACCTTTACATCCCTGGCGATATAAGCTCTGCTGCTTATTGGCTAGTAATAGGAGCAATCCACCCCAATGCAAAAATCAGGATCAAAGATACTGGGATTAATCCTACCAGGATAGGCATCATTGACGTTTTACTAAAAATGGGGGCGAGGCTTAGGATAGAGAATCAGCGCTGGACAAGGGGCGAGCCTTTTGCCGATCTTTTGATTGAATCAAGCGAGTTATCCGGAATTGAAATAGATGGTGAGCTTATTCCTCGGCTGATTGATGAGATTCCGGTAATTGCAGTAGCAGCTTGCACTGCTAAGGGTGTTACTATTATCAAAGAGGCAGCGGAGCTACGAGTAAAGGAAACAGATAGAATTAGCCACTTGGTGAATGAGTTCTCCAAGTTAGGTGCAACTATGGAGGAGCTGCCCGATGGCATGGCTATTTATGGAGGGGCAAAGTTGCGTGGGGCAAAATGCTCAAGCCACTATGACCATCGTTTGGCTATGGCTCTTGGAGTAGCAGGGTTAATCGCTGAAGGCGAAACTCTAATTGAAGATGCTGAGGTAGTGGAATTCTCCTACCCCGCTTTCTGGCAAGATATGGAAAGGATTAAAGCAAATTAACCACAGCAAGGAGGGTAAACAAAATGGTTACAGAGCTAATTCACCTTGGCTTCAGTAATATGGTAGCGATAAATAAGGTTATAGCTGTGGTTTCCCCCCAATCAGCACCTGTCAAGCGTCTTGTTCAGGAAGGGAAAAGCAAGGGTTTGCTGATTGACATGACCAATGGCCGAAGGATAAAAGCTGTCCTTATCATAGATAGTGGACATATTATCCTTGCCGCTATCACCCCTGAAACCATTGCCAGCAGAGTAATAACCACTCGTAAGCCTGAGTTGAGGGAACAGAGTGAGGAGAAGGATCAAGCAGAGTAAGCAGACAGGGTTGCTTATTGTCCTCTCTGGTCCCTCAGGCGCAGGGAAAGACACAGTGCTAAATAGAATGAAAGAGTTAGGCTTTCCCTTCCACTATGTGGTGACCCTGACTACCCGTCCCCAACGACCAGGAGAAAATAACGGGGTAGATTATTATTTCAAATCGGAAGCAAATTTCCAGGAGATGGTGCAGCAAGAGGAGCTGCTTGAATGGGCAAAGGTCTATGGGCATTGGTATGGGGTTCCTAAGCAGCAGGTTAAGCAAGCATTAGGGAGAGGAAAAGATGTAATAGTGAAGGTGGATGTCCAAGGAGCAGCTACTATCAAGAACCTCTTGCCTGAGGCAGTGCTTATCTTCCTTGCCCCTCCTTCTATAGAGGAATACGAGGAGCGCCTTAGGCAACGCAAAACCGAATCCGAAACCGAGCTGAAATTACGAATAGAAAGAGTTAGTGAGGAGATGAGGAGCTTGCCCCTCTTCGACTATGTAGTTGTCAATCGTCAGGGCGAACTGGACTCAGCCGTATCTCAAATTAAGGCTATTGTCACTTCAGAGAAATGCCGAGTAAATCCTCGAGTAACAGAGTTAAAATAGAAACTTAGCGACAAGTGTCACAGCTAGTGGCAGTGCAGCTACTGCAAAGAATCATTGATACAGCAATTTCAACTCTTGAAGGAGAGGTAATTCCATGTTATAGTAAAATCAGTGGAGGGATCGCATAGTGGTCTAGTGCGGGCGCCTGCTAAGCGCTTACCGGGGTAAACTCGGTCGTGGGTTCGAATCCCACTCCCTCCGCCAGAAATAGCTCTTTATACCCCCTTTAATTCCTGCCTCAAAGGTGAAAATATTCATGCCCCATTACCATATCTGGACTATCGGCTGTCAGATGAACAAGGCTGACTCAGAATATATCGCTGGCTATTTAGAGCAAGCTGGTTACTCCCCAACAGCCACTGCTCAGGAAGCTGACTTCATTTTGCTCAATAGCTGTGTGGTGCGAAAGAGCGCTGAGGATAAGGTGATTAACAAGCTCAGCTCCCTGAAAGGTCTGAAGAGGAAATCCCCCGATGTGACCATTGCCCTCACTGGCTGCCTGGTGGATTCTAGAACCGATGACCTCCAGAGGTGCTTCCCTTGGGTTGACCTTCTTTTCCGACCACAGCAATGGGAAGTTCTTTTTCAATGGGCAGAGAGCCAGGGACTACCTTGCTCAGATAAGAAAGGTTTTTTCATCCCCCCTCGCTCCCCGGTAAGTGTCTTCATCCCCATTATACAGGGCTGCGACAGCTTCTGCTCTTACTGCATTGTGCCCTACCGTCGGGGAAGGGAGAGGAGTCGAAATTTAGAGGAGATTCGCTGCCAAGTCCAGACCATCGTGCAGCAGGGTGTAAAGGAGGTCACCTTGCTCGGTCAAAGTATTGGCTCCTATGGGCACGACCTGGCTTCCAAACCTGACCTGGCTGATTTACTAACAGAGTTAAATAAAATCGAAGGACTTCTACGAATACGCTTCCTGACCAATCACCCAAGGGATATGAGCCGGAAGCTAATACAAGCAATAGCTGAACTGGAAAAGGTCTGCGAGCATATCAGCTTGCCAATTCAAGCCGGTGACAATGAAATTTTGAAGGCAATGAGGCGTGGTTATACCGTAGAGCAGTACCAAGGTCTGGTGGAGCAGATACGCTCCACCATCCCCAATGTTGCCCTGAGCACTGATGTCATTGTCGGCTTTCCTGGGGAAACGGAGCAACAATTTGAAGGAACCCTAGACCTATTGCGTCAGATTAGATTCGATAGGGTTCACATAGCTGTCTACTCACCTCGAGCAGGTACTATTGCCTCCAGAAAGTTTGAGGACAATGTTCCTCCGCAGGAGAAAGAGCTTCGGCGCACTGAAGCCGAAGCCTTGCAAGAATGTATCGCTGCTGAAATCAACGCCAGTTTCTTGGGCAAGACGGTGGAGGTCTTAGTAGAGGGTGAAAAGAAGGGTAAATGGCAAGGTCGCACTAGAGGAGACAAGCTGGTATTCTTCACCGACAATACCAACCTCCTCAGGCAATTGGTGAAGGTCAGAATTGAAAAGACTAGCCCCTGGGCACTCCAGGGGAGGATATAGCCAGGCTCTATAAATCTATAAATTGACATCCTTCTGCGGGTATCACGAACACAATTGAAATTGACAATCAAGGGTGTCAAGAGGCTGACAGGGCTAGCTTAGGATAGAAATTCTCGCTCCTTTTAGTTCCTCAGCGGTTTTGACAAGGGACCGAGTGCGTAGTAGATTAAATTAACCCTGTGTAGTTGAGAGGAAGAAAAGCAAGTGTCCGTCATCAGAAAGCCTGTAAAGCTAGCTGGATCAAAGGGTGAGGAGGAATTGGTAGCCGTATTTGATAGTGGCTCTACCTACTCTTGCATCAAGCCTGAATTAGCTGAGAAGCTAGGAATAGTGGATAAACTTCTTACGCCTATGGAGTTTAGCATTGCCGAAGAGAAGAGAAAATTGACTGCCATCCAAAGGGTTAGCCTTGACTTTTACATCGATGGCTACAAATTTTCTGATGAGTTCATGCTAATCCCTGAGCTTTCTGAACCAGTAATCATTGGAGCAGCCACACTCCAAAAATGGCGCATAAAGCTAAATTTCGAAACCGATGAAGTCATCATCGACCCTAGGGTAACCAAGCTTCGTCTCCTGTCTTTCCGCAAGGGAAAATAGGTTGAGCTGAATGCCCTATCCTTGCAGGAAAGCCTCAATATCTTCCTAGCGGAACCTCCGGTCACCACGACGACCAGCCCGGTATGCTTTCAGCAGCCATTCTTGCTCCATTGCCTAACTGTATTAGGGTGCACATGGAGAAGTTGAGAGACTTCCTTTATTGTCAACATCACCGAAGGCGATTTTCCGTTGCTCTTATCAGTCCTCACCGTACTTCCCTCCAGTAGCACTCTTCTTTAGTAGACACTTGTCACTACCTCATATCTCCTACCTTTACTCTAAGGTTAGCATCCAACGGTAAAATTGCCGGTTAAGGAAGGTAGAAAATGGAGGAAAAGTGAGGATAATTAAATTTGATATTATAGCACTTAGTATGGTAGTAATATTAAAGAAAATAAGATAATAAATGGCAATTATTGTGTGGTAAAAGGGCAACGACGCCCTGGGCGACAGCCTGGAAGGGGTAGGAAAATAAAGCCCGGCGAAGCGAAAGAAAGGGGGTGACGCCTATGAGAAGATAGATTTGGTGGGAGGTAGAGCCTTTGTGGAGGAAAAATCAAACTAGAAAGGAATAGAAAGGATGAGAGGATTAAGAAAAGTGTTGCCAATCACTGTGGTGCTTGCCCTTTTCCTCGCCCTCCTGCCTGGGGTGGCGCTGGGGGATGACACAGCAGGGGTAACAACAAAGTTCACTGCCAATAATCCTCCGACTGTAGTCGGTATTGCACTTCGCGATGCAACTGACGGCAACGATGTTTACGATACGGCTGGCATGGTTCCTGGTACAACTTATACCCTGCGGGTTGCGGTGAGCGATGCCGATGGATACGGTGATATAAGTAAGATAGACATCGCTGTTTTCTACGCTAACGCTGCCGACACTGAAGCTCCTACCACCAGTGACCTTGATACGACTGGGGTATTCCAGTGGGTGAGCACAGCAGCTACCAATCTTACTGTTATAGGCACCGGAGGCACCTGGGCAGGAAGCACTGGTGGCGTAACTAAAACCACTACGGATACTACTCAGGCTCTTTGGCGCTTCCCTTTCACCGTGGGCAAGATAGCCAAGGAGGCTCTGGGACAGACTGCCGAAGCTATTGATGGCTGGCATTTCTATGCCAAGGTAACCGATTCCCAGTCGGCAACGGGCGATTTGTATAATCGCGGCTCAAGCGACAAAGGCTGGGCAATGGCTTGGTATGGCGAGATTGGTAGCAGCGTTACCGCCGATGTTGACTTCGGCACAGTTCCAACCCCTAGCACCGACTTTACCCAGATCTCCAAGGTAGATAGCAGTACAGCGACCAGCTTCAGCATCTACTCTATGGCTAACGGCACCCATAATCTAACTGTTAAGGCAAGCTCAATTACCGGCATCAGCTTCGCGAGTACTGACAGCCCTGGCTCCGGAGCCCTAGTGCTGACCATGGATGTAGCTGCTAGTTCCGGGGCTTTGAGTCGAACTGCTGGTCAACGGCTATCTACTGGTGCTGTCGATATCACCGGTTACACTAGCGTTGCCACCACAAGCGATACACTGAATAACGTGAGCAATACGGATTTTAGCTCGATGTGGATTAAGCTGGGCTCAGGCATCACCACAGGTGCTTATGAGACCACAGTTACCTATACCATAGCCAATGCTTAGCAGCAAGACGATGGTAACCATGCTAAGGAGGGGGGCTAAAGCTGCCCCCTTCCTCCTCATCTTAGTTCTGGTTTGTTTGGTTTTGCCAGCTTCTGCCAATGGCGGTATCGCTATCTCAGGAAGCTTCTATCGCCAGGATTTCTGTCTGCCTCAGGGCTCACAGATAGCCAACCCCAGCATCTATGTCATTGTGTTCAATAATGAGGATGAGGAGCTTTACTTCGAGCTGACCTACCAAGCCCCTCCTGGGGTGGAGGTGCTTTTCTCGGTTCAGCGCTTCCCCCTCCAGCCCGGCGAGCAAAAGCAGGTTTATCTTACGGTCAAGGTGGCGGAGATAGCAGTTCCTGGCGATTATGAGCTTTTGGTGAGCGCTCAGGCAAGCCGAGGTCAAGCTGGCGGCACGACGGTGGCTGTGGCTGCCGCTCAGCGAGCCGAGCTCACTATTTGGGGAGAATCAGCCTGGGTCAGTGCCACTGCCCTCACCCCCGAGGGTAAGCCGATGGAGGCAACCCTGCGATTATTCCATCTGCGTGATGGAACGAGGTGGGAAATTGCCTTTTCCCAAACTGGCTCTCTAGAGGCTAAGGTAGTGCCAGGGAGATATAGTGTGGTTGCCTATATCAGCGGTGAGAAACGAGGTGAGGAGTGGTTTGATATCGCTGCTGACGAGGAGAAGAGCATCACCCTCACCCCCAGCACAGTTTATATTACTGGATTATCTATTGTCCCCTCCCTCTATGTGGAAAGCGGCGAGTTGGCTTCGGCTAAGCTAGTCTATACAATCAAAAACCTCTACCAGCCTCTCAAGGAGATAGAAGTCATCCTCAAAATAGCTTGCAACGGTGAGACTGTAGAGGAAATTCCCCTCCTCTCCCTCCCCACCCTGGATGTGGGCAGCACCTCAGGTAGCTATAACTATGCCCCACAAAAATGGCTTGGCGGCGATTACTCCTTCTCCATCCAGCTTTATACTCAAGGTAAACTCTATGCCCAGGATGAGACTCAACTGGTGGTGGCGCTCACCTCGGTAGGTACCCCCTACGCCGCTAGCCGCTTTACCATCAATATCTCAGATAAAATAGGCGAAGACGGCAAAACGTTGGAAAAGGTGTTGGTCACCTCCCCAGATGAAAAAGCCTGGATAGAGATTGAGCCCGCCACTGCTGCCCTCACTGCCGATGGCAAGCCACTGCGGGAGGTTGAGACTGAGGTAGTGGCTGAGCTGCCACCATTGCCCCAGAATACCATCCCCATCGGTCCAGCTTATCGCTTCGGTCCTGAGGGAGCTAACTTTGAGCCACCACTAAAGCTCACCTTGAGCTATGCCCTACAGCATATCCCTCCAAGTGTAGCTGAGAAGGAGTTAGTTTTGGCTAGCTACGACGCTGAGCAGGGGTGGTGGAAGCTGGAGACTGAACTGGATAGCCAAAATCACCTGGCTTCGGCTCGAGTGAGCCATTTCAGTTATTTTGCCCTCATTGCCCCCATCTCCACTCCTAAAGAGGTGAACTTGGCTCTTATTGGGGAAATCATTGCCGGGGTGGTTATTATTAGCAGCCTAGGTTATTACCTGTTTCGCCGTCGCCAGCGATAGTAGCACCTTTAAAATGGTGCTTGTAAAAACACCTGCACGCTTCCCCATGGGACTCGTTGGGGGACTAATTGGTGGAGCAGTAGTGATAGGGCTAATGATTTATTTCTTAGCGGTAAGAAGGAGAGCCAGGGCAGTTTGAAATTCGGTCAAATAGCCTCGCTAGAAGTCTCCTCACCACTCCAATCCCTCTTTTTTAACGGCATCTATTTCCCACAGAGCTCATTCTGGTTCAATTTTATGGTCACTCTAATCCTTCAAATGTAGAGCTTTCGTCCCCATCCTGTAGTCATTTAGCTGGGCTATTTTGCAAAAATGCCAAAAAGTAAGATATAGTTGTTCTGCCCTTAAGTCACAGATTGAGGGTACTACCATAAAGGGAACTAGGCTTAAATAATAGTGCAAGGGAAGATGGAAAAGTTGAACAGAGTTCTATTGATAGGCTTAGCTACAGGCATAGCTTTTATCATAGCGCTTCTGCTCAATGCGACAATTCTAACTACGGCAGGAGAGGGACAAAAGGTCGCTGCCAGGCAAGCGACTATCAAGATTCAATACTCTGGCTCCCCGATAAGCTCTCCTCTCTCCTCAACCGACCTCCTCATTGTGACCTCACCTGACCTAAAAACTCAGGCGGATTCATTAGCCTCATTTAGAAATTCACAAGGCATCTCAACAATGGTTAAAACAACGACCGAGGCTGGTATAATCGGTCAGTCAGGGGTGGACCTCCAAGAAAAAATCAGAAACTATATTATTTGGGCTAAAAACAACCTGGGTATCACTTACGTCATCATCTTCGGTGATGAAGACCAAGTGCCAGTGCGCTGTGCCTACATATACAATTCCGTAGATGGTTACGCTGAGGTTCCAACAGACCTTTATTATGCCGATCTCGATGGCACATGGGATGGTAATGGCAATGGTCTATGGGGTGAGATGGATGAGAGCAATACTGATGGGATTGACGGCTGTCCTGATTTGTATATTGGAAGGCTGCCAGCAAGCAATGCCTCTGAAGCCCAGGTGCTGGTAGATAAGATTAAAACTTATGAGCAGAACACATCCTTAAATGATGCTTGGTTCAAGAGAGTGCTGCTGATAGGGACAAAAATGTTCGGTGAATATGAAGGCGAGATACTAAAGGACTATATTGACGACAAATACATCACCACTGATTACACTACCACCAAATTATATGAATCAGATGACTCCCTCAACTACTTGATTGGGTACGCCCAGATCTCAGGACAAATTAACGATGGATGTGGCGTGGTGAATTACGCCGGGCACGGAGCCCGCGATAGATGGTATCCTGGTGAAACAGAGGATTCTCCTTGGTGGTATTACGCCACAAGCAATGCCCATGGGTTGAGGAATGGCTCAAATTTGCCGGTTATTTTC
>Ga0315310_10002685_pt1 | contig 11114 bp, 12 predicted proteins | sample TDP5_MG_FD_203630 | JGI IMG/M metagenome (GOLD analysis project Ga0315310, IMG submission 203630) | Freshwater sediment microbial communities from Lake Towuti, South Sulawesi, Indonesia - TDP5 | ecosystem: Environmental > Aquatic > Freshwater > Lake > Sediment | place: Indonesia: South Sulawesi... | reverse complement strand
GTCCACACGGCCCAAATCCACCCAGCATCTTGGCCTCGTCCCTGACTCCAATCTGAACCATTTGTATTCGAGTTTTCAATAGGTATCCCAGGTCTTTGATGAGTTCACGAAAATCTACCCGTCCTTCCGCAGTATAATAAACAAACAGCTTGTTACAATCAAAAGTATAGTCCACACAGGTCAATTTCATTTTTAATTCGCGCTCTTCTACTTTCTGCATTACCCTTTGGAATGCCTCTTTTGCCTTCTTAGTATTCCTCTTCACTACTTCGCAATCACTGGAGTCCATCTTTTTTATTACCCGGTCGAGCTTCTTCTTACTTCGTTCAATCATCCTCTCAGGTGAGACAACCTCGCCCACTTCAATGCCATTCTCTGTCTCCACCAGACATTTGTCACCTATCGCAAGGTCTATTCCCTCGGGTAGGAAGTCGAAAACATCCTTTAGTCTTCTTATCTGGACTCCCACAACAATCGGCATCTTCCCCTCCTTGGAGTAGCAGACTTTAGTCTGCGTTTATTTTTTATGGAGTAGCAGACTTTAGTCTGCGTCAATATCTTAGGCCAAGCAATTTCAACAACATTCCATCTATTGCCAAATTCACATTGACATTCCTCTTAATCAAATCGAGTGTTTCCATAACGACTTCTATTCTTTTCTGTCTCAGCACAGATGGACTTTGAACAAATTTCCTACCCAAATCTGCCAATAAAAAATTCAATAATTCCAGTGCAGATTCTCTGTCTCTGGAAATTTCAGCAGAAAATTGAAACATACTACCATAATCTCTAGTTAAAGAAGCCCCCGCCTCAAAAATCTCCCTTAACTGTTCCAAAAACTCGGGAGTCTCTCTTTCCCGATAGTAAAGCGCTCGGCCAATGCTCCCTGAAGAAAGCCAGGCCAACGAGCGTGCCTCTTCAGGTGGCACCTGGTGTTGGTCTACCAGTATCTTTTCTATTAGAGTGCGGGGAATTTGTCTGAACAGGATTAACTGACAGCGAGAGCGAACGGTGGAGAGAAGACGGTAAATGTTTTCAGTTACAAGGACGATAATTACGTGGGGAGGTGGCTCCTCCAAAGTCTTTAATAGACAGTTGGCAGCCTCTTCGGTAGCATTGGCAGCATCATCTATGATATATACTTTCCAGTTTCCTTCCAGTGGCTTGTAGGAGACGCTTCTCTGGAGCTTTCTAATCTGTTCAATGGAAATTGTGAGCCCGCCCTCGCGGGCGGTAATTAATTCCACATCCGGATGTGTTCCATTTTCAATCTTTCTACAGGAATCGCAGCCGTCGCACCCATCTGAAGCGGACGAGCGGCAATTCAATCCCTTGGCAAGAGCAATAGCAGTCGTCCGTTTGCCAACACCATCCGGCCCCACGAATAGATAGGCATGAGCACATCTGTTGCTCTCTATCGACTTCCTCAATATGTTAACAGCCACTTCCTGGCCAACAATCTCAGAAAACTTCATTGTATGTTTATTTTACCAATTTTTCAATAACTTTTACAACCTCTAAATGTGTTTTTTCCGGAGTCTCCTTCACTTTAATTAATTTAACCCGGCCCGGCTCCTCGGATGCAATCTCCAGATATCCTTTTCTCACTCTTTCGTGAAACCTTATAGACTCCCGCTCCATTCTATCCATCCTACCGCCAGAAATTTTTCGAATTCTCCTTAACCCCTCTCTTACATCAAGGTCAAGAAGAAGGGTCAAATCAGGCTTCAAGCCAGATGAGGCAATCCGATTCAACTCCTTAACCATTCGGATATCGAGCTTTCTTCCATAACCCTGATAGGCAAGCGTAGCGTCATTATAACGTTCGCAGATTATTATCTTCCCCTGTCGCAGTGCGGGAAGAATAAGTTCTGACGTATGCTGTGCCCTGCCAGCCTCATACAAAAGGACCTCCGTAATCTTTGAAATTCTGTTTTTAGGATTTAAGATTATCCTGCGTAAAGATTCAGCAATGCTCGTTCCACCAGGCTCCCTTGTACGCACTACCTTATAGCCCTTCTTCTCCAAGTAGCGAGCCAATAGTATGGACTGCGTGCTCTTTCCAGAGCCATCAGGCCCTTCTAAGGTAATAAACAATCCTTTCTTTGTTTTATTCATATGCCATTCACAAAATTATTTTCTTATCAAGGAGATAATCTTTGTTATCTTCTCTCCCTTTGGGGAGAGGATCAAGGTGAGGGGAACTTATGGATTTCTTATACGAATTCTTTTGTCCAAAGTAATCGTCTGACCACCTGAAGTTAAAGTCAAAGTCGCTATACGAACCACATATAGCGATTCGTGATCAAACCAGATGTTCTGGAGATTATCGGGTATCAAAGTTGTTATGACTCCATCCACCTGACGATAGAGCGCTGTCCCTGCTGGATCTGGGGCTCCGGTACCACTATCTCCCCTATAGTATACCATGTTCCTGTTCCCTCCTGCATCAAAGAGAACAAAAATTATGGAAGTAGCAGAGGCACCCACAGCAGGAAGTATTGCTCCTGGATTGGCGCACTGACGAATATTTCGGCTCATCTCGTCCATAGCTACACGCGCCTTCTGCTGCGCGTCAATCTGCTGGCTGGCCTGCCACCAGGTTCTGAACGTATTGGTGAAAAACGTTACTATCCCCAACCCTAAAATAGCAAGCAAAGCAATGACAATCGCCAGTTCTATAAGAGTGAATCCTTTCTGCTTTTCCATTCTACCTCCCTCATTTTACCACACATATTTTCTCCGTTGCATTTTCTCCTGCCACCTCTATGTGCACTAAATAGATTCCACTGGCAACGGTTGAGCCGTTATCGTTCTCCCCTGACCAGGGCTCCTCGTACATCTTGGGCTCTCTATTCTCGTTATCGACTAAAACCTTCACCAGCTCCCCCATCAGGTTGTAGATTTTAAGACTAACCTTACCCGGGTTTATTACGTAATACTTAATGGTCGATGTTTTATCCCCTGCTTCCTTGGGATGAATCAAGTTGTTAGTTATATCAAGTAGCCGGACAACCTTTATCCCATCGCTCCAATCTGACCAATCACTACTGTAGCCACCCCCGCTTTGGGATTTCAGATGAGCTTCATATGTCTTATTATATTCGCATCCCGAAACGCTATAACTCTTAACATCACCCACATTGCCATCAAATTTTAGTTTTCCATCTTCCCTGGACCTCACTTGTAACCAATAGTTATAAATTGCTGTTTCAGGGTCAGGATTATTCTGAGTCCAGCTGAAACGCACTGTAGTGTTATATGTATATTGACCTTCGTCGGTAGGTGTCTCCGGCGCTGGTGGAGGACTGGTATCATTATAATGGGTCTCTTCCGACCAGCCACTCTCCGTTCCCTCATCTGACCAGCTAAATCCCAATGTGGTATCGATTGTTTGCACGCTCCAATAGTATCCCTTACCATAAACCCTAAAAGTGAGGGTATTTTGACCACCGGACTTCTTCTTGGACAGAAAACTACCCAAAAGGGGAGTCCCATAGCGTGCCGCTATCAGGTCATCAGCTCCGCGTTCTGACCCTACTCTTATATTATAATACAGCCCAGAGGCAGGGGTTTTCTTGCCAGAACTAGTTGTTGCGTTGTCTGCACCATCAGACCAGATTAATGTAAGTTTTCCATCGGCATAATTACAGACCAGGCTGGTAGGTGGAGTAGGAACTATATTTTTGCCATTTAACCCCGACTGTGATTCATCATTCTCAAATATCTTAGAGACTGCCCCCGAGCCGTCATGCCCAGTCAATACTAAATCCAAATCTGCATCCATATCCAGGTCAGCCCAAGCTAATGAACCTTTCTGTACACCTTTATTTGTCCCCATCGGCTCCTGGTCCAGAGTGAACGATGTTCCACCATCATATTTATAAATCAAGAATCGCTCATTTGCCCCGTCATATCCACATATGGCTAAATCTAAATCTCCATCGTTATCAGCATCACCCCAGCCGAGGGAACCGTAAATTACACCTTGGTTTCCTCCCATGGGCTCAATTGGATTTGTAGTATCTAATGTTCCATCATTATTGTTGTAGATCAAGAAACGCTTATTTGTGCCATCATCGCCACAAAGGGCCAGGTCCAGATCACCATCGTTGTCATAGTCTCCCCAGGCTACAGAACCATAGTCTACTGCCGTTAGAGTTTGACTTTCCGATAATTTGTAACCGGGTCCCCCACTATTCTTATATATCTTCGAGATTCTCTCCGAACCATCCCACCCGGTTAGAACGATGTCTAAATCTCCATCATTATCGTAATCTGCCCAGGCAATAGAACTACGCTGTACTCCTATTAAATTTTGGCTCGTATCTTCAACGAATGTCCCCGCGTCATTTCGATATATTTTGGAGTGATTGTATGGTGTTACTATGTTGTTCCACCCTGTCAAGGCTAAATCCAAATCTCCATCATTATCGTAGTCCCCCCAGGCAAGAGAACCAGCCCAAACCGGAATTAATTCTATCCCACTGTCTGTTAAAATGCCACCATCATTCCTGTAAATCTTGGTAAATCGGCCAGGTGCTGCCTCGGTTTGCCCACTCAAAGCTAAATCCAAATCGCCATCCCTATCGTAATCCCCCCAGGTCAGACTACTGTAACTTACTCCAGTCAAACTTTGTGAAAATACCAAATTATGCTGGGGACTCCCGCTATTTTCATAAATCTTAGAATACCTCACGTCACTGCTATCAAATCCAGCCAGAACCAAATCGAGGTCCCCATCATTGTCGATGTCTCCCCACACAACAGCACTTTGATAGACACCAGTCAAACTTATTCCTGTATCTTCACTCAGATTTCCGGCTCTTACACTGTCCACAAGACATAAAGCAGGGATGAGCACGAAGCCTAGAATAAAAAAGATTTTACGTTCTGACAATTTGTGACTATTCTTTATCACCATAATCTACATTTCAAAAGCGCGCCGTAAATGATACCCGATGATTATCACCCATCTTGGTAGCCAGCATTCCCCAGCCATAATCTAACCCATACCCCTGCCAGTTAAACCCTACTCCAGCAGTAAATCCATCCAAATCGTAGCCAATCTTATATCCGCTGCGAAGAGCAAATATTTCCTTATACCAGTATTCTACTCCTACATTCCCCCGAATCTCATTATCATTAGGCTTCACTCCCTCTGCTGCCACCGCGAGGACGTGCTCTTTCCCAAAGTTCATTTCATAAGAACAACCCACTCTTATGGTAAATGGTAAAGGATCTCCTTCCTCTTCGAACTTTAGTTTTGTCCCGAGATTCTGCACTGCTGCGCCTATGCGTAAACTATTACTGCCCAAAAGAAACTTACCCAATACTCCAATGTCCCCCGCATAGGCCATTGCCGAATAATCTCCTACCAGAGTAGAGGAGATAATTTTTATGTTCAGGCCCAGAGAAATTATCGATTGTCTCTCCTCTTCAAACCGTAACCCTGGCCTTCTTATTATTGCCCCTCGCCATAAAGGATACCCGTATCCCAAAGTAATCAGATAATCCTGCTCTGCCACGACGGTCTTCCCTTCCGGGTCAAGAGTTATCTTTCCGGCCTGGAAAAAAGCCATACCCAACGCGATGGTGCCATAAAACTTTTGAGCCTCAGAAACCCCTTTAACTCCGCTTATTCTCCTTCCCCATTTTTTACCTTTCGCTCCCAAAGGATGCGCATAACCTATAGACCCAAACCAGCTATCCACCAGCCCATTTAAATACATCATACTAAGTTCATGATTTCTGATTTGAGTTAATCCGGCAGGATTCCAGTACAAACAATTAACATCATCAGCGAGAGCGACAAAGGCTTCCCCCATTCCTAAAGCCCTTGCTCCGCTAGTCTGTTTAAGAATAATCGCCCCGCTCGTGCTAGGGCCCTTAGCATTAGCGACCCGGGTGGTAGGAAATGAAAAGGAGAGAATAAGAGAAAGAAATATGTATGCCGAAAATTTCAGTATCACTACTCCCCTAATCTATTATAATTCTCGCCAGGAGACAACACTTACGGTACTAGTTCCACCACCAGGCAAAGGATATCCGGTTAAGTCAACCTGGCGAGTAATAGTTGCGCTGCCCTGGACAGTAACCGTCTGACCAACAATAACCCCAGTTACATCAGGATTGCCCTGGATAGTAACGTTACCTTCAGGGGCATATATCACACTTCCCTGAACTGTGATATTTCCTTGCAGAGTGACGTTCCCATGAACAGATATGACCAATGGTATTCCTTGACTGGCATCGCCCTGCATTGTCACATCACCATTAGCAACGAGAGTTTCTGAACCAGTAAATGAAAAAGCGTCAGGAGTTCCCTGAAGAGTCACCGAGCCCGTCACAAAAACTGTCCCGGTCAACGTAACTTGGTGATTGCCTTGAATCACTAAATTCCCATCAATAAATAAAGGACCCAAGTTCACATCACTATCAACTACATAATTACCATTATGTGTGCCTCCTGCTTGAGCTTCACTTATATAGCCATCCGTGTCAACTGGAGGAAAATCTAATGGTTCAGTTCCCGCGTTCTGTGCTCCAGTAATAGTTGAGTTCCCTTGGGTTGTAATTGTGCCCACCGCCGACGCATCGCCATTCACCGTGGCATTATCCTGCAATAGAATATTGCCTCCACTATATATATGCCCCACGCTGACGGTAGGTGTGGAATTTACAACAGTGCTGCCAGAGAGCGTTATATCCCCTGCGGAGGCAATGGCATGCTCGAATACCTCTGATGTCTCTTCAGTAAGGTTCACCACAGACCTTACCGTCCGCGTTTCCCGGGGATTGTCAGCATCAGGTACAAAGCCTGTAGAGGTGATTTCATAATGGTTAGCGGGTTGTCCATCAGTGGAAACGCTAACTGTAAATTGACCTACATTGCCGAGGGGACATGGTTCTGATGTGCCCTGATAGCCTGTCGATTTCTGCAATTCGTTGATACCGTACTCTATGCCGCCATCAGCAATGTAAAGGGCCGAATCCGACAATCTCTGCTTGACTAAAAATCCCGTCTCATATCTACCCAAGAAAACCATTGCTACCGCCAGAACAGACAGGACAGCTAATAGAATAAGCGTCATAACAAGTGCAATTCCTTTCTCGTCTTTTATATTTAGCATTCTTTACCTCCTTCTATTTATCGGCAATTAATGTGCTAACCTCAATACTTCTATTTTCCCCTCCCTCCGTCCAGATAACCTCGATATCTACGCGCTTCAGCGTAGTTGCTAGTTCAGTTGTTACACTAACCTCGCGGGTAAAAATCTTCCCCGACACATTTGGATAGTCTGTATCGCAATGAATGTCAGCGAAACTCCTATTCTTCATCTCTTCCATCTTATCTCCCGCAAGATTATATGCCAAAGTCTGAAATTGCATGCCTTTAATGGAGATAGAACTGCGAATGAAAAGCTGAGCAAAAGCAAGAACAATAAGAGTAATTATTGCCATGGCTAATGCCAGTTCTATATAAGTAAAACCTTTACAGCGATACCGAATGTCCATATCCTTGATAATCCGATTTTTAAATTCAAACATAGCTTTTTCCACATCCTAAAAAAGTATACCACAAATTAATTACAGCGTCAAGCAGTATTGCATCCCTAATCCCCGTTCTCATATTACCAATATTTAAAAGATAGTTTGCGAAGCTTTTGGAATTTCAGCCAAAAAATGAGGGCGACTATCTCTCTCTAAAGCAAAAATTTGTTCGACTCCGATTTATCGGAGGAGTTTATTTTTGCGCCCTGCAAAGTCCGAAGTTTTTTGGCGTTAAGAAATTCCTCAGCGATGAGCAAACTATCTTTTAATTATTGCCTTCCACATTCGCCGCCGCGGCCCGATATGATGTCGAGAGCGTGTGGTATTGCCGGGAGAACCACTTCTAAAGATTCACTTACCGCTTTAGGGCTACCGGGCAAATTGATAATTAGACTCGCCTTCCTCACTCCAGCTACTCCCCGGGAAAGTATCGAGTGGGGAGTCTTCTCCAATCCTTTTATTCGCATCGCTTCTTCTATACCCGGCACCTCCTTATCGATAACTTCCATCGTTGCCTCAGGCGTCACGTCCCTCGGAGATAGGCCAGTCCCTCCAGTAGTGAGAATCAAGTCAATCCCTTCATCCACCATCTCCTTCAATTTCTCAACTATAATTCCCTTCTCGTCAGGGACAACTTGGTATTTTTTTACCCCCGCTTCCAATTTTTCTGCAACCATCTCCCTAATCACTTGTCCACTCTTATCAATCCTCTCGCCCTTCCACCCCTTATCGCTTATAGTCAAAATACCAACTAAAATCTTCATTTCTGTCCTCTCAATCTGTTTGTAGCAGCAAAGCGTAAGCTTTGCTTCTTTTCAGCAGAGCTTTGCTCTGTAGCTACATGATAGCTAAAAGATGGTTTGTGAGGAACTTCTGGAATTTTAGCCAAAAAACGAGGTCGGCAAATTGTCTTTCAAGCAAAAATTTGTTTGACTCCGATTTATCGGAGGAATTTATTTTTGCGCCCCGCATAGTCCGAAGTTTTTTGGCGTCGAAAAATTCCTCAGTGACGAACAAATTATCTTTTGATATACCTCCCACTCCTCCCTCCACTCTTTTCCAATAAACATATATCGCCAATTACCATCTCTTTCTCTACCGCTTTACACATATCGTAAATAGTCAAAGCTGCGCAAGCTACGGCAAATAGAGCCTCCATTTCACATCCTGTAGCATCCTTTGTCTTAACCCTGGCAGTTATTTTTACGCCAGCCTTCCCCCTCCGCCGGGACACGCCCTGCCTCAAAGATTGGAAATCCATATCGCAACCAGTAATTCTTATCGGATGTGTTAGAGGAATCATCTCGCTAACTCTCTTCGCCCCCGTAATTCCTGCAATTTTGGCTACAGTTACCACATCTCCTTTAACAATCCTCTTCTTCTCAATCAAGTCCAAGGTCTCCTGTTTCATAAAGATTGTTCCCGTAGCAGTTGCACTTCTTTTCGTCATTCTCTTCTCTGTAATATCAACCATCCTTGCTCTTCCTTCACGATTAAAATGGGTAAGTCCCTTCATTTTACCCTCCAATCTCATTCATATACTGGTAATATCCCTTGTTCAAATTATGGCTCGCAGGCTTCCCATAAGCCGCTTCATAAAAAGAACTTCGAATATCCCCACCATTTCGTAAAACTTTTTTCAAATCTACTGCCTTTGTGGAAAAGAGACAGGGAAGAAGCATGCCGCTCGATGTCAACCTCAAGCGATTGCAATCCTTACAAAAAGGCTCCGAGCGAGGCAAAATGAATCCAATAATGTTATCACCACCTGTGGGCCTAAAATTCCTCGCCGGGCCAGAACCAGGGACCTGAGCAGAAACCAGCTTTTTCTCTTCTATAAATTTATCCCTAATTGCTTTAAGCGGATAAAAGTAATCTTCACCAAAAAAAGGCATAAACTCAATGAAGCGCACGTTCAAAAGTTCTTTCTTCCCCCATTCAATAAAGTTGGTAATTTCGTCTTCATTTATTCCTTTCATCACCACCACATTAATCTTGATTGGAGAAAAATTTAATCGCCTCACCGCATCAATCCCTGAAAATACCTCTTTTATATCACCACCACCCGTAATCCGATTAAATATAGTCTCCCTTAGAGTATCCAGACTAATATTAACTCGCCGAAGTCCGGCGTTAAATAAGTCCCTGGCATATTTATTTAAGAGAATTCCGTTAGTAGTCAGTGAAAAATCTATCCCTAGCCTCGCTAACTCTTCAATAAAACCACCAATTCCTTTCCGGACCAATGGCTCTCCGCCAGTAATCCTGAACTTACCAACCCCGAGTTCACGGGCACGTTTGACTATTTCAATTAACTCCTCGTATTTCAAAATCTCCTGAGGAAAAACCTTCTGAATTCCCGATGTGGGCATACAATAGAAGCATCTCAGGTTACATCTGTCAGTAATTGAAATTCGTAAATAATCTATCCTGCGACCGTACTTGTCAACTAATCCATTTCTCACTTTAATTATAACCTCTAAAGTTAAACTCCGTCCGTGACCTTCATCACAAAATCTTTACGGATTCGATGAATCGAACCCCTACAAGGAATGTAGGGGCTCAATTTATTGAGCCCGTCCATTAGCATGGCTATCGCTCTCCCACCACAACATTCACGCAAGAAGCCTTAAAGGTAAAATATACCCGCATACCAACCCTCAAACTCATCTCTTCTTGCGATCTCCTGGTAATAACAGCAACAAATGGAATAGAGACCAACTCGGCTTTTGCATCCGGAGACTCGGGAAATGGTTCCATAGTTACCCAGATAATTCCACCTCGATCCTGCATATTCACTATCTCACCAAAAAAACTGTTTCGAGCACTGGAATGGAAAGGTTCGAGAGACAGCAAAATATCTTCAGGCCGTACAGTTGCAAACACAGAAGCCTCTGTCTTCTCAAATTCCGGGCGTGGAACAATCTCAACTCTTATCTTTCCTAAATCCAACTTTTGAGTGCCATTTTCAATAATCAGCCTCCCTCTGAAGAGATTCCCCACTTCTACAAACTCAGCAGCAAAAGAAGAGTTAGGATATTGAAACACATCTTCTGCTGTCCCCTGTTGTATAATTTCTCCCTGCCTTAATACAAATAATCTCTCGCCAAATCTTCGAGCCTGCAATAGATTATGTGTTGCCATAACAATAGTTATATCACATTCCTTGTGCATTTTGAGTGTTAAACCCTCTATAATCTTCATGCTCAAAGGGTCAAGATTGGCCATCGGTTCATCTAAAAAAAGAACCTCTGGCTCCAGAACTATTGCCCTTGCCAATGCAACTCTCTGAGCCTCTCCGCTGGATAAGGTCAGAGAAGACTGGTCTTTAATGGAGGAAAGCTGGACCATTCTTAATCCTTCCTCAACTTTTTTCTCTAAATACCCATCTCCTCTCAATTTCAGTCCATAGGCAACATTATTCCTCACAGAGGTATTGAACATAAATGGGTTTTGCATTACCACACCAATCCTTCTCCGGAGCTTAAGCTTCTCTTGTGGCGATATCATAGAAGAGGGGGACCCGTCAAAATAGATTTCTCCCGAGGTGGCTCTATCCA
>Ga0315310_10002684_pt1 | contig 11114 bp, 10 predicted proteins | sample TDP5_MG_FD_203630 | JGI IMG/M metagenome (GOLD analysis project Ga0315310, IMG submission 203630) | Freshwater sediment microbial communities from Lake Towuti, South Sulawesi, Indonesia - TDP5 | ecosystem: Environmental > Aquatic > Freshwater > Lake > Sediment | place: Indonesia: South Sulawesi... | reverse complement strand
GAAATAAAGAAATTGGAGGTCCACGAAGACGAGAGAGGTTCCCTCTTTGAGATTCTCAGGTCTGATGAACCGATGTTTAAGAATTTTGGACAGGCTTACATAAGTAAATGTAAACCTGGCTGGGTGAAAGGCTGGCACTACCACAGAAGACAGTGGGACCATTTTTGTGTGATTAAGGGTAAGGCCTTGATTGTCCTCTATGACAATCGTCGCCGATCGAGAACATTTGGAGAGATTGGAGAATACGAAATAGGAGAGGAGAATCTTCTGGTTTTAAAAGTTCCTCCAATGGTAGTCCATGGATTTGAATGCCTTGGGAAAGAGGATTGCTGGCTTCTAAACATCCCTGACAGACCCTATAATCGAAAAAAACCGGATGAATACAGAATCTCTTTAGACGACCCTTCAATCCCTTGCGGGCGATGGAAAACAAAGAGAGGCTGGTAAGATAGAATTGGTGAAAGATTATGGACTTACTGGTGACAGGCGGAGCAGGTTTTGTTGGGTCTAACTTTATCAGGCATATTTTGAAAAAATATCCGAAGTATAAAGTTATCAATTTAGACAAACTTACTTATGCAGGTAACCTGGATAATCTGAAAGATATAGAGAACAATCGGAACTACTTATTTGTTAAAGGAGATATCTGCGATAGAGAAGTCGTTAGCGAGTTGTCGAAAGATGTTGACGCTATAATAAACTTCGCTGCCGAATCTCATGTTGATAGGTCAATAATCGACGCCTCAGATTTCATCAGGACTAACATAGAGGGAACATATAATCTGCTGGAGATAACCAAAAAGCATAATATTTCGCGTTTCATACAAATTAGCTCAGACGAAGTTTACGGTTCCATAGAAAGGGGCTCATTTAATGAGACAAGCCCTTTGCGGCCGAGTAGTCCCTATGCTGCTTCCAAAGCGGCAGCCGATGTGCTGGTTAATTCATACCGGGTTACCTACAATCTTCCAACCGTTGTGGCTCGTAGCACCAATAACTTCGGTCCTTACCAATATCCAGAAAAGATAATACCTCTTTTCATAACGAATGTCATAGAAAACAGGTCGCTCCCTCTTTATGGCGATGGAATGAATGTAAGGGATTGGCTTTATGTTATTGACAACTGCGAGGCGATCGATTTAATTTTGCACAAGTGGAGAGAAGGCGAAATCTACAATATCGCAGGAGATAATGAACTCAGAAATATTGACCTCACCAGAATGGTCTTGAAAATATTGGGAAAGCCAGAGAGTCTAATTCAGGCAGTAAAAGATAGACCTGGTCACGATAGAAGATATTCCATTAATTGCTCAAAAATTAAAAGGGAACTGGGCTGGACTCCCCGCTTCAACTTTGGCAGGGCTCTGAAAGAGACAGTGAAATGGTATGTTGAAAATGAGTGGTGGTGGAGGAAATTAAAGGAGAAGGGAAAGTAGCCCCCTCACCCCGACCCTCTCCCCTAAGGGGAGAGGAAGAATAGTCCCTCACCCCGACCCTCTCCCCTTGGGGAGAGGATGTAGGTGAGGGGAAAATAGAATAACGGTAAGGTTAGTATGCGAATTCTGATAACAGGTGCTTGTGGAATGCTGGGAAGAGATTTAGTGGAAGCTCTTTCTGAAGGTAACGAGCTATACCTTTTGGATATTGAGCCATTCCCATCCTCGCTCACTTCTCGATTCGCGACGGCTAAATTAGATATAACCGACAGCGGGAGAACTTACAGGGAGGTAAGCAGGCTGAATCCGGATATAGTTATTCACGCTGCTGCCTATACTGATGTAGATGGGTGCGAAACGAATAAAGATTTGGCAGTTAGAGTTAACACTTTGGGAACATGCAATATCGCTCTCGCCTGCCAGAGATTCGATACTGAACTACTATACATTAGTACAGATTATGTATTTGACGGTGAGAAAGGCGAGCCATATGTAGAGTTTGATAACCTGAATCCCTTGAGTATCTATGGTAAGTCGAAGTATTGGGGCGAGTTATATGTTAAATCCCTTTTGAACAGGTTCTTTATTGTCCGCAGTTCCCGGCTTTTTGGAAAAAATGGGGAAAATTTCGTAACCAGGATACTCAAGGTGGCCAAGGAAAAAAAAGAAGTTGAAGTGGTAGATGACCAGATAGGCTCACCAACTTATACAAAAGACCTTGCAAGGGCTATCTTGCAACTCGTAGGAAGAGAGGGAAAGGAATCGAATGGAAGGCCGAGTCTTTATGGAATCTGGCATATTACAAATAGTGGGCAATGCTCCTGGTATGAATTTGCAAGAGAGATTCTGCAGGGCTCCGAAGTTCGTGTTAAACCGATTACTTCCGAGAAGCTGAATAGGCCAGCAAGGCGCCCTAAGTTTTCTGTTCTGGAAAACTATATCTGGAAACTCCAGGGCTGGAAGCCATTAAGGCACTGGAAAGAGGCTTTGAAAGATTATTTAATAGAAATTGGGTAGAAGTATGCAACCTTAAGGTTGCGACTACCTGATTTGAGGAGAGGATAGATGACGGAATTATCAAAAAAGAGAAAAAGAAAGAGAAAAGGCAAGAGAGTCAGCATAATCGGTAGTGGGCATGTGGGATTGGTCACTGGGGCCTGCCTGGCGGAGCTGGGGAATAGAGTAATCTGTGTAGACAACAATGAAGAGAAGATAGCTACTCTGAAGAAAGGAGAGATGCCTATATATGAGCCTGGATTAGAGGAATTGGTCAAAAAGAATGTGCGAGCTGGCAGGCTTTCTTTTACTACCAGTATCAAAGAAGGGGTCTTAAATTCAGAAATTATCTTCATTGCTGTTAGCACGCCACCGAAGCCAGACGGTGGGGCAGACCTCTGCTATGTGGAAGCTGTGTCACGTGAAGTAGCTCAAACTATGGATGGGTACAAGATAATTGTTGAGAAAAGCACTGTACCAGTGGAGACAGGCAAGTGGATTTGGCGCACAGTGGAGTTGAATAATAAGAGAGATATTAATTTCGACATCGTTTCCAACCCGGAATTCTTACGGGAGGGCTCGGCCGTTTATGACTTTATGCACCCAGATCGCATTGTTCTCGGAGTGGAGTCGAAGAAAGCAGAAAAGATTATGAGAGAACTCTACGAGTCTCTCCATGCTCCCATTATCGTTACCGATATCGAGAGCGCAGAGATAATCAAACATGCTTCCAATTCATTCTTAGCAATGAAGATTTCCTACATAAATTCTATCGCTAACGTTTGTGAGAAAGTAGGTGCCGACATAAAGAAAGTCGCTGAAGGTATAGGTTCCGACGGGAGGATTGGATGCCATTTTCTTGAGGCAGGGATCGGTTTTGGCGGAGCGTGTTTACCAAAAGACCTCATGGCTTTTGTGGGAATTACACAGAAGTTGGGATACGATTTTGAGCTCTTGAGAGTTGTGGAAAAGATAAACCGAGAGCAGAAGGAGCTCTTTGTAAGTAAAGTTCGGGATGCGGTGTGGAATATAAAGGATAAGACAATTGGAGTCTTGGGCCTTTCATTCAAGCCCAATACTGATGATATGCGACATGCTCCTTCAATTGAGATAATTCAAATGCTTCAGAAAGAAGAGGCAAGAATCAAAGCCTACGACCCGGTAGCAATTCCAGTTGCGAGAGGAATCTTGAAAGAAGTCAGCTATTGTAAAGACCCATATGAGACTGCGAGGGGTTGCGACGCAATCGTAATTCTTACTGAGTGGGAGGAGTTTAAAAGACTCAACCTCAAGAAGATTAAGACATTGATGAAAGCACCTATCATAATTGACGGAAGGAACATTTTTGAGCCCGAAAAGATGAAAAGTTTAGGCTTTATCTATAAAGGCATTGGTCGTTAAGTTAAGGGATATTTTCCTCTCCCCTTTTGGGAGAGCAATCAAGTTACCCTCTCCCCTTTGGGGAGAGGGATAGGGTGAGGGGAATGTATTGTAGGACTTCATGCCCGTAATTTGTGAAAAATGTTTGCTGTCCCTATTTATGGAGGGGAGATGAAAATAGTGGTAACAGGCGGCGCAGGATTTTTGGGCTCACAGCTATGCGACTTCTTGGTAAATGAGGGGCATTCGATAATTTGCGTCGATAATCTGATAACTGGAAATACGGACAATATTGCCCATCTTATGGGAAACAGAAACTTTAATTTCGCCCATTACGATGTTACCAATTATATCTTCATTGAAGGCCCAATCGATGCAATGCTACATTTTGCTTCTCCTTCCAGCCCCATAGACTATCAACAACTACCTATTCAGACCCTCAAGGTAGGGTCGTTAGGCACGCATAAGGCGCTTGGACTGGCAAAAGAAAAGAGAGCAAAATTCTTGTTAGCCTCTTCGTCTGAGGTCTATGGAGACCCTTTAGTCCATCCTCAAAAGGAAGATTACTGGGGCAATGTTAATTGCGTCGGGCCTCGGGGCGTGTACGATGAGGCGAAGCGGTTCGCGGAAGCTATGGTTATGGCCTATCACTACTATCATAAAATCGACACGAAGATTGCAAGAATCTTTAATACTTACGGTCCGAGGATGAGAAAGAACGATGGCCGTGTCGTTCCCACATTTATCAATCAGGCTTTGGAAGGAAAGCCCATTACAGTATTTGGTGATGGAACCCAAACCAGAAGTTTCTGCTATGTCTCAGATATGGTAGAAGGCATTTATAAACTCCTACTTTCAGATATAAACGAGCCCGTTAACTTGGGTAATCCTCAAGAAATGACCATTAACGACTTTGCCAGATTGGTCTTGAAATTGACCAAGAGTAAGAGTGAAATAGTCTATAAACCCCTTCCTGTAGATGACCCCAAAACCAGGCAGCCAGATATAACCAGGGCAAAGAAGCTTTTGAATTGGTTTCCCATAGTTCCCGTGGAAGAAGGCCTCCAGAAAACAATAGAATATTTCCGGAAATAGACAACGGGTCAGATAAATTATAACCCTCTATTGTAGGAGACCCCCTCACCTTTTAATCCTCTCCCCTCTGGGGAGAGGGTCAGGGTGAGGGGTATATGTTGATGAAATCAATAATCATAATTTCCACATACAATGAGAAAGAAAATATTGAAGAGCTGATAAAAGAGATAAGGAAATTAAACAAGGGCTTCCATATCCTGATTGTCGACGACAATTCTCCCGATGGCACAGGCAGAATAGCTGATGGTTTAGCAGTTAAGCATTCAGAAGTGTCCGTAATACATCGCCCAGCCAAACTTGGTCTGGGAACAGCCTATATTACCGGATTCAGGTACGCTCTCGAGAATAATTACGACCTCATATTTACGATGGATGCTGACTTCTCCCATCAGCCGAAGTATTTAATTGACCTTCTGGAAAAAACAAAAGAATATGAGCTGGTAATTGGTTCCCGCTATGTAAAAGATGGCCAAATCCGTAATTGGTCCATTCATAGGCTGATACTCAGCCGAGGGGCAAATATTTATGTAAGGATGGTAACCGGGCTTCCGGTCTACGATTCCACTGGTGGATTCAACTGCTATCAGAGGCAGGCTCTGGAAAAGATTGAACTTGACAGAATTCTTTCCGATGGATACGCATTTCAAATAGAAATGAAGTACAGATTATGGCGAAAAGGCATTTCCCTAAAAGAGATTCCCATTACCTTTATTGACCGTAGCCGAGGCAAGTCGAAGATTTCAAAGAGAATTGTATTCCAGGCTTTCTTTTTAGTCTGGAAACTACGAAAAAGGGGACAGGCTACTTTTTGATTTAACCTGTCCCTTTTTTACTTGACAAGGAAGGGATTAGTGGCTATAATGTTCAAAAAATGAACAAATGATAGAAAAAAAGTACCACCATTTCGCTGATTAACATTATGGACGAAAAAACAGCAATAATAATTGGCGCGGGCCCAGCGGGTTTGACTGCCGCTTATGAATTACTCGACAAAACGGACATCAAATCAATTATTTATGAGATGGCGAACGATGTGGGTGGTATTTCAAAAACAGTCAATTATAAGGGCAATAGAATAGATATTGGTGGACATAGATTTTTTTCGAAATCTGATAAGGTCATAGAGTGGTGGCGGAATTTCCTTCCCTTGCAAGGAGCACCATCAAAGGATGATATTATCCTTGGAAGAAGTGTTCCTCCTTCCAGAAAAAGTAGAGTCTGGAAATCGGACTCGAAGAACCCGGGAAAATTTGATGGACCTGACCCCGAAAAAACCGATGGGGTAATGCTTATTCGAACTCGTCTATCCAGAATATTCCTCGTTCGAAAATTCTTCGATTATCCGGTCTCGTTAAACTTAAATACGCTTAGTAATCTTGGGATCAGGAAAATTTTGAAAATAGTTTTGAGCTATATCAAAATTCGGCTTTTTCCAATTAGGAATGAGAAGACCTTGCAAGATTTCTTCATAAATAGATTCGGTAAGCAGTTATATCTTATCTTTTTCAAAGGTTATACAGAAAAGGTATGGGGAATAACTTGCGATAAGATTAAACCCGAATGGGGAATTCAAAGGATAAAGGGTTTATCCTTCAGTAAGGCACTTCTCCATGCAGTAAACAATATCTTCTTCACGGATTCTTCCATTACCCAGAAAAATACAGAGACAAGTCTAATTGGATATTTTATGTATCCCAAGTTTGGCCCCGGGCAAATGTGGGAAGAAGTTTCTAAGAATATCAGAGAAAAGGGTGGAGAACTATACCTGTCACATAGAGTGGTCAGACTAAGACACGAAGGCAATATGATAGTGGAAGCTGAAGTGAGAAACGAAACTACCGGTGGCACAGTTACAGTAAAGGGAAGCTATTTCCTGTCAACGATGCCAGTTAAAGAGTTAATAGAGTGCCTTGGCGAGAGCGTTCCCGAAGAGGTCCGACGAGTGGCTCAGGGATTGATTTATCGTGATTTCATAACCGTGGGTTTGCTTCTGAAAAAGCTGAAAATAACTAATAACACCAGGATGAGAAGCATAAATAACATAATTCCGGATAACTGGATTTATGTACAAGATAAAGATGTGAAACTTGGTCGTCTTCAGATTTACAATAACTGGAGTCCATATCTGGTTAAGGATGGCAATAATGTATGGATAGGGTTAGAATATTTTTGCAACGAGGGAGATGAACTGTGGAATAAATCGGATGGTCATCTTGCTCGGTTCGCAGTAGAAGAACTGGCGAGGATTGGTATTATAGAAGAGGATCATGTCCTCGATTTTACCATTATTCGGATGCCCAAGGCCTATCCTGCTTACTTCGGAAGTTATGAGCGGTTTGAACTAATAAGGAGATTTACTGAGCGGTTTGAAAACCTGTTTTTAATGGGCAGAAATGGGATGCATAGGTATAATAATCAAGACCACTCTATGCTGACGGCAATGGCGTCTGTGGAAAATATTATTAAAGGAGTCAGGTCCAAGGATAATATTTGGAATATTAACACAGAAAGAGAGTACTATGAGACCAAGAGGCGAAATAATTGAAAATAAAGTGTAAGAATGGACCGGAGGGAAATATGCTTGAAAGAATCGACGATTACGAATTGAAAATTATTGGTGAGATTGGTAAAGACCTTTACACCACTCAGAGGAAACTCTCCCGCAAAATCGGGCTATCCCTGGGAATGACCAATATCGTTATGAAGAGACTAATTGCAAAAGGGTATGTAAAGGTAAGAGGATTGAATAGGAGAAATGTTCAGTATATTCTCACTCCTCGGGGATTTGCAGAGAAAGTAAGAAAAACACACAGGTATCTGCTGAAGACAATAGACACTTTAAAGACAGTGAAAGAAAAGATTCAGGATACTGTTTTGGAATACTATGAGAAGGGCGAAAGGGACTTTACTATTCTCGGTAGAGGAGAGCTTGCCGATATAGTTGAGATGTCGCTAAGAGATATGGGAAAGGAAGACCTCATATATTGCAGAGCGGGAAAGTCAGAGGAGGTTATCAACAAGGGGTCAATCGTACTCTTAACTGACGGAAGCGCTGAAAAGAAAAACAACCGTTATCTCAATATTTTGGAAGCCATTTCTGGAAAGATTGGACTCTAATGCTAATTTTTTGCGGGAATTAACGGAATATTTAAATTTCATTCATATATTTATCGAGGAGGATAGAGTAGGAAATGAACAAGAAAATCGATTACAATGAGGCTTTCTGGAAAATTCGTTCCCAGCATTACAACGAACTTGAATGGGCAAACCATCGGCTCTATTTAGATGAGTTTATTAGCGCTGGAAAGTTCAGGAAGAGCGATGTTGTCCTGGATGTTGGTACAGGCACAGGGATTGTTGCCCATGGGCTTTCTCCGCTTGTGGGGGAGGTTATCGGTCTTGACAAATCTCAGGATATGCTGGAGCATAGTAATTGGCATGGCAATATGTACTTTATTAAGAGAAATATCTTCGACCCTATTTTTGATGATGGGGTCTTTGATAAAATAACCTGCAGGCAAGTGTTTCATCACATATTAAGAAATAGACAGAAGGCTATGGATATATGCTATCGCATGTTGAAGCGAGGGGGAATGATGGTTTTCTCCGAAGGTGTTCCTCCAACAAAGAGAGTGAAGAAAGATTATATTGAGATATTTCGCCTGAAAGAAAAAAGAGCCACATTTTACGAAGAAGACCTGGTAAATCTGATGAAAACAAGTGGTTTCAAGAATGTTAAGGTAAAGGTTGTTTATCTTAGAAAAATGAGCGTGAGAAATTGGCTTGCCAATAGCGGGCTTCCTGGGACGGTTCAGGAAAAAATATACCTAATTCACAAGAATGCTGGAGATTACTTTAAGAAAGACTATAATATGGTAGAAGAAGATAACGACTGTCTTATAGATATGAAGATGGCAATACTCACTGGAATAAAATAGGCCATAGAGCTATGACCACTATGAACGAAAAAACCTCATTTTGGGGATCGACCTATGGACCGCACGCTTTACTGGTAGGCGCCGTAGCTATGGATTTTGGCGTCCGAAAAACAACATCATCAGGTACAAGATTTATTGATTGCTTCGGATATATTAGCGCTTCATTGACTGGTGCTGTTTCGGGTTGGCTCATAGATAATTATAGCTTGAATGCATCTTTTTACTTGTCGGTTTTTGAACTTTAATAGGAATAATCTCGATGGCTCTTTTTTGGAAACATAAACCAATACGAGGCAAGTACTATTAGATTTATTGAAGGTCTATCAAAATTGGCAACTAGCAATTAGCTAAAATTTTTTAAGGATAGAAAACAAAAGAATGATTTCTAAATAACTGTTAGTTACTGGGAGATTTGAGATATTATGGATTTGTCTGAAAAAGAAAGTAGGTCCCTATCCTTTATAAAGAATACTTCTATGATGTTGGCTACAAAAGTGACCTTGGCCATTATCAAAATGGGCATGGGGATACTTACTGCTCGCGTCTTAGGGCCCAATGGAAAAGGTATCTTTGTGCTCGCTCTTCAGATGCCTGGTATCCTGGCTATATTCGGAAATCTCAGTATTGGTGAAGCCCTTATTTATAATGTTGGCCGAAAGAAGACACCAAAAAACAAAATTCTGGGGAATATCCTTTTCTTTACATTAACGATTAGCGCAATCATTTTGGTAATTTACTTTTATCTATTACCGTTTCTATCTAGAACTCTATTAAAAAGCATTGATCCAAATATCCTAAAAATTTCCTTTATCCTTATACCTCTTATTATATTAGACGATTTGTCATTTTCTACTTTTAGGGGGTTGAAGAAGTTTAAATTATATAGTGGGTTAAAGATCTTCTCCGAAGGGCTTCTTCTTTGTGGTCTGTTTACTGCATTGATAATTCTTCGCGCAGGAGTTAAAGGGGCTGTAAGCGCTTATGTTTTAATGTCTTTCTTTTACATTTTAATTTTTATAGGAATACTATTTGTTCTCTCTGAGAGAAAGTTATCTTTTTCCTGGAGTGGATTAAAATCTCTCATCCCTTATGGGCTGGCTGCTCATATTGTTGTTGTTCTTACTAAATTGGAGTATAGATTTGATGTTTTTCTCTTGAATTTTTTTCTATCCCCTGCTCATACAGGTATCTATTCCGTAGGTGTCACGATGGCTCAATTTTTGTGGTATATTGTCCAATCAGCTACCAATGTTCTTTTTCCGGAAGTTTCTAGTATTTCTCGTATTGAAGCGGCACAGTTTATACCCCGGGTATGTAGAGAAGTGCTCTTTATTTGCAGTATAGTTGGACTGTTTCTTGTAGCGAGTGGGTATTATCTTATACAGCTTTTGTATGGCATAAAATTTATTTCAGCATATGCCGTTTTTCTAATATTATTACCTGGCTTAATGATGGACGCTATTTTTAGAATACTTAGTTCATATTTTAAAGGGACTGGTCGTCCACTTTTGGTTAGTAAGGTAGTTGCGGTAACATTAGCGCTGAACGTACTTCTAAATTTCATGCTTATTCCAGTCTTTGGTATCCGGGGCGCTGCACTCAGCTCTTTGATAAGCTACTCCTTAAATGCAATCATCTTGATAATATATTTCCGGAGAGAAAACAGAGTAAAGTTATCCGAGTTTCTTTTAATAAATAAAATTGATTTAGCGGTTTATTCTAGGTTGGTAAATCGAATATATAGAAAGGCAAAGGTGCTGACTACAGGTATAGATACAGATTTTTGAGACAATATGGTTCACATCAAAGAGGGAATTATGGCTGAAGATAATCAAAAAAGTAAAAGGTTTAATAAGACCGGACTTTTGTCTTTAATTGTATGCCTGCTTATTGGTGGGATTGTAGGAAGCATTTCGGTTGCAATATGTAATATTGCCTATTCATTACCCCACGTTCTTACTTCGCTTTTTTTGGCAGCTTTGTTTTTGACAATATTAATATACCTATTAATTCTAAAAATGAAAGAGGGATGGGAAATCACAGACGCCAGATTAATATTTGCTGTTTTTTTCCTTCTTTATAGTATTTGTCCACCTCTTTTAGGTAGACAGAAGTGGGATGCGTATTCGGATGAGATAAATATGTACGCTGCATTCTGTTTTTGGCTAGGGTCTTTGGGCATATTAGCTAGTCTTTTGTTTAGAAAAAAGTCAAACCGGAAAATGCAAGAAAAAGTAATCAGTCCTAATTTTTCACTGGGAGTTGAATT
>Ga0315310_10002682_pt1 | contig 11120 bp, 9 predicted proteins | sample TDP5_MG_FD_203630 | JGI IMG/M metagenome (GOLD analysis project Ga0315310, IMG submission 203630) | Freshwater sediment microbial communities from Lake Towuti, South Sulawesi, Indonesia - TDP5 | ecosystem: Environmental > Aquatic > Freshwater > Lake > Sediment | place: Indonesia: South Sulawesi... | reverse complement strand
TGCTCCCAGTTCGTACAGTTTCCATCCCGGAACGCCATCGCAAGCCAGATCCAGATCCTTCGCCTGCGCCGGTGCCTCCAAAGCGCTGCCAAAGAGAATGAGGCGTGTAGCACCATACGCCTTTGCTAAAGCGATAGCCCTTTCAATTTGCACCTGTTGGATTCTCATACTCTTTACTCCATCTATTGTGAAGAACTTACTCAAATTTCAAAGACTTCTTCGGAAACCCCTGGGGTCTCTGCCTCCATTGGGCTCAACCCGTCTGATCTCAAAGACCACCGGGTTGTTGTGGTCCAGACAACAGGCGCGGGCCAGGCCAGGCTCGTCTTCCCAGGGCACCTGGCCCCCGAAGCGCAAAGTGGTGGTAAAGGGCAAGAGGACGTGGGCCGCCCAGTGGCAGGCCTGGGCCAGCTCTTTGTCGGAAGCGAAACAGTCGCCCACCTTCAGGCCCAGCGGACAAACGCCCCGTCCCATGATATCAATCACTCGGATCTCCAGCGGATAACCCATCATGGCCTTGCTCATTATCTTCAATTAATGCTGAAGGGGGGCCGTTTGCTCCAGCAGGGAGTGCCTCAGTTCGGCCAATACCCTTTCCCTGGCTTCGACCAGACTGCTGCTCAAGTTACATCCAGCGGCCTGAGGGTGGCCTCCACCGCCAAGGCGCATGGCCACGCTGGAGATATCTATGCCTGACATGGAGCGCATACTGACATCAATGGTGCCGTCGTCCTTTTCGATGAAGACGACACCCACGTCAGCTTCACAGGCGCTGGTAAGGAAGCTAACCAGACCGTCGTCGCTATCGCTGCTAAGCCCGCACTCGTGCTTCATGGCCTGGCTGATCTCAGTCCAGATAATCCGGCCGTCCAATTGGACGGCACTCAAAGCTCTGCCCCAAAGGCGAATCACAGCTAAAGGTCGGCGGTTGAAAACTTGCTCAGTGATTTCTGGCAGAGAGGCCCCGGCCGTCATCAACCTGGTGGCTGCTTCCATTACGGCGGGCGTTGTGTTAGGGGTGCGGAATCCACGTGTATCAGTGACGACGCCATTCAGCAAACAGGTGGCCATAGTGGGGTCCAGAGGAACCTCCAGGCGCTCTATCAGCGTGAGCACCATCTGGGCTGTCGCGGCTGAGCTGGGGTCTACCCAGTTGACTCTGCCAAAGCCCACGTTAGTGACATGATGGTCAATGTTAATGATCGGCACCCCTCTCAGGGAATCCTGGTCATAGGCAGCTCCCAGCCGTTTCAGGTCACTGCAGTCGAGGCTGATAACCAGGTCGTGGTTCCCTTCAGGGTGGGTCACGATGGCTTCGCTACCAGGCAGGTAAGCGAAAGAGTCGGGTACCGGGTCAGCACAGGCCAAGGTATGCTCTTTGCCCAGCTTATGCAGAGCCCAGCCCAGGCCCAGAAGGGAACCAATGGCGTCTCCGTCGGGCATAACGTGGCAGATAACCAAAATATCCTGAGCTTTCCTGATGAGTTGGGCCGCAGTTTGACTTTCGTCTGGGGCCGAAAAAATTGATACAGAAGATTCTGAACGCTGCTGCGGCTTTGTCTTGACAGCTTCGGTGAACTCAGCCGAACCGCTTAGCTCGAAAGATTCATCTCCCAGAGAAGCCCCTTCGGCTCTATAGGCTTTGCTCACGTTTATTCCCTTCTAACTGGTCTAAAAGTTGCATAATGCGCTGGCTGCGTTCCAGCGAGTCATCGAGATGAAAGGTCAAGCTAGGCACATAGCGCAGGGCTACGCGAGCCCCTAACTCGTGACGGAGAAAGCCGGTGGCATGTTTCAAACCGGTGAGCATCTGCTGGCGTGCTTCTTGATCGCCTATCGTGCTGACATAGATGTGGGCCTGACGCAAGTCAGCGCTGACTTCCACAGCGGTCACCGTCACAAACGACAGGCGCGGATCGCTCACTTTCTTTTGTAGCAACTCGCTGATCTCCTCTTGGATAAGGTCACTGACTTGCCGCTGACGACGACTAGGCATGACTTATGGCTGATGGCTGATGGCCGATAGCAGATGGCCGATGGCTGATGGCTGGTAGCGCTGTTTGCTATCCGCCTCCATCTGCTACGTGCCATACACTAGCCCACCCTCTCCCTTCTGTAAAATTCTATGATGTCACCTTCTACAAAATCGCCGAAATTTTCTAGGCCCACACCGCACTCGAAGCCGGTGTTGACTTCTTTAACGTCCTCGGTAAAGCGTTTCAGAGAGCTAACCTGGCCGTCGTAAACTAATTCGCCGTTGCGGCTGATCCTGGCCAGAGCGTTACGGGTTACCTGACCATCAGTGACGTAGACGCCTGCCACCCTTCCCCGCTGGGGGATTCTAAAGATTGCTCTCACCTCAGCGTGGCCAATAACCATGTCTGCGTAGACTGGTTCCAGAAGACCTTTCAGGGCTTTCTCGATATCGTCAACAAGCTTGTAAATAATGTCATAGAGGCGGATGTCAACTCCTTCCGCTTCAGCCATGCGTCTGGCAGCCGGGTCGGCTTCAACGTTAAAACCGATGACGATGGCCCGAGAGGCTACTGCCAGCATGATGTCAGATTCGGTGATATTGCCTGTGCCATCGTGGATGATCCTCACCCTCAGATTCTCGTCCCCCAATTTATCCAGGGAGTTCTCAATAGGTTCAAGGGAACCTTGCACATCAGCTTTGAGGATGAGGTTTAGCTCCTTTACCTGTCCAGCCTGAATCTGATTGTAAAGGTCATCCAGGCTGAGAACCTTAGCTGGTTGCCTAGCTGCCTGCCGCTTCATCTCGGCACGTTTGGCAGTTATAGTGCGGGCAATTCGTTCGTTGGCCACCACCTTGAAGGTGTCGCCAGCGCGGGGGACATCAGGCAGGCCCAGGATAGCCACGGGAGTGGATGGCCCAGCCTCCTTAACTGGTTTACCTTTATCATTGAACATAGCCCTGACATGCCCGTAGAGCTCATCAATTACAATGACGTCCCCGACTTTGAGGGTTCCGTTTTGCACCAGCACTGTGGCTGTGGCCCCCCGGCTCTTGTCCAATTTACCTTCTACAACTGTGCCTACAGCGGGACGATTGGGATTGGCTTTAAGTTCCTCCACTTCTGCGACCAGCAAGATATTTTCCAGCAGGTCCTCGATACCCTGGTTAAACTTGGCTGAAATCGGTACGCAGATTATATCGCCACCCCATTCCTCCACGGTCAGTCCCACATCTGCCAATTGTTGCTTGACGACCTCTGGATTGGCCTCGGGTTTGTCCATCTTGTTCAAGGCCACTACGATGGGGACCTGAGCAGCTCGGGCGTGGTCAATGGCTTCCTTAGTCTGAGGCATCACCCCATCGTCAGCAGCCACTACCAGGACAGCCAGGTCAGTGACCTGAGCGCCCCGGGCGCGCATGGCGGTGAAAGCTTCGTGGCCTGGAGTGTCCAAGAAGGTGATCTTTTTACCATCCGTCTCTATCTGATAGGCCCCGATATGTTGGGTGATACCACCAACCTCACCCTCGGCTACATTGGTGTGTCGGATAGCGTCGAGGAGTTTGGTCTTCCCGTGATCTACGTGCCCCAACACTGTGACCACCGGTGGTCGGGGTCGCAGGTTCTTGGGGTCTTCCCCTTCATAGAAACGATGCCTGAGCGGTCGGGGGGGCTTCGGTTCGGCCTCCTTTATGGGAGGAGCCTCCTCCTTTGTCTCAAAGCCCATCTCCTCGGCTACGATAGCTGCTGTCTCGTAATCAATTTGCTGGTTGATATTGGCCATGATACCATTGTTCATCAGTTCCTTGATGACATCAATAGGACTGATACCCAGCAAACTGGCCAGTTGCCTCACGGTGAGAGCAGCGGGCAATTCCACAATTTTGGGTCGGGCGACAACGGTCTCTTTCGAAGCAGCAGTGGAGACAGTGTCTGACTCGATGGCTGGCCCCGCCGGGCTGGACTTTGCCACTGGTCGTTGTGCAGAAGGCTTCCCCGTTGCCCTGGACTTGCTCGCTCCTATCGTCGCTGGCCTGGCGGCCCCGCTAGTGGTTTTGCCTGCACTGCCGGACTTGCTACCTGGCTTGGCAGTTGAAGTCCCTCTCTTCCTGGCTTGCGTTGTCCCAGGCGTAGACGGTTTCGTACCAGCTTTTTTGGCAGTGGTTTGGGTAGCGCGGCTTTTTTTCGACGCTTCCGAGCTCTTGGCTTTTTTCCTCCCAGCGGCTTTCGGGCTGGCAGCAGATTCACTCTTGACCTTTTTGTTACTTGCCGTCTTTTTCTCGGATTTGGGAGGGTGGGCAGCACCGCCGACCTTTCCGGCGACTTTGCCTTTCGACGCAAGGTCTGATGATTTCTCCTTGTTCTTTTTTCCCTCTTCTCTGTCTTGAGCCATAACCTTCATCCCCTTTCCAGCATAATGCCATAACGCAACCCCATAAATGCCCATTTGTCTTTTGCTCGCCCGCAAACTGATTGCTCTTCCGGACAGCGCAGGGCAAAAGTAGATTCGCCGGTCTCCTTGTGGGGCTTTTTCGCCCGCCAATGAGGTGGTCGCTTGAGCCGGTGTCTCTGGTCCTATATTGCCATTCTCAGGGTCTCTTGTGCAGACTTAGGAAGATAGTATCGCCAAGCGCTGCCCTTCATACTCTACAAGGGTGGCTTCATTGGAACTGAAGTGATGAAAGTTAAAGCTCTATGAAACCATCCCAATTGGTGGCAGCTTTTGGCCTGGGGAAGATTAGGGGCGACAAGTTACGAGGAAAGGTAGCAGGATCGCTCGTGTCAGTCCTTCATGGCCTATACCCCCTAATTTTCCCAGCACTCCCTTCTCGCTTCTGATTTCTACCGGTCGTGCTTCCGTTCTCGTCTGGCTCACCCTTTGACCGCCTCGTCGGTCAGCCCTAGAGCTTGCCCGAATTCTAGAAAGGCTTCCCATTCCTCTTTGGATAATCCAGTCTTCAAAGCATACTCAAGGCGCTTCTCAGATAAGGCTTTCTCCCAGCACTTCCTCTCACGGCAAAGATAGACTCCTCGACCGGATGCCTTGCCGGTTTCGTCAATCTTTACCCCTTGGTCGGGAGTGCGGACAATCCGCACCAACTCGCGTTTGGGTCGGATTTTCCGACAGCCAACGCAGGTTCGTTGGGGCACATGCTTGCGACGCATACAGTCTGCCTCTCCTACGTCAACGAAACACGTCAGTCGGCCTAGTACTCTTCGTAGTCCGTCTCCCAATCTTCTATTCTGCGGCTGGGCTTGCGACGCCGCTTGGCGACCACCTCGCCTGTTTCCTCATCGTAGACAAGAGCAAGCTTACGGCGCTCTTTCTTTTTCTTCTTAGGCTTGTCAATTAACTCCTCCTCTCCCTCCTCGATGAATTCTACTCCTTCCTCCACTGGGTAAGTTACGACTTCAGCTTCTATTGTTTCGGGCAGTTCCTGGGGAGGCGCGCTTACCGCTTCGTCGGCGGCAGCTTCCGGCTCCATGACTTCGACTTCCACCTCTCCTTCTGTAACCTCTTCGACCAGCACCGGCACAGGCTCAGCTTCCTCCGCCTCGGCCACGATCGCCTCTTCGACGAGGGCTTCCCCTGCCAGTTCTGTTTCAGCCAGGGGGCCTACCTCCTCGACTAACTCAGGCTCTTCTTCCTCCTCAGCTTCGGCTAAGGCGAGACTCGCAGCCTGCAGCTTCTCTTTCACCTCAGCCAACGATTTCGGGCCGAAGCCGGGAAGGGCCAACATCTCCTCGTCGCCTTGGTTCAACTTTTCCAGGAGTTGCTTCAGGTCGGTTATGCCGGCTTTGATCAGACAATTGTAGACCCGCTTACTGAGGCCCAGCGTCTCCAAAGCTTTGGCCGTAAGGGGAGCCGCCTCGGGCTTCTCCAGGAGGATAGCTTCGGCTGCAGCTAGCAAATCTTTTTCGGCGCGCTCGGCAGCGATCCGAGCGGCCTCTTCTTTCCGCAACGCCTCCTCGGCCATTTCACTGACGCTCTTAATGTCAATCCGCCAACCAGTCAGCTTGGCTGCCAAACGCGCATTTTGGCCCTCTTTGCCAATGGCCAGGGAGAGTTGCTTGTCGGGCACGACAACGGTTGCGGTTTTGCCATTGGAACCTCCTTCCAAAGTCACGTCCACAACCTTGGCTGGGCTCAGAGCGTTGGCGATGAAGGTGTTCGTATCGGGGCTCCATTCCACAACATCTATTTTCTCACCGTTCAGTTCGTTGACAATGTTTTGAATCCGAACGCCTCGCATTCCAACGCATGCTCCTACCGGATCAACACCATCCTGAAGGGCAGCCACGGCCACCTTGGAACGCGAACCGGCCTCGCGAGCGATTCCCTTAATCTCTACAGTACCGTTGAAAATCTCGGGCACTTCCAGTTCAAGCAAGCGACGTAGCATATTGCGATGGGTGCGTGAGACAATGATCTGAGGACCACGATTGGTTTTGTTCACCTCCATGACGTAGGCCCTGAGACGTTGATTCGAGTAGTAGCGCTCAGCTGGTATCTGCTCCTTCCTGGGCAGAATGGCTTCTGTCTTACCCAGGTTAAGGGTCACAGCTCCAGAAAGATAGTCTACCCTCTGCACAGTGCCGTTGATGAGTTCCCCTTCCCGGTCAGCATAAGAGGTGTAGAGGACTTCACGCTCAGCCTCTCGGATGCGTTGCAGGATGACCTGTTTGGCCGTCTGGGCGGCTATGCGTCCAAAATCACGAGGGGTACTCTCGATTAAGATCTTCTGGCCCACTTTAGCATTGGGGTCTATTTCTTGAGCCTCGGCCAACAAGATCTCAGCCCTCTGGTCACTAACTTCTTCTACTACCTCTTTCTCAGCATAAACCTGGGCCTCGCCTGACTCCGGGTCAATCTTGGCTATTATGTTCTGGGCTGAACCAAAGTTGCGTTTATAGGCCGAGAGTAGGGCCGCTTCCACGGCCTCGAGGACCACCTCTTTTGAGAGTTGCCTCTCGGAGCAAACTTGATTGATGGCGATGATAAAGTCATTCTTCATTTCTAACTGAACTTCCTCTCCGTTGTCGAAATCATCCAAAAACTGATGGGGGGTGTGGTCTTTCCCATAGCAAGAAAAGTGGGGGGTGCCCACTTTTCCAGTAAGAATCCTATACCGTTTGAATTATAGCACACCCTGGCAAATTATGCAAATAGTGCATGTTCCAGATTGCCCAACTCTCGTAGCTCGGGCCAGGCGTTGATGACGTTGTAACCGTCAATGAAGAGGTATCTTGGAGTCATTGGCCTTCCCGTTGACGCCACGCCTCGTAAAGGGCAATGGAGCCGGCCACAGCGGCATTTAGTGAACCGATGTGGCCGCGCATAGGCAGCCTGAGCACCACATCGCAGCTCTCCAGCACCAGCCGTCGCATCCCCCGTCCCTCGCTACCCACCACTAAAGCCAGAGGACCGCTTAAATCAAATTGGCTATAGAGCCGGGCTTGAGGCAGATCCTCCAGGCCGACGACCCACACCCCCCTCTTCTTCAATTCCCTGATGGCCTGCGCCAGGTTAGTCACTCGCGTTACCTGAAGGTGTTCTGTGGCTCCAGCCGAAACATTGGCGACGGCTGGGGTGACCCCCACGGTGCGGCGTTTGGGGATGACAACCCCATGTACCCCCACCACCTCGGCTGTGCGCAGCAGCGTTCCCAGATTCTGCGGGTCTTCCAAGCAGTCGAGAAGGAGCAGGAAAGGCGGCTCGTCTCGTCCTTCAACCTGGGTTAGGATTTCCTCTAGATCGGTGTAAGGGTAGGCCGACACTTCCGCAGCGACGCCTTGATGGTTGACGGCGCCAATCCTGTCCAGGGCTGCTCTCTCAACCCTCTCTATGGTCACCTTGGCCTGGTGGGCCAGAGCCACAATCTCGGCCACGAGGCCTGTCTCTTTCACCCCTTGGGCCAGGAACAGCTTGTAAACTCTGCGCCGCCCGGCCCGCAGGCACTCGCACACCGCATTGCGACCGTAGATTGTCTCTCTCACATCCATCGGCTGCACCATCCCAGCCCTGCAGAGAGGAGCAGGGCCGTGTAGAAATCCTCCCTCGTAGACAGTCAATCTAACACTACCACAGATTTCTAATACTGTCAATTGTGGGCGCAGGGATAGTGCAATGATTCCAAAGGGGTAAATCAACCCACTCCAGTGGGTGGCTCCAACCTACCACAGGCAGTCCAGAGGCTGTCAATCTGTTGCGTCAATTTTGACAAATATCTCTCTAGTGGTATAATGTGGCCTAGATGAATAGGGTAAAGACCTTCGGGGCAGGGTGAGGCTTGTACAAAGAGCCAATTCCCGACCGGCGGTATGGTGATTTGGGTGTTAGGTAGTTGGGTTGTTAGGTCGCTGGGTGGCTAGGGGCTGTGTAGCTTCTAACCACCTAATCACCAAGCTACCAAACCACCTAAGTTGCCGAGCCCGCGAGCGAAAGCTGATCCGGTGACAACAGCGAACTTGTCGGCGAACCGAGTCCGTTGTTTAAAGCCGGAGCCGACGGTATAGTCCGGATGGGAGAAGGTTTATATCAGCATGGTAGAGGGAGCTGCCCTCGAGCCGTGTCTATATGCAATGCAAACGTGCCCCGGAGGCTGAAAAGTCTTCGGGGTTTTTATTTTGGTAGAGGTGAAGATAGATGAATAATGCAAGCACCGTTCCCGTGAAAAAGACTGCCCATGACTCGGCTTGCGGCAGGGTGATGATGCCGGACTTGCTCAGGAAGGTCCCGGCCATCGCCAAAAGACGGATTGAGTATCTCCTGATCCCCCTGGCTCTCCTCCTGTTCCTGGGGCTGTGGAGTCTTATCGTGCGCCTGGGGGACTATCCGCCTTTCATATTGCCTTCACCATTGCGGGTCTACGGGAAGTTTCTGACCGTCGTCGGCGACGGTAGCCTGTGGCGTCATATCAAGATCACCCTGGTGGAGATATTCTGGGGACTGGCCCTGGGGTTGAGCCTGGCCATCAGCCTGGGATACCTGCTGGCCAAGTCAAGGCTTCTGGAACGTATTCTATCACCCTACATCGTGGCTTTCCAGGCTATACCCATCATTGCCCTGGCCCCTCTGCTGGTCATCTGGTTCGGTTACGGCAGTCTCTCCAAGATCTTGACCTGCGCACTGGTGGTCTTTTTCCCCGTCCTGATCAACACCATCGTCGGCATCCGTGCCGTGGAGGAGGACCTGGTTGACCTGATGCGCTCCTTGGAAGCCAGCCGCTGGCAGATATTCACCATGCTGGAGGTGCCCGCTGCCCTGCCAGTTCTCTTCGGTGGACTCAGGATAGGGGTTACCCTGTCCGTCATCGGAGCCGTGGTGGGCGAATTCGTCGGCGCCGACCGTGGCCTGGGCTTTCTGGTTAATCTCTCTGGAGGGCTCTTCGACACACCGCTGACCTTCGTGGCCCTCTTCGTCCTGGGAAGCATCGCTATCGGCCTCTATCTGGCTGTAGCGGCTCTGGAGGGTTTCCTGCTATCGTGGAAGAGGTAAACGAGAGGGGTCTGAAGGGTTCGAGGGGGCTGAAGGGGCCCCTTTAGACCCTTCAGACCCCTTTAAAATAAACTGCTCAAGGAGGAAACTAGTATGAAAAAACTGCTACCCTTGTTAGCCGTCATCGCCTTGCTGACACCTGGTGGTTGCGCCGTCCCGTCCGCAGTTCCCCCGCCAACGGACACGCCCACCACACAGGCCACCATCTCAATTACCTTAGCCATGGGTTTCATTCCCAATGTTCAGTTTGCCCCCGTCTATGTGGCGGTGGAGAAAGGCTACTTCGCTGATGAGAACCTGGAAGTCAACTTTGATTACGGTTGGGATACGGACCTCCTCAAGCTCGTCGGCACTGGCGAGTTACGATTCGCAGTAGGCAGTGGAGATCAGGTCATCCTGGCCCGCTCCCAGGGTTTGCCCGTGGTCTATGTCATGAATTGGTATCGCAAGTTCCCCGTCTGCGTCGTCTCCTTAAAGGAGAAAGGCTTGCAGAGCCCTCAAGACCTCATCGGCAAGACAGTTGGCACCCCAGCTTTGTACGGAGCCAGTTACATCGGCTGGCGGGCCCTGCTCCACGCCGAGGGCATTGATGAGGCCGAAGTGAACCTGCAGAACATCGGCTACACCCAGGTAGCCAGCCTCACCGAAGGGCAGGTTGATGCGGCTGTGTGCTATATCATGAATGAACCTGTGCAATTGAGACAATCCGGCCAGGAAGTCAACGTCATCGCCGTTGCGGACTATGTCAACCTGGTCTCCAACGGCCTCATCACCAACGAGCAGACCATCGCCGAGGAGCCAGATCTGGTGAAAAGTCTGGTGCGAGCCTTCCTGCGTGGCCTGCGTTATACCATAGATCATCCCGAGGAAGCTTTTGAGATCTGCTTGAAATACGTGCCCGAAGCCGGGGGGGAAAACGCCTCCCGGCAGATGGTTGTCCTCCAGGAGTCCATCAAACTATGGCGCGCCGATGACCTCGGCCGCTCCGATCCGGCGGCCTGGGAAGCTTCTCAACGCTTTATGAGCGAACTGGGGTTCGTAGACACAGAGACGGACGTCGAGCAGATATTCACCAACCAGTTCATCGTCGAACCCTAGTACTTTGTCAAGCATGATTTGATGGGTGCGTCGAACTCTGTCATTCTGAGGAGCGAAGCAGAGCCTGTCCTGAGCGAAGCCGAAGGGAAGAATCTCGTTTTTGTTAAAGCATCGTTCTGTTACGCAAAACAACGAGATTCTTCGCCTCCGCTACGCTCCGGCTCAGAATGACAACCCATCAATTCAGCCTTGAGTACTAGAAAGGGATAAGGGGTAGAAGTTTGGGGCAGATGGAACCCGTTCTGATTGCCAAGGGTATCAGCAAAATCTATCGCACCACCCAGGGAAGAGTCCTTGCCCTGGAGTCCATCTCCTTTCAAGTTGGCGTGGGGGAGTTCCTCTGCATTGTCGGACCCTCGGGCTGCGGTAAGACCACTCTGCTGCGCATTTTGAGCGGCCTGCTGGCTCCGACACGCGGGGCGGTTTATTTCCACAAAGAGCTTCTGGACTCCCCTCGCCGCCAAATCGGCTTCGTCTTCCAGAAGGCCAACTTGATGCCCTGGCGCACCGTCCTGAAGAACGTCACCCTGCCTCTGGAAGTTCAAGGC
>Ga0315310_10002681_pt1 | contig 11123 bp, 9 predicted proteins | sample TDP5_MG_FD_203630 | JGI IMG/M metagenome (GOLD analysis project Ga0315310, IMG submission 203630) | Freshwater sediment microbial communities from Lake Towuti, South Sulawesi, Indonesia - TDP5 | ecosystem: Environmental > Aquatic > Freshwater > Lake > Sediment | place: Indonesia: South Sulawesi... | reverse complement strand
GTCCACGTACTGTGGTTTGTGCACTACTTTGAGTTGTTTTTCGCTCAGTTTCTGCAGGTATTCTTGTAGTGTTGAGCCTCTGAAGTGCTGTATGATCTTGGGCCACTCTGGTGGCTCTTCGTATTCTCCTAGGTTTAGTTTTGTTTCGCCTGAGAGTATTTTTAGCGCAGTGGTCTTTCCTATTCCGTTTTGGCCAACTAGTCCGAGTACGACGCCCGGAGATGGGATTGGCAGGCGGAACAGTTTGAATGTGTTCGGTCCGAATCGGTGGCTACACTCGGCTTCGAGTTCGTCGGGTAGATTGACGATTGACAGTGCCTTGAAGGGGCATTTTCTTACGCAGATGCCGCAGCCTACGCACAAGGATTCAACTATGACTGGTAGGTCGCTTTCGAAGCGTATGGCTTCTATTCTGTTTCTAACGGGTGGGCAAAAGCGATAGCATGTTTTACCGCATCGTTTGGGTTCGCATTTGTCTTGTTCTAGAACGGCGACTCTTACCATGCCTTTTTGAGGCCCCGGTGGATGTGAAGTTGGAAATCAACAGTGCGTGTGGCTGGTTATAAACTTACTTTTCGGGTTGCTTATGAAAAATGAATGATGGAGAAGCTATAGAATAAAACAAAATAAAGGTTAAATTCGGGTTCTCAGTGTTTTTACCATTCTTCTTCTTCCCATTCTTCGTCTTCAGTGTCTTCCTCTTCTCCGCCTTCTTCTTCCCATTCTTCTTCCAAGTTTTTCACCTCCGCTGTGGGTGAGTACCCTTAGTGAACCCACTATGGTTGTTTTAAACGTTTTTGTACGTCAACTGTTGATATTTGTGTATTGGAGAGGCTTGATTAGGGGAGTTTAGGTGGAGTTTTTCGTCTTTTTGTCTTTTCGGGTTGAGAGGGTTTGGTTTTCTTTTCTGTGTGTGGTGTTGGTTAGCGTCTATGTGTTGGTGGTTTCTGGGTTTTCGGTTATTTGTTTGGCTTGCATGTCTGTTTTTGGGCTGATCATTTTTGGTGCCATGTGTGCCCAGCAGAGGTTAGTTGTGTTGTGGGCTGCTCCAATGTTGCCTTTTGTGTCGACGGCTATGAGGCCCATGGAGTTTCTCATGTGGAGGCGTTGGTTGACGAGTGTGATGGAGTTTTCGACTGCTTCTTGTGCTGTTTGGCCCGTGTGCATTTGGTCGCAGGTGTGTTTGGCTAAGACTAGGCGTATGGCTACTTCGCCTATGCCTGTGGCGCTGCAGGCTCCGGTTTGGTTGTCGGCGTAGTTTCCGGCTCCGATTATGGGTGAGTCTCCGATTCTTCCTGGTAGTTTCATAGCGTAGCCGCCTGTGGATGTGGCTGCTGCTGTGTTGCTGTTTTTGTCTAGTCCTACTGCTCCGACTGTGTCCATTTCGAAGAGGTTGGGGTTTTCTGTGACTAGTCTTTGGAGTTTTGGGAGGGTTTCGAGTTGTCCCAGTTCTAGTTTTTGTTTTTGTTCTTTCCAGAATCGGAGTCGGAGTTCTGTTAGTGGGTTTCGGCGTTCTAGTTTGTGTAGTGTGGCGAGTTTTTCGGCGCCGGTTCCGACTAGGAAGACGTGGTCTGTTTTTTCCATGATGAGGCGGGCTAGGCTGACCGGGTATCTGATGTCGTGTAGGAGTCCGGCTGCTCCGGCTTGGAGGGTTTTGCCGTCCATTATTGATGCTTCCATTTCTATGCGTTTGTCGATTGTGAGTGCTGAGCCGGTTCCGGCGTTGAAGGTTGGGTTGTCTTCCATGGTTTTGACGGCTGCTTCGACGGCGTCTAGGGCTGAGCCGCCGTGTTTTAGGATGTTGTAGCCTGTTTTGGCTGCGGTTTTGACTCCGTGTAGGCCGGGTTTTTGGCGTTCGGGTTGCCAGGCGCCGGCTCCGCCGTGGACGATGATTACGGGTTTCTGCATTTGTGGGGTTCACGCTTCCTTGGATCTTGATGGGTTTGTTGTGATATTGCTATTGAGTGTGGGGTGTGGGTTATTTAATTATTCTCGGATGTTATGTGTGGTTTTGCGGGAAAAGGAATTTTAAAAGAAGAAGGGAACAATCGCTTAGCGCCTTCTTCTACCATTGTTGGCGGGCTGGTTCTGTGAGCAGAAGTAGTTGTACACGGAATTGCAGACTGTTCGTTTGTGGCTCTGCATGGGTTTCTGCATTCTGTGAATGTTGGGTGTCGAGGACGAGTGTACGTACGTTTGTGTGGGCTGGGGGCTGTGTGCTTGGTGATGGCAAATCGCCTTTAGTGTCACGTCAGGTTTGCTCGGCTGTGAAATTTCTGCGCTCGTTAGTGATGACTGCGCCTTAGATAACACTAACAACGGTCTATGCTGCAGACAGCGAAGTTGTACATGACGCTGCTCTGTTGGGAATTGAATTTCAAAAGAAGAAGGCGACGACAAATACTTTGTTCCTTCTTCTACTCAGGTGGGCTGTGGCTTTTCAGAAGTTGTTGTTGACTCTTGTAACTCTGCCACAACAACTTCTCGGGATGTTGAACGGTAGGCGGGTTTCTGTTTTCAGATGTTATTAATTCCCGTTCAGACTGAGTCATAATAACTTCTTTCATTAACATGTGATTGATGACTGTTTGTTTGGGTGGTTTTGTTTGTTTGCGTAATTGATAAATGATAGGGTTGTGTCATGTGTTAGGTGGGATGATGTGAGGCGACGGCTGGGAGCCTCACGGCTGTGACACGGCCAAAAGCCGAACTGACCTCTCTTGTGAGGTATGGGTTGGGATGATGTTGAGGGCGCCTATGCTTGGTGGCTTGGGTGTTATTGTTAGTTTGGTTGCTTTGGCTTCGGTTTTTATGCCTTGGTGGTCTATCAGGGCTTCGGGTGTGAGCATTGATGTTTATCCGTTTATGGTGGTTGCTCGGAGCGTGCCAGGGTATGATGTTGACTGGATGGTTGTTCATCTCTTGGGCTTGGACAGCCGTCTGTTGTTGGTTGGTTTGCTTGTGGTTGCTTCCAGCGTTTTGGGCGTTGTTGGAAGTCTTAGGTTTCGGCCTCTGTTGTTGGCTCCTTTTGCGTTGAACCTTGCTGCTGCTTTTCTGTTCTTCAGCATGATGTACTCGGCTGTGGGTAAGCTTGCTTTCGGCCCTTTTAGCGGGACTAACTTGGCGGCGACTTCGGGAGAGCCTTGGGGCTTTACCATTGGAATAGGAATATGCGTTCTTGCGGGGATCGCTTCCCCAATCCTCTTCGGGGTGTCTTACTTGAGCTACTTCAGACCAGAGCAACAGGGAACTGGAGGACCGACCTGATGAACCGCTCGACACTCGGTGGTCTAGCATTATGGGTGGAAACCTGCCATGGTTAGCAAGAAGATGCGGGTGTCGGTCGGAGTGATCATACTTGTGGCTGTTTGGCTACTCTTTTCTTATGAGGCGATGGTTGGGGATTTTTTCGTTAACGGGGCTGCTGTTGTTCTGGTGGCTTCTGTTGGTAGTTACTTCGGTGCTAGGCTGTTGGGGTTGAGGTTTCCGAAATAGCTGTCTTTTTTTTTGGTTTGATTAGGTTGAAGTATTCAGATTTGTTGTCTTGACTTGGTGTTCATACTTCTTTTATTCGTCGTGGCGGTAGACAGTTGATTGGATGAAGAGATGAATAGGTCTTTTTTTGTCGGTCGGTTTTCTTTTGTTGTTGTCGGCGTGCTAATGGTTTTTCTGGTTGTGTCTTCGTTTGTTCCTTGTTCGTTTGCTGATTTTGCGTATAGTTATTGGGTTCTTGATCATCCTGACAGCTCAAATCGCTATGAGTTGAATGTTTCTGTTTCTTCTTCGTTGTATGATTATTTTGTTGGTAAGGATCACGACTTGCGGTCCAATTATGATTTTGGCAAGTTTGTTACGCCGTATGCTTTGAAGCCTATTGCTGATAGCCTGTGGACTGTTTATGGGGATGATGAGGATTTTGCTAACAGTGTCCTGGTGATTGTGCATCAGGTTCCGTATGCGGCGAGTGCGCCTCAGAAGTTTCCTGTTGAAACCCTTGCAGAGAATGTGGGTGACTGTGACTTGTTTTCGTTTGTGGCTGCGTCGGTTATGATGGCTGGTGGCTTAGATGTGGTGTTACTGTACTATGAGAGTGAGGAGCACATGAATGTTGGAGTTAGTCTTTCTCATCAGCCTGATGATGCTCGGTCTTCGGTTGCCTATTTTAGTTTTCGTGGTGAGCGTTATTATGTGGCTGAGACTACGGGTGGCAATTGGGAGACTGGTTGGAGGGTTGGTGAGCTTCCTGATTCGCTTCGGGGTGTTTCTGCTCAGGTTGTGACTTTGGAGGATGCTGAGCAGGTGTCGCCGGGGCAGGTTTCAGCGAGTTTTGGTGCTTTGACAGGTTCTTCTGCGATTTCTTTGTCGCTTTCTTCGGGCTTTTTGGTTGAGGGCAGTTCGGTTAGGGTGAGTGGTTCGGTTTCTCCTGTTTCATCTGGTGGTGTGGTTACGATTTATGTGAAGTCTGGTAGCAGTAATTCTTCGTGGACGGTTTTGAGCACGGTGTCGTCTGATTCTGGTGGGCGCTACTCATATGAGTGGAGGCCTGCGTCTAGTGGACTCTATTTTGTTCGTGCGAGTTGGTCTGGAGATGTGGACCATGCGGCTGCAGACAGTAACGTTGGTTCTGTTCGTGTTGTTTCATCAAGTTTGATCTTCTTGGGGATTGTAGGTGTTGTGTTGGTGGCCGTGGCTGTTGCTGTGTATGCTGTGTCACGGCGCGTTGGAAGAATCAATGAATACCCAATTGCGCAGTGATTGCGCGCAGAACGGTGCAGAACGGACAATAGGTTCAATCAGCTTCTAGCTTATGTTTGGATGACTTGATGCTATGGCTCGGAGCCGTCACATCATGTTTGTGACAAACATAAAAAAAGGATAGCGTCAACAACCCTCAAACGCCAAGACCTAAACCTCTTGAAACACTTATTGGACCAATATGGGTTTGCGCGTGCGCATCGTTGATACCTCAAGGAGTCTAGAACTGTATAGAATAGACTTTCATAGCTCTTATAAGGCAAGTTTGATGATATACAATAGCTCGAAGGAGAGAAAAGAATGAAAAACAGACATTCCGGTAGACTTTACGCTGCTTCCGCAACCATCATGTTAACTATACTTTTACTTTCACTGACAGGAGCTCTTTTGTTAACCCCGACACCGGTCTTAGGAATAGAATCGGTAACAGGAGCCATATGGACATCAGACCCACATGGAGAACGAGTCAACGGAAACCTGTACAACAACGCGAAAAACGTTTACCTAGCTGGCGGACCACACAAGCCAGGGGCCGCAGGCCTCCCAGACGGCATCTACTACTTCCAAGTCACCGACCCAGCAGGTAAAACACAGCTCAGCACCGATCCTCTCTCGAAGAGGAAATTCGAAGTCAAGAACGGATACATATACAGTATCGACGGAGGAACACACGATTGGAACCCTGACACAACCCGTGGCTACGGCATTGTAGTCCAGCTCTGGCCGTTCGCGTTCACACCTAACAAGGGCGGTGAGTACAAAGTCTGGGTAACTAGAAATCAATCCTATACTCCAAACCAAGGATGCTTCGGTTTCATCTCCTCGCTGTCTAAGACAGACAACTTCAAGGTAAAAATGAATGAAGCGCCAAAGTACTTTGAGTTCTGGGTAACCGATAGTATATCTGGTTCCCCATACGTGGCTTTCTACGTTAGCTACGCTCTTGACCTCGACGGAAACCCGAACACCATCGACCCAGGCCCGTGGACAACACTGCAACTAATCTACGACCATCGCGAAGGCGCATACGACGTCTTTCGCAAGGAAACAACATTCGCCCTGGGCTCCTACATCTACTGGCAGTTCTCAATTTCAAACACCTTCACATGGGCCTCGGACACGCATGGGCCCGAATTAATAAACACAGGGGGCATGGTAAACAAAGAAACTCTGTTCTCGATTAACGGCCACAAGTACAACTACGTCGACAACTCAGGACTTCCTGGGTGGACAATCACACTCTTCAAAGACAACGTGAAAATCGGCGAAACCCAGACGGATTCCAATGGCTACTACGAGTTTATTGCACTGGGTCCAGGCAACTACATTGTCTCGGAAACAGTGAAATTCGACGAGGGCTGGGCACCCTATGGTCCAACTTCCTATGAGTTCACTGCCGATAGCAGCGGCGACCGAACCTTCGACTTCTACAACTATCAGATGATGACGGTAACCGACACCAGCGACTACAGACGCGAATTATCATCCTTTGACTTGGTATTCACTCCTTTAAACGACGGCTCAGGAATGTACAAGCTGTCTTCGACAAACCCGGGTTCATTCTACACGAGCGTAGTTAAGTATGGAGAGGCAGGTACACCTGTAAGAATAGAGCTTAGTCTGCCGCCGGACAAATACCACGCCGACTATGATTCACCCAACTTCATACTGCACCACACCTACATAGGCAACACACCTCTCGTGGACGTACACGTTTACGAAGGCAGGCAGGCGTCGCCTTACGGCGGATACTGGGTTCCAGACTGGTCGAAAGATGTCACAAGCATGTTCAGCTTCACTGCAACAGAGGATGGAAAGCACCTCACAGGTACGGGAAATATGCCAAGCACCGGGCTGCTCTTCGTGACCGTGCACATTGACTATCAAATAAGTGGTCCACTGACATGGGACGAGGTTCAGTCTTTCAGCGGTATCCAATATACTTTCGGCCTCGAAGTCTACTTTTCTATTATCGGGATTCACAGAACGATAAAGGTAGGCAGTGTTAAGTAAGTCTCTCTTCTTTCTTCCCTTTTTTTCTTGTTCAAAATTCTTCAAGGTATAATGCAATGTCTTGAAAATTGCCTTCATCCATCTAGCCGGAACCCTTAATCCAGCCACGTATCCCGAGTTCCTTAACAGTGACCGTAACCTGTTCAAGCTCACACGCCTTGTGGTCTCCAGCCTCGTTCATGTATTGAATTTTCGGCCTCAAAACAAATCCTCCCTTTTTTCTGGGCCTGAATGTCAGTTTCACTTCCTCTGTTTCAAGGGGCGCTAATTTCCTTCCCTTTAGATCAAGAAACCCGCCATTGACCACACCTCTTGGAGGTTTTTCGACTAAATCGAAAGCTTCTGGAACAATGTCTTCTATCCTCATCAAAAAAGCCGTATTCTTTCCAAAATTGGCAATGTGGACCTCCAGGTTAAGATTCTCACCGAAAACAAGCTCCCTTTTGTTGGTAATCAGATTTGCTTGAACAAATTCACTTTCAAACTTTGAAAAGCCAACTGGTTCTTCCACAGTCATACTGGGCGCGGAGATCATGTGTGTGCTCGATGCCTCAACGGGAGCAGCCAATATTTCTCCCAGAGACAGTGCGAATCGGCGTTTTTCCTTTACATTCTTCAGAGTTTTAAGAACCTCGTCCCTTTTTCCAATGTATCCTGCATTTGCGTAGAACCCAGCAGATCGTTCAAGACACTTTTCTGCGAGAAGATAAGTTTCCATTCTTTTCTTTGGGTCGACCTCGATTTCAGCGCTACTCATGTAGCTATAAGCATCAAACAAAATCTCTGTGGCACTAGTCCACATAGAGGCGTTTTCAAGGCCGGTTTTCAGATAATAATTTGCTGCGCTTTCGAGAAATTGCTTTGCTTTTGAGAAGGATTCCTTTTCTCTTGTTTCCTGAAATTTCGTTCCGAATTCTAATGCCTTACACAAGGCGCTGTTGCCTGAAGCGAGCAAGCTTGTTCTGTCTTTTGGGCAGTGTTCTTTTGCTTTCGCAAACAGCTCAGAAGCCTCGTGGTAGAGTTCCGGCACATCACTGCAATCAGCCATTTTCATTTTTCGCCATGCAAGGCACATGTAGACAATCGGTTCTATCTCTTTTCGTTCTGTTTCTGACTCCATGGTTTCCATTATCTTTCCGAATGTTGTAGCAGCAAACCCATAGTGGTCGGCACTTTTCGCGTATTCTCCTTCTCGATCGTGCATTCTTGCTCGTTCCACGTTCGCTCTTGCTTGGCAATATTCTATTCTGCGCAAAGAGGCTCTGCCAAGTTCAACTGCTTTTTCCTTTTCGTCTTGAACTTTGATCTTACCAGTTTCTTCTTCAATGGCTTCTTGGGCTTCTTTGAAGAGTTCTGCCGCTTTCTTGAAGGCGTCTATTGACTCATTGCTATTTTCTTTTCTACTAAAATCCTCTGCCTGTTCCAAAAGTGACCATGCAAGGAAGTTTGAGGATAGATAACTCCATAGTTTTGATGTTTTGAGGAGATTTGCGGTGTTTTCGTAATGTTTCATTGCATTAGAGTACTCTTCGTGTTTGTGGGTGAATTTGGCTCTTTCGATCTCGCTCCATGCTTTCATATATGCAGCATAGTCCAAGTAGAAGTCAGTGAAGTGAAGGATTTTTTGAGCAGCAGCTTTATATTCTGTGAATGCGTTTTCGAAAATTTCTGCAGCTTTCTGATGATCTCCAAGGCGATCTAGGTTTCTCGCCATTTTCCAGTAGGACTCTGCAGCTCGGCTTGGCAAATTGATCTTCTTGAATTTCGTGGCAGCAACGTCGTAGACTTCAATTGCCCTGTTCAAGTTTTCCTCGTCTTCGATCAGTAGATAAAGATCGTCTAGTGTTCTTCCAAACGAGTCTTCGAACCCTGCAACAGCGGCTATATACGATGGCACTTGGTGAGATAAGACCCATTTTCTGCTGTGTGAAACGCCGTCTTCTATGTCTAAGACAGCGTCTTTAAGGGTGGCTGTTTTTTTGTCCTTGTCTGTTTCTACTCTGGCCATGTCTACTTTTATTAGCCCCTCATAGGTTTTGCCACAGCCGCGAGCCCAATCGTTAAATGGAAAAGCTATCTCAGAAATGTTGATCATTCGTTTTCTGTGAATCAGAGCTTCTTTCAATAGCTTCGTCTTTTCGTCCTCTACAGTTTCAAGTTTGGAATAGAAATGCAGCGCTTTGCTTAGAGCGTGGAGAGTGGAAATCTGAGAATCTGGGGAACCTGAGCGAGTTGCGTGTTCTAATCCTTTGCGTCCAATTTCCAGAGCTTTTCCTATCAAGGCACGTTTTTCTGTTGGATTGGCCTCAATTTCACTCGCTTGAGAGGAGTAGCTTTCAGCGTAGAACAGGCAGGTTCCTGCAATGAAGAAATCCTGAGAAACTAGTTGAAGAAAGCCTATGGCATCTTCGGCGTATTTGATGATCCTTCCGTATCCCTCTTTCTTCTTGTCAGGGTCTTCTTCCTTTAAAACCATCCAATCAGTAGCGAATGCAAGAACATAAGACGCTACACCTTTCAAGTAATTGTCCCTTAAAATCATCCCTTTCTGTAGCATTTCATTTGCATATTCCGCCGCCGATTCAACTTTCCCCGTGAACAAAAGGTTGCAGAAAGCTGCCGCCCAGTCCGACATAGCACTATAATAAACGTTGTCAACTTCTCTGGAGAGCTCCAATGCTTTCTCTGAGTAGCTCAGACTTCTTCGCATAAGTTCATTTCCTTTCTCTTCTTCCTCGCTGATGTACGCATACCAGCTTTGAAGGCTCGCTGTGAAATAGGCGCGAAGGAGTTCACTTTTGTTCTCAAGCCTTGAGAGGACTGCAATGGCCTTATCGGCCCAATCTATTCCTTCTTGAGCGACATCTCTCATCTCTCTCGAGTCAGATGCAACATACAACCTCTCAAGGAGGCACAACAACAGGTCGTTACACATCTTGCCATAACTCAGTTCCTCACCAGCATTTCCGTATGCCTCCAGACTCTTTTTTCCCAGTGAACGGCATTCGTCAAGCATCGTCTTCTTCTCCGAAGGATTAGAAGCCAGCCAAGAACGCACATATTCCGCTATGGCGTAACACTGGGCGCTTCTACCCTGATTTTTCAAGCCTTCCTCTTTCTCGAAAAGTTTGGCGGCACTCTTGTAAGCTTCAACTGCAAGTTGCCTGATTTTCCTGAATCCTTCTAGGTCTTCAGTCTGCGTGGAAGCGCGTGTGTAGCAGAAGCCTATTCTGTCCCAGGTTTCCGCGGCAAAGGGCACAGTCATCGATTCGGCACGTAACGCTTCCTCATAGTACTCTGCCGCTTTAGACCAGTCGCATTTCTCTTCCTGTTGTTTGGCTTTATCAATTATAGCATTTGGACGCAGTTCCGAAGACAACGTATATCCATTATCAATGCGGATTTCACGTATGAAAAACTTTCGTACACGAGCTTTTCGGTTTTCGATGCGTCAAACCGTTCCTCTTTACATTGAAAGTAAGCCAATCGCGTGCATATGTCATAAAATCTAGGGAAACGTTGAAATAGTAATAGTGAGTATGAAGATATCAGAGACCCTCTATGTCAACCCTAGACTTAAAGCCGATCAGACTGGGCAAAAACATAGAGTTGAAGTACATTCCTTTTTCTGAACTCGCCGTCCCCTGGAACATATCCATCGAATCCGTCGCACCAAACCACGATAACCATCACAGTCAGCAGATAGGCGCCACCACTTTCACAGGAACAGGAACCAAAAGCTCCAAGGCGTCGACAACCTTAAAACGCGAAGACCTAGAAGCCCTAACACACTCAATAGCGCAGTATGGCCTGCTGAAACCCTTCGAAGTCGCCGAAATGCCCCAACGCCTAGACTTCTTCTACGGCGGCAAAGGCAAATACCTAATCCTCGACGGACAAAGAAGATACTTCGCCATAAGAGAACTGTTAAAACTGCCCACAGAAAAAGACGAAAGAACCGAAAAAGACAACCTACGCACAAGCAACCGACAAATCCACATCGAAAACGCAGAAATACAAGCACAGGAAAAATTCGACAAACTAAGCATACGAGACCACGTACTAGTACCATGCCTAGTCTACCCGTACACAACGTTCCTCCAGATGATGAGACACAGCACAGAAGACAAAAGACTCAGCAGCGGAAAACCAACAAAACAGGACACCGAATCAGCGGACAAAATGCGCAGCGAAGGACTAATGGACATAACCCCCGAAGACCTAACAGAACTCATGACGACGCGAAGCAAAATCAACGAAGAAAAACAAGCCATACAAAACACACTAAAAGAGATCAGAAACAGAACAAAATAACACCAAAGCAACAATCACACTGAACATGAATCTACAATACT
>Ga0315310_10002680_pt1 | contig 11126 bp, 11 predicted proteins | sample TDP5_MG_FD_203630 | JGI IMG/M metagenome (GOLD analysis project Ga0315310, IMG submission 203630) | Freshwater sediment microbial communities from Lake Towuti, South Sulawesi, Indonesia - TDP5 | ecosystem: Environmental > Aquatic > Freshwater > Lake > Sediment | place: Indonesia: South Sulawesi... | reverse complement strand
CAAAATCGACCTCTCAAACTACTTCGCATACCTAAACCCACAAAAAGAAGAATGATTCCCTCTAGGGAGGGGGGGTCTATACCTGCAAGAGCACAAAATAATTCACTCATTTAGCCTTTATGAGTAAGCCCACGTGCAATGAGCCTAGCCACGCGAATAGGTTCAGGAACCCTACAAACAGCAGTCAACGCCCTAATCAATCCACTAGCCCAACTTACATCTGAACCAACAACTTCCACGTATAAGGGAGGCTCATTAGGCAATGAAACAACCTCAAAAACTGGACCAATTTTCTCAAAAATGCTCCAACGAACCCGCCAATCATCAAAATGCCTAACCAAAGCATTCCTCACAGCCAAATTATCAGGCTTTGTCCTAGAAATAACAATAACAGGCTTACCAAACTCCTCAAAAACCAAAGAAGGATCAATTAAGTTAAAGCCCGCGAAAGAAACCCCAGCCAACATAACCACATCAAAACAAAGCCCACGAAGCATACCACTAAGTCTCTCAGAAGCATCCAAACCATCCACCAAAATCCTATCCACACGAAAATCAAGAACCCACATTCCATGCAACAAAACACAAACAAGCAAAGCCCGCTGACCATCAGAGCGCAAGGACGCCCTCGAAAAGCCTCCGTCTTCAACTCCCACTACTCGAAGATCACGCCATTTTACTTGGCTGTTACTGGAAGAAACAAAGCCCAAGTGCAAAGCATATCAAACATAATTAAGCGATAAAATAAATTTAATAGTAGCTCTTCTCCGACGAACTTGGTTTAGCCGCCAAACATTTAGGCTCGTAACGAACTAGGTCACCAAGCCTATCATCAGCACTAAAAACCTCTCTAATGAGGCTACGGGCAATGCCCAAACGAATCCTTTTCGTGCGCCCATAACGCCCTAAGCTCACAACCCGGGTGTTCAACAAGCCAATAACGTCTAACTCGTTAATTAAGCCGCTCACCCGCCTCTGAGTCAAAGGCACAAACCCAGCTTGACCACAAAGTTCACAATAAATTTCATAAATGTCCCCAGTAACAGCGGAACTAACCTTCGCCTTGCCCAACAAATAGACACTGAATAAAACAAGCTTAGAATGAGGCGTAAGATTCGTCAAAGCCTCCGCAATCCTATCATGCTCAATCCTCTTCTCAGCCTCCCTCACATGATCCTCCAAAATAACATCAGCGCCCTCACGCTCAGCCAACTCCCCAGCAACACGAAGCAAATCCAAGGCCCGCCGAGCATCACCATGCTCCGCAGCCGCCAAAGCAGCACAAAGACCCACAGCACCATCAGAAAGAACACCATCATAAAAAGCCAAGCGAGCGCGATCCCAAAGAATATCCTGAAGCTCAGACGCATCATATGGCCTGAAAACCATCTCCTCCTCACTTAAAGTGCTCAACACCCTAGGGTCAAGAAGCTCCTTAAATCGAAGGTCATTCGAAATCCCTACAATTGACGCCTTACTATGAGAGAGGCTTTCATTTATCCTCGTTAACTCATAAAGCAGAGCATCACCACGCATTTTTACAAGCGAGTCTATCTCATCAAGAACAGTTATAAAAAGAAATTTTTGCGAGCCCATGGCCGCCTTAAATCTGTCAAACACCTCTCCTACGGCTAAACCAGTAAAAGGAACCCTCACATTCAAGACGTTACATAAATTTGACAAAATTCGATACTCTGTTCCAGCTAACCGACAGTTAACATAACAAACCCTAACAGGCGCTCCAAGATCATTAGCCCTAAAAGCCAGCCTATTTAATACATACCTTACAACAGCCGTCTTTCCCGTACCCGTCTTCCCATAAATAAAAATGTTAGAACACCGAGCGCCATTCAAAACAGGAGCCGCTATACCACCAAGATAACGAATCTGCTCCTCACGATGAGGAAGCTTCTCAGGAACGTAATCATGACGCAAAACCTCCCTATCCCTAAAAAAACTAGTGTTCTTTAAAAAACGCTCAAAGACCTCGTCCAAAGCATCCTGCTTAAACATAAGGGGGCTTCCTCCGCAAAACGCATCCTCGAAACCGAGAACCTCCACTCAACAAATAAAAACTTCCATATAAAAAACTAGACAAAACTAACAGAATCCTAAAACAAAACAAGAGGACATGAACAAACTCCCACACCCCTAAATTTCCTATGGAATAGTCCTGTTTATAGAGACTAAATTATTGTTTCTTTCTAGAGAAAGAATAGTCTCCAGACGGTTAGACTGCTGTTATTAATTTAATTATTCCTATAAAGTAGTTTCGACTACTACACAAAATTTTTTGTTAACCAATAATTTTAATGCGCTGATGAGTCCACTGTACAGTGGAAATCAAGGGGTCCGGGCGACGATCAATAATTTCAACATTTCTTAGGGCTTTGTCACAAATTAGCCATTGTAACCTTCAGACTCCACTAAATCCCTCCTTCACAAGTTCACTTTCTGCAAATACTTGTGAACTTCATCGTTTAATGATCGTTTTATTAGGGCTTTATTTCTAAAATTTACTTTTTTCTGTCTTCTTCTCAGTGAACTAATGACCCCTTCGTTTCCATTGGAAATCAAACATTTCTATCATTCTCTTTCCATTTCTTGAATTTAACGCTTTAGTGAACTTTGTGAATTTAAAGAAACGAATTTTTTCTCTCTTTTTAATTTTAGAGCACATTTATTCGGCGTATTTTTTCTCACATTTACCGTAATCTCTATAACTTGTAAAGTGTAAACTCGCTAACCCCATCTTGGTGCTTGAAATGCCAGCTAGAAAAATGCGAGTGGAAGTTTACGACGAAAACGGAAACCGTTACACCATAACCTTTGAGGGAAGTGTTACAAGGGATAAGGCGCTCCGTCTCATTGACCTCGTCGAATTGCTCGGAGGCATGCCTGGAGTTAATCCCAGCAGAGAAACGTTATCTCCTGAACTTTCAAAATTTGATAAAATCCGCTTTATCTTAGAAAAACACTTTCCAATCGTATGGTTTTCATCGAAGGACGTTCAATCGGCGTATGAACAAGAGTTTAAAGAACCCGCCAGCCTAAGCACAGTTTCCACATATTTGTCTCGAATGGCTGATAGAGGGCTCTTAGTAAAAAATAAGGCGTCGAACAGCTTGCGCTACAGAGTTATAACAGAAACATCACAAAGCATGCTAGGGCTCATAAAAGATAATAAGTAAACTGGTAATTTTAGTAATAACCCATTCGGTTCCTAATGAACATACATTTTGGAGGAGAACCAAATGAACGACAAAGTAATTGAAGACCTAACTGAAATGAAAAAGAAACTGATCGAATACGTTGACAAGGGACGAGCAGTAGGATACTCTGAAGTCAGAGAGGAACCAGTAATATCAGTCAGACCTGACAAATCAAAAATAAGACCCCTAAAGAAAATGGATGAATGCAAAGGACTCTTTTTGGCAGTAGACTGCTCTACAAGAACATTAAAGAGGGCAAACAATTGGGGCATCTACCTCATGCGTTCAACCTACGCTTGTGTTAGGGAGCGCAAAGTAGATTGGGGTTATTACGAAAGAATATGCACAGTCGTCGGAGATGCCCATGTTCGTAGTAGTTTTTTGCAAGACTTTAGAATCGAGATGGAAAGCCAAATGGCTTTGAACCTTCTTAAGGGCGAGACATTTAAACCTTACTACGTACATGGGGATGTACGTAGTATGTACCTTTTACTTGATGGTGGTGGCTATTTTGGCGGAGAAAGGAAGTTTAGGGTATCACTTTATGAAGAATGTGAAAAAGATGGAATTAACCTTCTGGCTGTTAGCAAAAATTCTCCTTCACTTCATGATGAAAATGGAAGAGATTTCATAGCTACTACGTACATGCTTTGTCCTTATGGTAGTTGGGTTTACCACCCGGTTCGAGAAGCAGACAAAGACAAAAGTCTATACGGTGACGTATCTATTGTAAAGTTATGCGGAGAAAGTCTACGTGTTTTTCGTTGTGACATAATGGAATATTTAACAAAATACGAAATAAGCGAGGTGCTTTCTCCTTTGACAGCTATCTCAGAAGACCCTAGATGCCCTGGATATCCCGTTGCTCTCTGGCTTGCCCATGAATTTTCAGCGCCGTCTGACTCGATGCTTCTGCACTACCACGATCAAGTTGAGAAAATGCTGGCCGACGCTGGGCTGTTGGAGATGCTTCGTATTGAAGAAAGGTCTTGTAATTTCCCTGATGAACTTCATGGGGCAAAGCATGCCTTTGATTTGGAGTGGATTGAGCGTGTCTGAACCCCTAGGTTTTGTCTGTAAAACGCAAGGAGACCAAGTCTCTTTCTTTCTTAATCAAGGAAGCAGTCTTTCGTTTGGGCAAATAGTTAGAATAGACTCCGGTGAAAGAAGCTTTTATGCGAGGGTTGTAAACGCCGAGAGCAGTTCAACGCTTGAGACCATTGAGCAGCTTCGTGAGGCGGAAGGAAAAGAAGCCTTCGGCCCGTATTCATGCTACAGAAACGTTGATGTTATCCTGTTCCTTGAAAAGAGGGCTGGAAGAATTCGCTCTCCCACCTTCAATCCCAATTACAGAGATAAGGTGTATGCTGCCAGCAAAGAAGACTGCTCAATATTGAGGCTCGCTGGAGAACTGGAAATAGGGCGTTTACGCTCCGGAGAGCAGGTGCTCGGTTCTGTTGGTATAGATGAAGAGACTATACCTCGCATGATGGGCATGTTCGGTATGACCGGATCTGGAAAAACCAATTGTGAATTGATTTTAAACGCCCAAATAATCGACCACAGCCCTAAAACAGTTGCCATCATCTTCGATTTTGCTGGTCAACTTCTTGAGGGAAAGGAAATAAAGCCCCAAAGGGGTCTAAGAGATCATCCCCTTTTCCATAGCAAGGTTCGTTACTGCTCAGCGAGAGAGGGAAAGATGACTATAGGCTTATACACCCTCATACCAGAGAAGCTCCTAACGCTATTCCCAGATATTGGCGTCCCCCAGTTTAGGCTCGCTCAAAAACTTCACAGAAAATTGGGCGGTACTTGGATAGAGGAGTCGCGAGAAGCCTATGCGACAGAAGGACACACTGGAGTGGCCAAAATAGCGGGTTACGGAAGCAAAAGCGTAATAGAAGCCCTCATGCTCAAACTTTCCAGTCTTTCACCAGACCTTTTCCCACCCTCCGAATATAGCTTCGTGGACAGTTTGATCCAAAACGTGAGCGGAGGAATTACTTGCCTTATTGATATTTCTGGCATTAGCTCTGAAGAGCAACATAGGATTACTTGCCTTGCAGCGTCGAGTGTAGCGCGTTATTATAAGCAAATGTGGGAAGAAAACTACGAGAATTGGAAAAAGCTTCCCACTCTCCTCATAACTCTTGAGGAAGCGCACGAGTTTCTTGATCCAAACAAGCCTAGGACCATATTTTCTGATATCGCCTTAACATACCGTAAGTATCGAGTTGGGCTAAATGCTGTGACACCGAGGCCTTCAAGGATAAATTTTGACGTATTTGCCGAGTTATGGACTAAAGTTATTATGAAGACAGAGTTACGCAAAGACAGAGCATACCTCACAGAAAACACGCCATACCTAGAGTATAGCGATACTGAGATAAAGATGCTAGACGTTGGAGAAGCCCTGCTTATATCTGAGCCGAAAATCCGATTCGCAGTTCCAATAAAGGTTACACATTACCCTGAATACCTAGAGAATAGAGAAAAAGTCGATTACGGATTATCTGCATCTAGGTCACTTTCCGAAATGAATGAAAAATTAAAGAGGCTGCACGAAACAGAAAAGAGCCTAATCACAAAAGGAGAATGATGCTTCGTGAATGCGTTTCTCTTAAGCTTTGGTTTCCGTCTTCCCCAAAATCTTCCGCATTTCCTCCTTAACACGGTATGCATAAGGTATTTTTCCAGATTCTCGCTCCAAATAGCCTTCCTCATACAACTTCTTCATCAAACGAGCTGTGTGTTCCCTCGTCAACTTTATTCTATCCCTAATCTCAGGGGCAGTTTTTTCGCCCTCTTCGGCAAGAATTTCCAAAACATGCAGCTCCGTTTCTGTTAAGGGGGCCAATGCCCTCTCCCTTCTAATAGGGATAACCGCCTCTATTTTTGCCTCCGGCATCGCAGAGACTTTTCGTTCAACCTTCCCTAACCCCTCGATTTTTTTCGTTGTTTCCTCCTGTACTGTGACCAATCTACCTATTCTTTTGTCAACTTCCATTAGCCGCGCCGAAAACTTCTCTTCAATCCCTGAAACATCTTCAATATTAGCTTCAAGGTTCGCTAATTGTCTATCGCCAGCCTCTATTTTTTTCACGATTCCCTCACTCCTTGAGGAAAGGGCGTCTGTTTTATGAGTGAGAACATCTATACTTTCCTCTTGCTTCCGCAGCTGTTTATTAAAACTTATAATAACATCGCCAACAACATCCTTCGCGCTTTCATATCCTTGCTGAGCCTTCCGTATCCGCCTATAATACAAAACGGTTATAGCTGCCGTCATGAGTAGTAGAAGCATCGGAATTACTGAAAGAGGATCAAAAACACGCCAATCGCCTTGGTCGATCATTAAAGATAGTGCGTGATTCAAGCTCACACCTCACGTGATGCGTGATATCACATAAATGATGTCACGTAGACTTTAAGTTTTACGGTTCTTTATAGTGGGCTTTTTGTGTATTAAGAAGATAAATGGTGGAAATAATGCATTTTTTAGGCAAATAATACATTTTGACCATTATTTTTCTTGATTGAAATAGGAGAGATAATATAGCAGTGATTTAGCTTGTGATATGTGATATCACAGTCGTTTCGACATAGTTCTGGGCTTAGATAATTGCTCTAGGCTGGATTCAAGCTCTTCACGGAGCATGTTCATAATCCTTAATTGTTCACTCATTGATTCCTTCTCTTTCCAAACGTCTCTGTAAGCGCTTATATAGGTTTGTAGTTTATTCGCGACTTCGATGTATGAATCTAAACTTGTGCTTTCAAATACTCCTAGGTACCCGAGAAGGATGACGGTATAAATAGATTGAACAACGTTTTTTCTAGCCTGCCTTAACGTTCTGTTAAATGCGCCGCGGCTCACCCCGCCCTTTAAAAGCCGCAATCTTGCCTTTTCCTCGTATTTTAGCGATTTTCCTGATATATTTTCGGCTAAAATGTCAATTAAGAAAGTTTCTAGCTGCGTTTTTGTTAAATTACTGTTTTCTATTAATATTTTGACAATCGGGTCACTCAACGAGCCCATCAACCATTTTCTGACACCCTCTTTTAAACGCATATTTTATACCAGCCATTACGTTTTGTTAGAATACAATTTTGTATACCAAAGAAAAAAGACTTGCGGTTTTCAGTCTCTTTCGGAGGAGTTACAAATATCTTTCTTGAATTAAATTATGTATACCTTCATATTATAATACGACAAAGGTAAACATTTTATCTTATAAATTTTCTAGAAAAATAGAAGATTCACATTTTATAATACAATTACAAATCTTTCTAAATGTTTTTGGACGTTTTATCCTGAGTTTCTACTAAGACATCTTCGGACATTGCCGATAACGTGATGTCACCCTAATCACAGCTGCATCACGTGTGATGTTACATGTTTATAGCGTTTCTGTTTGCCTCTTTAAGAGGTCATATAGTTCTGGTTTCAAGTCTCTTATGGTGGGTACAAAAACTTCGGCCTGCGCCAGGTCTGCGTAATTAATTTTGCCTACCACCAAGTCTTCTTCGTTGTATTTTGCCTGTAAGATAATATCACCGTTCGGGGCTATGATTCTGCTGCCTCCCCAGAATTTTAGGTCGTTTCCTGAGCCAGCGAGGTTAACATAGGCCATAAAAACCGTGTTTTCAATTGCTCTGGCAGCGGTAAGCACTTCAAAGAATTTTTGTCGTATAGCAGGTGAGGCTGATATGCAGATTATGAACTGTGCGCCCTCTAACCTCAATAATCGGGTAGTTTCCGGAAAGAACACGTCGTAACAAACTATTAACCCTAGCTTTCCGATTTTCGTGTTAAATATCGGTGCTTGGTATCCTGGTCGGAAATAGCGTTTCTCCTCAAAGACACTATGGTGCGGCAGGTGCATTTTTCTGTACTTGCCAATCAGCCCATCTGGCCCTAATAGAACTGCCGTGTTGTAAAGGACGGCGCGCGCTTTTTCGCTTCGTTCCAGCATCCCTAAAATTACGTAGATGTTTTCCTTTTCTGCGATCTCTTCAAAATAGCGGATAGAGGGTCCTGGAATAGGCTCCGCCAATTCATATAAAATATCACGAATCACGTAACCGGTCAAGGCGAGTTCTGGAAAAATAACGAGATTTGCTCCCCTCTCCTTAGCCTGTTCGATGCGTTTCTCTATCAAATCTATGTTGTATTCCTTATCTCCAGCTTTACAGTTTATCTGCGCAAGAGCCACATTAACCTCCTCTAACATTAGTTTTCCTCCAATTATCTTCTGGTTAATTCTCTTAGCTTTTTGTTGTTTGTTTAAGGCTGGGGCAAATATTTAAGCAGTATTAGTACACTCATTATTCACTGGTAAAACCATCAAAATAGTTTAAGCGACGGGAGGCCTAGCATGGGTAGAAGACGGAGAAAAGTAGTTCGAATTCCAAAAAAGGGGCTGCCCAAGGTATATTTATGTCCTCAGTGTGGAAAGGAAGCAATAAAGGTTGAACTATTAAGGGATCAAGGTCGCGCCACAGTGCGATGTGGAAGCTGTGGGTTAATTGATGAGTTGCCCCTTAAACCTGCGTTTCGGGAAATCGACGTTTACTGCGGATTCACTGACAAGTTTTACTCAAGCAAAACAGGCGCCTAGTAGGGACTAAAGAAATGGTTGGCCAAGTGGAAAAATATCTGCTAAATAGAATTCGGGAAGACGGAGCCGCTCACCTTACTCTTATTGATCCTGAAAATGTGACTCCTCAATCGGCGTCCAAAATAGCCCGCGAAGCTGAATCATGCCAAACTGCTGCAATCATGGTTGGCGGATCCACTCTCGCTTTAACCTCCCATCTGGACCTGGTCTTAAAGGCTGTGAAGGAAGCCGTGAAGATCCCCGTGATCCTCTTTCCTAATAACGTAACTGGTATTAGCAAGTATGCAGACGCCGTTTGGTTCATGTCTCTTCTCAACTCGTCGGATCCATTCTTCATCATGGGAGCACAGATTCTAGGCGCTCCAATAATTAAAAAGTTTGGTTTAGAGCCTATTCCGCTTGGCTACATAGTTATTGGGGAGGGAGGTTCAGTTGGCGTTATTGGGCGAGTCTCACCTATTCCTTATGATAAGCATGAACTTGCTGCTGCGCATGCTCTAGCAGCGCAATATTTGGGCATGCGCTTCGTATATTTAGAAGCTGGCTCCGGCGCAAAACAACCTGTGCCCAGTGACATGATAAAAATTGTGAAGAAGGTTATTGACGTTCCATTAATTGTGGGTGGTGGAATAAGAACGGGAGAGCAAGCAGAGGAAATAGTGAGCGCTGGCGCAGACATTATTGTCACTGGAACCGTCGTGGAGGAACATGAGGCTAAACACATAATTGGGGAGTTGGTGAAAAGCATAAGATCAACGGGGAGAAGATGAAATGACTTCCTTTGAGCACTACTTTGGCGCCTTGAAAAAAGCCTTGAAACGTAATGACCTTTATGATGTGTGGCCCGATTTTGAACCAGAGTATGATGAGCGAGAATACGCGTGGACAGACCTTCGAGGCTTAGGCGAGGTTCTGCTTCTCAACTGCGGACGATGCGACGGCCCCTCAGACATAAGGCACAGCCGATGCAAAGGTTGCGTGGAGAAACGAGGGCAAACAGCCAAAGAGGCATATCAAAAGGCAATGGGGCGGCCTAAACAAAAATGGACAACCCTCGTCTTATGCCGAATCCACACGGAATAATATGTTCACTTAACAAATTTCGCGAAGGAAACAACCTTGACCATCGTGATGAGCAAAGAATACAGTCAATATGCTTCCGCCCTTGGAAAGAGTCTTGAAAGTATATATGAAGTTGCAAGAAAAGCAAGGGAAAAGGGGTTAGATCCCACTTCAAAACCTGAGCCTGAAGTAGCGAATGACTTGGCTGAACTTGTTGAGGGGCTAGTTGGACCCGCCGGAGTGGCTGAAAGCATACGGGAGTTAAGTAAAAAGTTACCCCGAGAGGAAATTGCCTTCAAAATTGCTGAAGAGATCGTCTACGGAAAATTTGGACACATGAAAGATCACGAAGCTGCCGAACAGGCAATAAGAACCGCTCTGGCCATACTGACTGAAGGTATCACCGCCGCTCCTCTTCAAGGCGTAGCTCAAGTGTCCATCAAGAACAATCCCGACCGGACAAAGTATTTGGCAATTTATTTTGCGGGTCCCATACGCTCTGCTGGCGGTACAGAGGCAGCCTTAACCCTAGTGGTTGGAGATTTTGTTCGTCGTTTGCTAGGGTTGGACCGTTATAAGCCAACTGAGGATGAGATCAGACGGTTTATTGAGGAAATGAGGCTTTATGAGCGTGAAGTAGGTCGATTTCAATATCATGTTTCTGATGAAGAGTTAAGGAACGCCGTTCAGTTTCTTCCAGTTGAAGTTACGGGCACCCAATCCGATGCAGTTGAAGTTTCATCTTTTCGGAATTTACCTCGCATTGAGACAAACCGGGTGCGTGGTGGAGCCCTGCGAGTGGTAAACGACGGAATTGTGGGGCGCTCTTCAAAAGTTTGGACGATTATAGAGAAGTTGGGAATAGAGGGATGGGACTGGCTGAGAAGAATCCGCGAGGTCGACGAAAAAAAGACGGCAGGATTTATGGAGGACGTCATCGCTGGCCGCCCAATTTTTTCGTTTCCATCAAGGCGAGGGGGGTTTAGACTCCGTTATGGAAGGGCCAGAAACACCGGCCTAGCAGCCGTGGGAATTCACCCAGTGACCATGAAAGTTCTTCAGCATTTCCTTGCCGCAGGCACTCAACTACGCATTGAAGGTCCTGGAAAAGCAGGGGTCGTTCTTCCTGTTGATGCCATAGAGTCCCCGATCGTGCGTTTGAAGGACGGGTCGGTCGTTCGCGTCTCACTCGAAAATTTTGAAGAAATAAAAAATGTGATTGACAAGG
>Ga0315310_10002679_pt1 | contig 11127 bp, 11 predicted proteins | sample TDP5_MG_FD_203630 | JGI IMG/M metagenome (GOLD analysis project Ga0315310, IMG submission 203630) | Freshwater sediment microbial communities from Lake Towuti, South Sulawesi, Indonesia - TDP5 | ecosystem: Environmental > Aquatic > Freshwater > Lake > Sediment | place: Indonesia: South Sulawesi... | reverse complement strand
CACCTGAAAACCTACAGATGTGGCGATACATAGTTATCAGAGACGACCAAGGAACAAAAGACTTCATTGCTGAAATCTGCAGAGAAGCCGCACGCGGAGTCTTCGGCGCACAACCCTACGAAATGACCCAAGGACGAATCTGGTACCTTCCTGAGGAAATAAGGCCAAAAGAATTTGAGAACCTGCGAGACGGAAGCTTGTTTACCTATCCAAAGAACGCTGACACTGTTATAATCGGCTGTGCCTCAGAAACCTTCACCGATGCCTATCAGCTCTACCCACTGCACCTCATGGGCTCTGTAAGCGTTGCCATGGGTATGCTCCAGATGTGGCTTGTTGCCCATTCCATAGGATACGGCGTGGGATGGATGGCTTTGGCCACCACAGACCCAAGACATTCAGAAATGCTCTGCGAGAGGCTCGGGATCCCGAGAAGCTGGACTCCCATCGGAATCTTGTGCATCGGAGTTCCAAAAACGAAGAGAATGCTCGGACCTTCAAGGTTTCCCCTAGAAGGAGTAATGTATAGTGAAAGGTGGGGAAATCCGTACACGAGACTGGCTTTCAGGAAGGGACAATGAACATGAACGTAGAATTGAAACCTGAGGTCAACGAAAAACTCAATGAGATAGCCAAGGAATGCAACCTTCCTCTCGAAAAGGCCTGCGAAATCATCCTCTCCGAGTTTGCAAAAGAAGAGGGTGGACGCATCTACGTAGGAAGGTGGAAAGAAGGAGGAGGCTTGAGATTCGTAGTTCAATGGCCATTTTTCACAGGAATTTCCAAAATGAATGCAGATGAACTAATGAAAATCGGAGTCAAATTAAGGTGACCCATTATGTCAGCAAGTGTTAAGAAGGCTCCAAGCGGGGAATGGCTCGGCTATCCCAAACTAGGCTTAGAAGACATAGAACACGAATCATTTAAAGTTGCCAAACAATTCGCAGAGTCTATGGTACAGAACAGAAAGGGCAGAGTCTACTTACTGATGGATCATAACATGTATCAGAAATTCCTCGGCGCGGTGAGAAAGAAATACGGCGACATTTCAGCCTCCAACGTTGAAAAAGCCGCTTCACAAGCTTTAAAGACTTGGATTGAAGAGGTGGAATCCAAATGAGCGACGAGACCCCAAGGAGAATTTTCGAAGAGATCGCAAAAAAAGCCAACAGCAGCAGTGAGGCGCAAAAGATCATGAAACAATGGGTTGGGCCATACCATGGCAAAATTCTTCAGTTCGAAACCGATTCCGAAAAATTCTATCTAGTGGTCACCGACGGAAGGATAGAACTCTGCAGTGGAGAATATCCCAGTCCAGACCTTACCTTGCGAGGCTCCTCGCAAGTTATCTCTGACGTTTTCACAGGTAAAAGAAGCGTTGGAGACGCCATGAAAAACTGGGATCTCCTTCTCATGGGAGCTGGCCACGAAGGATCTACGCTCGCCAAGCTTATTACCGCCGTTTTTCTAGAGGGTTAATGCGGGCGTCGCAAGCACGCATCATTAAAAGCCGAGTTCAAAACAATTTCCGAATATTCTTAGCTAGAAAAGCACGTATCTTCCCTAGTTTTATTGTTACTATTAGTGAAACGTCTAAGTTTGTAGAGTTAGCGTGCGTCGCGATGTTTCCGAAAATGAAGACATTGGATTTAGAGTAGGAATCCGGCGCCTTTAGAAGTTGACTTAACAATCTTCGAATATGCGGCCAATATTCCTTTTTCAACTCTTTGTTTCGGAGGTGTCCATTGTTCCAATCGTTCTTCTATTTCCTCCCGTGAAATCTTCAAGTCGAGCCTGCGCGATGGGATATCTATCGAAATAATATCTCCATCCTTTACAACCGCTATAGGCCCTCTATCCATCGCCTCTGGAGTCACATGTCCTATGCAAGGCCCTCTAGTAGCACCTGAAAATCTGCCATCCGTTACCAACGCAACTTCATCTCCAAGCCCAGTACCCATTAGAGCGGCCGTGGGCTTGAGCATCTCTCTCATCCCAGGGCCTCCCTTTGGGCCTTCGTATCTTATCACTATTATCTCTCCAGAATTTATTCTCCGTTCCATTACGGCTTCTAAGGCATTTTCTTCAGAATCGAATACCTTAGCCAAACCTTCAAACTTCAGCATTTTTGGATCGACGGCGGATTGCTTGACCACTGCACCTTCAGGCGCCAAAGTTCCATGTAGTATCGCGATTCCACCTTCTTCATGGATTGGGTCTTCTTTGGTTCTGAGTACTTCTCTGTTTAACACAGCAGCATCTGCTACGGTTTCTCCGAGAGTCTTTCCAGTGACAGTTAGTACGTCTTGGTCCACATTATTTCCTAGTTCTTTAAGCACCGCTGGTACTCCTCCGGCGTCGTCAAGATCCTTAACAGTGTATGGCCCTGCAGGATCCATATCGCAGATGTGGGGCGTTTCTCTGCTGAGTTTATCAAACAAGTCTAGAGGCAACTCTATTCCCAACTGCGATGCAACTGCGGGCAGATGAAGAACAGTGTTAGTAGATCCTCCTAACGCCATATCGACTTTGATGGCATTCTTGAATGCTTTGTGTGTCATGATATCGTGTGGTCTGATATTTTCTTGTATCAGCTTCATTACTTGCATTCCGGAGTGTTTAGCTACTCTTAGTCTTCTTGCGTCGACAGCCGGAATTGTAGCGGATTTTGGCAATGACATCCCGAGTGCTTCGGTTAAACATCCCATCGTATTTGCTGTGTACATACCTTGGCAAGATCCAGCACCCGGGCACACATACTCAGATAACTCCGCCATCTGCTTCAACATTTGTTCGGATTGACTCCACGCAGCTAGAAACATGAGTTCTAATGCCTTTGATCCCGTTAGTTTATCGCCCTTGAAGAATCCCGGAAGCATTGGTCCTCCATTGACAATGATTGTAGGAATGTCAATATGGGCTGACGCCATCAGCATTCCTGGAACTATTTTATCGCAGGAACCTATTAGAACCATGCCGTCAAATTTGTGTGCTTCTACCATAATCTCAATCGAAGCCGCTATTATGTCCCTGCTCGGAAGGGAGTATCTCATTCCATCGTGACCCATCGCGATCCCATCGCAAACTGCAATCGTGTGAAATTGCAGTGGTGTTCCCCCTGCCATTCTTACTCCCGCTTCAACAGCATCTGCCACTTTATCAAGGTGCACATGTCCCGGTACAATAGTTGTCCAACTGTTAACCACTGCAACTAGAGGTCGATCAAGTTCCTCGTCAGTGAAGCCGCATGCCTTCAGCAGGGTTCTCGCAAAGTGACCCTCTATTCCTCCATATACCTTTCTACTTCTCAATTCAGGAGACATACCACAAAAGCACCGCCATCTGTACTCGAAAATCCACCTACCTCAATTAATCTTTAATGGGTAATATGGAAAAAGATTGCGAAGAACATATTATCTACTAGCCCAAAAAAGAAGTTTATTGGGAACTTTCTCTTTTTATTTCGTCTTTGCGAGCCCGCCATGAGAACATATAAGTGACTTTTCCTAAAGAGGCTTGGTCTTCTTGATTTCTTTGGCTCCCAACTCGAATGCTGCTAGATACCTTTCACTCTTACTCAGAAAGATCTCTTTGATTACTCCTCTTGCGGTTTCATTTTTCAAAGGAGTAAACTCGGATCCAATTAGGCATCCAATCATTACTATGTTTTGCAGAATAGCATCCTCAGCTTCTAACGCCAGTTTGACTGCCTGAACCACGTAGACATTGTCTGCCAGTTCTTTGATGGCGTTCAACACTTCGTCTATGCTCGGATATTTTGCTTCGCCTGAAAGAACATCCACAGAATAGATCGGTCTTGGGTTCACTATCACCTTAGTGCCTTGGTTGCCGAAACCTCCGATAGTTCGTAGGCACTCTACGGGCTCAAAACCGAGGATTATGTGCGCCTTCCCTTCTGGTATCAATGGCCCATACTGTCTCTTTTCGAAGAGCCTAATATGACTCATGACGGCTCCTCCACGTTGTGACGCCCCGTAGGTTTCTCCAACTGAGACTGATACTCCATCTTGCACTGCTGTTGAAGCTATTATCAAAGAGGCTAGGATATTCCCTTGTCCTCCAACCCCTGTTACTATTATGTTGAGTGGATCCTCTCTCAGACTCATTTATACAGTCTCCTCGACTTTAATTGCCCCTTCTGGACAGAGGTCAGCGCAGAGTCGGCATCCAGTGCAGATTAACTCATCTATCTTTGCCTTTCCCTTGGTGTAATCCCATGTTATGCCCGGGCACTTGAAAACCCGGTTACAGAATCTTACACACCCGCATTTTTCGCCTATGCATTTGTCCTGGTCAACGTAGATTACGGGTTTCTTTTCCCGTCTTTGAGCTTCAGTTAGTGGGCAGTCATGTCTAAAGATTAACACTTTTATTCCCTCGGTTTGAAGCATTTGGTATATGTTCTGAACAGCGTACTCTAGGTCAAAGGGGTCTTGCACACGCACTTCAAGACCGATACTTTTACAGATGTCCTCTATAGAAATCCTCGGGGAAGGACTACCTAAAGCATTGACTCCACTGCCGGGATGAGGTTGATGGCCCGTCATAGCTGTTGTGTTGTTATCTAAAACCACATAGAGAATATTGGCTTGGTTCCACTTAGCGTTTATCAGTGCTGGTATGCAAGCGTGGTAGAAGGTTGAGTCACCTGAAACGGCTATGACGGGCTTATCTAGGCCAAACTTTTTGAGGTTTCCAAACCCGTTTGCGGTTCCTAAACCTGCTCCCATACAGTGCAACGTCTTCTCAACAGAGAATCCCGTTGGTAAAAGCCCTAGGCTGTAACATCCGATGTCGCCGGTTACAATCACATCTTGCCCATACCACTTTATAGCCTTCTTTATGCCCCAGAAAGACGCCCTATGCGGGCATCCTGCACAAAAGCTCATCGACCTGGGTGGCGTATAAGAACTGATGATTTTTTGCACTTTTTCAGAGTATTCACTTCTCCTTGGGAGATACTCTATTTTCCTTATTTCCATCAGCGCCTTTACTACAGTGTTGACGTTTATTTCGCCTGTTCCTGCTCCAAACTCGCCGCGAACATGATTTGATTTTTGACCGTAGAACTTTATTGGTCCAATGCCTTCAGCTTGCAGTTCCGCCGCTGTCATTTTGACGTTTTGCTCTAAGAAAGGATCAATTTCCTCGACGAATAGAACTTCTCTTGTGTACTTCAGATAGCTGGCCAGAAGCTTTTCTGGAAGAGGCCATGTCGTTCCAAGCTTCAATATTCCCACATCATCTTGGAGACGCAACAGGTTTATTGCCTCTAATGAGTAGAGCCACCCCGTTCCGGATGTGACGATTAGAAATTCGGCATCTTGTTTTCCAACATACTGGTTGAATTCTGATTCTTCAAATTTAGTTTGAACATTTTTCATTTTTTCATGTAAGACGCTGTGGAGCATGCACGTTATTGAGGATGAGCCTGAAGTCCAAAGATCTTGTGAACTGAATTCAGCTAACCTTTTTTTGCTTGGTATAGGTCCAAGCGTAACTACGCCTCTTGAGTGAGAGAGCCGAGTGACTGTTCGCAGCATACATAAAAGTCCTAACTCTTCAGAGAGCTCAAAGGCGTATCTTGTCATGTCTTTTGCCTCCTGAATGGTTGCGGGTTCTAACAGTGGAATATCTGCGAGTCTTGCATAGTTGCGCGTATCTAACTCAGTGGTGGTTGAGTGAGCTAGTGGGTCATCGCCAGTAACCAGTACAAAGCCTCCCTTCGTGCCAGACAAGTTCACCGTCATCAAAAAGTCGGCGCAGACGTTAGCTCCGAGATTTTTCATGGCAGTTAGAGCCCTCAAACCTGCTGCCGTTGCTGCGCCTGCGGCTTCAAGAGCTACGATTTCGTTCACTGACCATTCAACGTACATTTCGAATTTTTCAGCCACTTTCGCTAAGGTGCCTAGAATTTCTGACGCAGGGTTTCCAGGATACCCGGTGCAAAAGTTGACTCCAGCTTCCAATGCCCCCCTTGCGATTGCCTCGTTCCCCATCAGCAGCAATTTTTTGCGTGGTTCATCTATGCTAATGTTAGACATCTTTCATGAACCCCCTTTTTCATGAATTATCTTGGATTTGTCTTCGTCTCTTATGCGCAGATAAGCTACCTTGTCGGCTTCTTTTTCAGTGAGCACCCTTTTCTTCCTTATCAGGGAGGCTTCGCGTAGGTGATTTAATCTCTCCTGTTCCAACGGTCTTACTTCCAGAATTCCAGTATTCTTGGCAGCCTGTAGAAGCTCTTCGCCTTTCTTGGTTCGCACTATTATTGTATTCCAGTTTTCCTCTCCTTCCACAGATCCAACTGAGATGTCTGAGAATTCATTCGTCATGTCGAAACAGACATTGCATGATGGCATTATAAACCTCCTCAGGTTGTCTAACGGAATTCCGAATCTTTTGTCTTCGGTTTGCACGACAAAAATGTTAGCTGGAGGAGGAGGCACGTCGACTTTCACTACCTTGACTTGGCCAAAAGTTTCACGAATCAACGAACGTACATCGGGCGAAAAAGCCCATGTGCAAAATAATCCTATTAGAAGACCTATCCTATCCACTTGAGTTTCGAAATTTGAAGCTTGCATTTTTCGAATCGCCGTAATTTGACATGGGGTGCCTACTACACAGAATTTGCCGCCTCTTATTTGCTCCATAGTTTCAGAAACCCTTGAGACTGTAGGGCACACTAAATATTTCGATCCTGCACACTCAAGCACTTGTTTTCTGCTCCTCACTAATGCTGGTTCAGCACTAATTTGATCTTGAGACTTTGCCAAAACCGCAGCATCTACTTCACCAGTTTCCAAGGCATAAGTCACAAGCGCTGATACAACCCCCCCATATTGGGCAACTTCGTTGATCTCGCTGTCCACCGCCCTAGCTTTCATCACAGATATGTTTGTGCCTAAAGCGAGGTCTTCCCTATATGAGCCAAAGACAATTTTGTCAAGAGCAGGTACGTCAAGATGTGTCTTTGGGCAGAAATTGTAACACTTTCCTTCATTCAGTCCGCAGGGCTCGATTATAATAGCGCCTTTTCCCTCAACCATGTCGATGTAGGGACAGAGGTTCGTACAAGCACCGCATGCTGAGCATAGTTTTTTGGCAAGAACTTGTTCTTGAAGTTCATTAGGTCCCTTTAATGGTGTTGCCGACAATCTATCCGTCTCCTTTCAATACAAAATGGATTCTGATAACAATTGAACATGCTTTAGTCATATACACTAAATGAATTTCTTAAACCTTTTTGGATTACCAGTTCAACACGCAAGTAGAGTCGGTCCACACGATTAAGGCTCCGTCGATGTGGCAAAGAAAAGTTTAGATTTGATGCTGTTGGTATGTGGTTCATAAAGGCTGAGTTTAAATGGAAAGCCTGACTGTTGGAAGACAGACACTTCTGGGTTTATGGTCCTTTCAGTTCTTAACATTCATGAGGCGAGGTGTCTTCTACTCGTTCATGTATATTTACTTATTTTCACTATTGGGCAACGTTACAACAACGGCTGCTTTGGGCACACTTACCATGTTGATGTCAGCTGCTGGTCAAAACTTTCTCTGGGGAAAAATCTCTGACCGATATAAACTCAGAGTCCAACTGATAGTTATAGGCGAAGTTGTCGCTGGAATTGCATACATTATAGTCTTTTTGACCCATAAATTCTTTATTGATGCTGGACGCGATGTTGACGCAGGACTCGCTCTAATCATTGGCTTAGCTGTTCTTGAATTCTTCTGGTCCATGTCCGATGTCGGATGGGCAGCCCTCGTGACCGACATAACTTCTTCTGAAACCCGAGGTGGTTTTGTTGGCGCAATAAATTTCGTCACGTCCATCGGACGAATGACAGGCATAAATCTAGCGGGCTATTTATATTTAGGCGGATTGGGTTTTCGACATGGCACAATCTTCTACATAGTAACTGCCATGTTGTTTACAGGCGCCACCATCATGTGGTTTGTGTCAAAGTCAATCAAGACTTCGAAAACGTCAACTTCCATATACTTAATGAATGAAGAAGAAAGCGATTTGCCCAGCGACTCTCAAGCAATTGCGCAGGCTTCAGCGCAGAACGAACATACTTTCGTATGGTTTCTCATCGCATTAACCATAATCATCTTAGGGTCCGCTTCGGTTAACCAGATCTTTCTGCTGTTTCTGCAGCTCAAAGACGGCCTTAACGCAAGCGACTTAGAGGTGAGTTTTATTCTTTCAGCATGGACTCTGGGCGGGATGGCTGCTAGCCTCTTAGCTGGCAGACTAGCTGACAAAGTTGGTAGAACCGTCGTTATTTTAGCTGGGTTGTTAATGGCGACTGCAAGCCCGCTTTTCTATAGCATTGCGCCAAACGTTTTTTCTATGGCAATGGTTTACGGAATCAACGGTATTGCGTTGATGACTATTCAAACTGCAGGTTTCGCTTTGGCAGGTGATATAATCCCAGAGCACAGACGAGGAAGACTCTTAAGCAGATACAACACGGTTATTGCATTGAGCTGGGGACCAGCAGGCCTTCTCATCGGAGGACCAATCGCCGATGTTCAAACCAGGGTGCTCGGCGTTTCGGCTAGCGCAGCGTACACCAACGCCTTCATTACATCATCTATATTAATCCTCTTAGGAACAGCGGTGTTTCTGACTAAAGTAAGGAGACCCGTGAAAGTGTTGCTTTGAGCTTGACTATAATGTTTAAATCAGTTAAGAAAAGATTAGTGTTTTGATTGAAATGCCCAACCAAAAGATAATTATCTTATTGGGTTCCTCTAGCGACATGCCCTTCGCTCACCGTATCGAGGATTTCCTCAAAGAGAACCGCATCCCAATTAAATGTGAATACAGAGTCAGCTCTGCGCACAGAAACCCAGAGAAACTTCTTCAAGACCTAAAAAGTTACGAGCAATCTAGAGATGATATCGTTTTTATAACAGTTGCTGGTCTTTCAGACGCGCTCTCGGGCATCGTCGCGGGGTACACAACCAAACCCGTCGTAGCCTGTCCTCCCGACTTCAAGACCTACGAATGGGGCAAAGTTTTCAGCTCTGCCATGACGCCGAAAGGTGTTCCAGTGGCGTTCGTGGCTGAGCCCGAAAACGCTGCGTTAGCGGCCGCCAGGATTTTGGCTTTTTCAAATTCCGCTCTCAAGACAGCTATCGAGAAGCACAGAGACACGGCAAAAGAGATGGTGGTGAAGGCTGACGTTGAGGTTAAGGGTAAAGAGGCTCATGAGCTCGAACGCGAACACCTCGAAAGGATAGAACACGAACTACACGCTGAACACGTAGAACCAGAGAATGAAAAATGAAAACTACGACATACGACACCGTTATGGAGACACATCTACCCCTTCCACGCTTCAAGAGGGGCAAGGTCAGAGATATCTACGACTTGGGAGACAAACTTTTAATTGTCTCCACCGACCGAATCTCTGCCTTTGACGTGATCCTACCCAGCGGCATACCCTACAAGGGCGAGGCGTTAAACCGACTATCAAACTACTGGTTCAACGAAACTTACAAAATAGTGCCCAACCATGTTCTGGACGTGGTTGACCCCCGCACAGTCTTGGTTAAGAAGGCTGAGCCAATAAAAATCGAATTTGTAGTGCGAGGCTACCTTTATGGTTCGCTATGGGAAAACTACAGACAAGGCAAACCCACAGACTTGCCGAAAAGCCTCAAAAAAGCACAAAAATTAAGGAATCCAACTCTAACGCCTACTACGAAGGCTGAAGTCGGCCACGATGTCGAATTGACCAAACAAGATATTGTCAAACAAATTGGTAAAGATTTAGTAATCGACATTGAGGAGGCGAGTTTCAAAATCTATGAAAATGCCGCAAGAAAGGCGGAGGCAAAAGGAATCATAATCGCTGATACCAAATTTGAGTTTGGCTTCTGCAAGAAGGAACTCACGCTAATTGATGAAGTGCTTACTCCCGATTCAAGTAGATTTTGGTCAAAGGAAAAATATGAGGTTGGAAAAGACCAGTTTAGTTATGATAAACAGTACGTTCGCGATTATTTACTCAGCCTCGGCTGGAACAAGCATCCACCTGCGCCCAAATTGCCCAAGCATGTTGTTTTGAAGACTTCGAAAAAATATATTGAAGCCTATGAGCGGTTGACAGGCAGGAAATTCTAGCTATTGTTAACCGCGTTTTGTACCTAAGTAACATATGAATATGAAGAATACGAAGCCAATTAAAGCCAAGAAGATTGCAACACTTATGATGAACCCAATCCAAGGGTTCATGAGGGTTACGAGAAGCCACAGAACGAAGAGCGCAGTTCCAAAGAACAGTAGGGCTTCAGTTCTCTTCATTTTCAGATCAAATCCCTTACATCAAAAACCTTTTCCATTTTCATTTATCCTTTAGTTTTATCTATGTTAATTCATTTTCGTTTCATTGTTTATTAATATCACAATTATATTTGACATAGGCGTTAAAACTTTTCCAACCTGTTTAGACTTTTTAATGGAAATTGTTATATGCACTCCTCCCTTGTTTACAGAGGCGGTGATTTAATGGGCATAGTCAGGGAAGAAATGCAAGAAATAGTAAAATCCTATAAGGAGCCCGTGGGACTTAACCTCGGCTCCCATTCAGCCTTAGACGCTTGGCAGGGACAGAGAAACTACGGCATAAGAAGCATAATCTACACAACACATGGAAGAGCGCGCATTTACCTGCAGAACCCCATGGTTGGCGAACCCGAAAAAGCCATAGAAGACCTTCCTGCCCAAGTGCGCAACGATCTCATCGTAACGAATGACCCATCTGAAATCAAGAAGAACGACAAAAAATGGAAGAGTGCCATTCTGATTCTAAACGAGTATCGAGACATCATAAAACACGCCGACGAACTCATGAACCTAGAATGCCTGCAGATTCCTAACCGTGCATTCTCTGTATACGTGGGCGGCGACGAATACTGTAGCGCCATCGAAAATGATTATCCAGTTCCAATACTGGGCTCACGACTAGCCTTGAAAGTGGAGAACCGGGGCGAAATCGAGAAGGATTACTACTGGTTTGCTGAGAAAGCCCGCATTCCCTATCCAAAATCTTACAAGTTTGAAGTGTTCAAACACGGAATTCGTTT
>Ga0315310_10002678_pt1 | contig 11128 bp, 14 predicted proteins | sample TDP5_MG_FD_203630 | JGI IMG/M metagenome (GOLD analysis project Ga0315310, IMG submission 203630) | Freshwater sediment microbial communities from Lake Towuti, South Sulawesi, Indonesia - TDP5 | ecosystem: Environmental > Aquatic > Freshwater > Lake > Sediment | place: Indonesia: South Sulawesi... | reverse complement strand
CGATATGGGGGAAATAGTAAAACGAAGAGTGATGTTTACTCCTGCAATAATTGTAGACGGGCAGATTAAGACTTGGGGCAAGATTCCCACCGTAGCTGAGATAAAAAAGATCTTGTCTTCCGATAAATAAGCAAATGAAAGAAAAAGTTGTTATCAGTTTAAATCAAGAAGAGCAGATTGAACTTGAACGAATTACAACTGATTTGGATGAAAAGCAAGCATTGGAATTCTTAAAGCAAGTTTTAAAAAGATGTCTCTGAAAAAGTCCAAAATCGTTTATTTTATATAGGGGCTCAATTGTAGGGGCGGCATTTATGACGCCCGATAATACGGGTTCGATAAATCGAACCCCTACAGTTAATATGTAGACGATAACGGGTTTGATAAATCGAACCCCTACAAAAGAAAATGATACTTTTTCAGAGACCAAAAGAAAAGAGTTGACAAGGCTTTTTATTTGCGACATTATATTTGCGAAATCGAATATATAAATATAGGAACCAGCCACTTTAATGAAACAATATGTTGATTTATTTAAGGCACTTTCCGACGAGACGCGTCTGAGGATTATGGTTTTACTTTCTGAGAAGGAACTCTGTGTCTGCCAGATTGAGGCTGCTTTGGGTCTTCCTCAGGCAAAGGTTTCTCGCCATCTTGCTATTTTAAGATACGCCAGGCTGGTAAAGGACAGAAGAAAAGGTCTGTGGATTTATTATTCTCTTTCAGAACCGAAAAATAAAGTTGAAGAGAATTTATTTGAGTGCTTCAGAGAATGCTTGCGCAAAGAGAGATTCTTTAGGGCGGATTTAGCCAATATGAAGAAATGCGTTGCTCAACCTTTAGACATTATTGCTGAGATGGTGCGAAAAAGTTAAGAGACTATTCTTAAGGAGGGAAAATAGATGGCTGTTGTTAGTGTAACCTTGGATGATAAACAAAAGATGTGGCTTGAGCAAATCATCTTGGATAAGGATAAGGATGAAGCCTTTGAATTCTTAAAGAAATTTATCTACGATAAAATCAAAGCCCAAGAACAAGGCCATTGTAAGCCAGCATTTTAATTTAGAATCTGAAAATGGTGTGTAGTTATCGGGAAGGAGGTAGACTTTAATGAAAAGAAATGAGATTAAAAAAGAGGTAAAGAAAAGATATGGGAAATTTGCAGAACAAGGTTCTTCTTGTTGTCCCGATTACAGTTGTTGCGACATTGGCTATAGCATTGAGGAAATTAAGGATCTGCCCTCTGATATATCGGAATTTTCGCTGGGTTGCGGCAATCCTGTTGCCCTGGCAGATATCAGAAAGGGTGAAACCGTCCTTGATATAGGTGCGGGGGGAGGATTAGACGTATTCCTTGCTGCCAAGAAGGTTGGTTCCAAAGGCAAAGTCATAGGCTTAGATATGACTGAGCAAATGGTTGAAAAAGCAAGAAAGAATGCGAGAAAGGGGAATTATAACAATGTTGAATTTAAGTTAGGAGAAGCAGAAAATATTCCAGTAAAGGATAATTCAGTAGATTTAGTTATGAGTAACTGTGTTATTAACCTTGTCCCAAATAAGGAAAAGGCATATAGAGAAATATATAGAATCTTAAAACGCGGCGGAAGATTTGTCGTTTCTGACCTGGTGACTGAGAAGGAGTTGGATGAGTCTATAAGAAATAATCCAGACAGATTGGTTGCTTGCGTTGGTGGAGCGCTTACCGAAAAAGGCTATATTGGGGTAATAAAAAAAGCCGGTTTTAAAAACGTAAACATTCTTAAAAAAAGTTCTATGGTAGTAAGTGGGATTAAGGTATTTAGTGAAACCATAAAAGGCCAAAAGAGGTAATTGATTATGTCAGACCAAAAAACAGTAAAAATCTTTACAATGGAGCAACAGTTTCCCTGTGGGCCGCAATCGAGCTGCTGCGGGCCAATAGGACAAAGTGAAGAAGAGATAACGTCTTTAAAAAATGGTATAGAAAAACTTGGAATTGATGTGGAAATTTGCGACATCCAGAAAATGAAGAATCTTCAGGAAAATCCACAAGTGTTCAAACTATTTCGCACATTTGGCCCTCTGGCAATTCCTGTAATAACTGTGGGTGATGAAGTTGCCTGTATGGGACGGTCTGAAACTGACGAAATTATATCAGCCATAAAAGCCAAGTTGTAATAGGAGGTCATTATGCCAACATACGAATATTTTTGTCAGGATTGCGAGAAGAAATTCGATATAACAGCGACTGTCAAAGAGAAAGAAAAGGGGCTAAAGGTAACTTGTCCAGAATGTGGCAGTAATAAAACGGTTCAACTTCTAGGAAACTTCTTTATTTTTTCTAAACGGAGTGGAACTGATTTTGGCGGAGGCTGTGGTCCAAACCCGACTCCTGGCTGTTGTGGATAAAGATGAAAAAGAAGCGAGTTTTATTCTTATGTACAAACAATTCTTGTAGAAGTCAGATGGCCAGAGGGATTGTTGAGGGACCTGGTGGGGGATAAGTTTGAGGTCTTTAGTGCTGGGATTGAGCCGACACAAGTAAATCCTCTCGCCATAAGGGTAATGAACGAGATAGGTATTGATATTGCAAGACAGAGGTCAAAATCTGTTAAAGAATTTTTGGGTCAGCAATTTGATTATGTGGTTACTGTTTGTGACTATGCTAAGCAGACCTGCCCAGTATTTCCAGGTAAATATGAGAAGATACACTGGAATTTAGAAGACCCGGCTCAAGCTCAAGGAACAGAAGAGGAAAAACTTCTCATCTTCAGGAAGGTAAGAGACCAAATCAAAGAAAATATCCTGAAAAAGGGGACAGGCTACTTTTTCCTATCTAAATATCCACATCTATCTTCCACCAGATTGTAGTACCAAATTCCGCTACCATACCATTTATGTAAAAAAGTAGCCTGTCCCCTTTTCAATAAATTACTTGACAATGCACCCATATCGTTGATAAAATTAGATCAATTATCGTCTAAAAGGAATATTAAATGCCTATTGCAGACCATAAAAAATGCACAGGATGCCATATTTGCGAGATAATTTGCTCAGTTCACCACCGTAAGGTAATGAATCCCAAATTGGCTATGGTGAAGGTAAACAGCAATTGGCCCTGGGAGGACAAGGTAACCATCTGCCGGCAGTGCAAAAAGCCGAAGTGTGTTGAAGCCTGCGAGTACGATGCCATTGAAAGGGCCGATGGGTACTTAAGGATTAATCAGGATAAATGCACCGCCTGTTTAGAGTGTGTGAAAGCCTGTCCTTTCGACGGTGTGGTAGTTAGTGAGATAACTGGAAAGCCTATCCTCTGCGATATATGTAATGGAGAATACCTGTGCGTTAGCTGGTGTCCTGCGAAAGTGTTCAGTAAAGCTTGAGGAGCAGATTTGAGATGGATAATGAGAAATATTTTGGTTATGCCGGAAAGATTCTCACCGTGGACTTAGGTTCTTCTGACTATGTTGTTGAGAATACTCCGTTCGACCTAATTATAAACTTTATGGGAGGCAAGGGATTTGGGGCAAAGATTCTTTATGATGGGCTAAAGCCTGGTTGTGACCCGTTATCTCAGGATAACATTATGGTTATGGCCACCGGGCCGCTAACTGGGACGTTAATGCCGGCAAGCGGTCACATTGCCCTCAGCACTAAAAGTCCGTTAACTGGCATTTGGCTTGATTCCCATTGTGCTGGATTTTTTGGGCCTGAGCTTAAGATGGCTGGTTATGATGCCATAATAATCAAGGGAAAGGCGAAAAAGCCGACTGTGCTGGTGGTTAAGGATGATAAAATTTCCTTTGAGGATGGGAAAGATTTGTGGGGTAAGTTAATTTTTGAGTCTCAGGAACTGCTAAGGCAAAAATATGGAGAGAATTGCCAATTTATGTGTATTGGTCCAGCGGGAGAGAGAAAAGCCAGGTTTGCCAATATAGTCTCCGGAGGTAGGGGCTTCGGTAGAGGTGGCTCAGGAGCTGTAATGGGGTCAAAGAACCTCAAAGCTATTGTGGTGAAGGGAACTAAGGCTATTCGAATCCACGACTTCGATGGCTTTATGAGGATGTGCAAAGAAGCGTATAACGAATTATCGGTCAGCCCTGACACTGGAGGCGGAAGACCTAAGTACGGAACAAATTCCATCTATTCATTTATGATTGAAGCAGGAGCCCATCCGATTAAGAATTTTCAAACAGGTGTATTTGAAGCGGTAAAAGAATGTAATGAAGATGTCCTCGACAAAAAGTACTATAAGAGGCATATAGCCTGTTTTTCCTGCCCGATAAATTGCAGCAAGGCATCCCGCGTGGACGATGGTAAATATAAAGGGAAGTTTACAGAGGGCCCCGAATATGAGAATATGTGGAGCCTGGGCGCTCAATGTGGCAATAGCAACATTGGCTCAATAATTTATGGTGAGCATCTCTGTGATGAATATGGTCTGGATGCTATCTCCGCGGGAAATGTGATTGGCTTCACAATGGAATGCTTCGAAAAAGGAATTATCTCGGAAAAGCAGATTGGATTTCGGGCAAATTTCGGCAATGATGATGCCATAATAAAGTTTATTGAAATGATGGCAAAAGGAGAAGGCATTGGCGAATTGATGAGCCAAGGTGTCCGCCGGATGTCTAAAGAGCTGGGCAAAGGTAGTGAGAAATTTGCAATGCATGTTAAGGGGATGGAAATGCCTGCCTACGACCCTCGAGGTGCTTTTGGAATGGGACTCGCCTATGCAACCAGTGACCGGGGCGCCTGCCACTTAAGGGCATGGACATTAGGGGATGAGGTATTGGATGTCCAGGAAAGGATGGACCCGTTTGCCACAGAATTTAAGGCTGAGCTTGTAAAGAATCAACAAGACTTTTTTGCAGTTATTCAGTCGGCAGTGGTCTGCCTGTTTCTAAATTTCGGTCTCACTCAGCGGCAGATAACCAGGTGTATTCAAACTCTGACGGGAATAAAAGAGTGGAAGACGACAGAAGATATTCTGAAGATTGGTGAGAGAATATATAATCTAACAAGGTTATTCTCAATGAGGGAAGGAATTTCAAGAAAGGATGACACCCTTCCCGAAAGGTTACTCAAGGAGGCTGTCAAGGAAGGACCGACAAAAGGTGTTGTGGTTGACCTTGATACAATGTTAGAGGAATATTATCTGGTGAGGCACTGGGATGAAGAAGGGAGGCCCACCAAGGAGAAACTCGCTCAACTCGGACTTGATAAATATAGGGTATAGAAATGAAAGTAAAAATCAAGGCTAAATTCTTTGCGCTCCCCAGAGATTATCAAGGCGAAAGAGAAATGGAGATGGAAGTCAGTGAGGACTTCCAGCAGGCTCTGGAAGAGATAGATTCCAGAACCAAAATAGGAATAAGAGATAAATTGGACAAAAGATTTCTAATCCTTATTAATGGAAGAAATTACAGAAAGGTTTTGGAAGATAAGGGTAAATTGGAAGAAGGGGATAATTTGGCATTTGTTCCCTTCTTAGGAGGAGGGTAGAATAAAATGGGAAGTGATATTTTCAGGCCGGAAGGCGTTTATGCAGCAATGCTTACGCCATTTGATGAGGAAGGGAAAGTCAATGAAACTGTCCTAAGGCGGATAGTAGATTTTCTGATAGATAAAGAGATAGATGGGCTATATCCAGTAAGCAGCGTCGGCGAGTTTGTACACCTTACGCTTGAGGAAAATATGGAAATTATGGATATTTGTGTTGACCAGGCAAAAGGGAGGGTTCCTGTTGTTCCCGGGGTGAGCGCCTCTTGTGCTGAAAAAGCTGTGATTTTGGCCAAGCATGCGGAGAAGATAGGCTGTAAGGGAGTAGTGGCTTGCGCGCCTTACTATTTCACTGTATCCCAAGAAATTGTAGAAAAGCATTTTGAGATTATCGCTGATTCTATTAAAATTCCTGTTGTGCTGTATAATATTCCTTTTGCTGCCAACAAAATAACTTATGATGTGGTGAAAAGATTGAGCCGGCGAGAAAATGTAGTTGCCTTGAAAGACTCAAGCGGAAGTATGGCGGACATAGTCCATTTTATGGATAAAATAAGGATAATTGGTGAAGACCTCAGTCTCCTCCTTGGAAGAGAAGAGATATTCTTTCCTGCGCTTATGATGGGTGCAAAGGGGTGTATGGTAGCTTCAGCCTGCATCTTGCCAGAAATAATGATAGAGATGTATAAATGTTTTAAAGAGGGCAGGTACGACGAAGCGAGAGAGCTTCAGTTCTCGATATTGATTCTTTTAAGGGCGATGTGGTCTCTTACTATGCCCATAGGTTTTAAAGCGGCAATGGAACTTAGGGGATTTCCAATGGGTCCATTTAAGCAGCCTCTATCCGATGCTGAACAATATACCTATCAGATTACAAAAAGTAGAATTGAGAAGTTACTGAAGCCAATTTTGGAAAGAATCGAGAAGCTAGAAAAGGAAAAGAAGGCAGTCGCTTAAGGAGAGGGTAGTCGCACCTTTTAAGGTGCGTTTTAGTCACGCAGACTAAAGTCTGCTACTCCAGACGCAGGGTGAAGTGAAGCCTGCGTCTACCGTTTTGTTCTTGGTAGAAAAGGGAATGGGAAAATTAGAATTCAAAGAAATTGTGGAAGCCATCATTGTTGGGGACGTTGAAAAAACGAAAACTTTGACTCGGGAAATGCTCAACGAGGGTGTTTCTCCGCACGATGTGATTGAAAAGGGTTTGATGGAGGGGATGAATTTAGTGGGAGATAAGTTCGAGAAGAGGGAGTATTTTCTACCCGACCTCCTGGTGGCTGCAGAGGCGGTAAAACGGGCCACAGAAATCATAAAACCTTTTCTGAAGGGCGAAAGAGGAAGAGGCACTATAGTCATAGGTACTGTAAGTGGCGATATACATGACCTGGGTAAGAATTTGGTGGCATCTACTCTGGAAGCCTCTGGCTTTAGAGTCGTTGACCTGGGAGTGGACGTTCCTCCAGAGAGGTTCGTAAGCGCTGCGAAAGAAGAGAAGGCAAATATAGTTGCAATGTCTGCTCTAATCACAACGACTATGCTGGGCATGAAGGATATTATAGAATCATTAGCCAGAGACGGCGTCAGAAAAAAAGTTAAGGTAATGGTGGGCGGCGCTCCTGTTGATGAGGAGTTTGCCAGAAAAATTGGTGCGGATAGATATGCGCGGACTTCAAGGGATGCAGCCAGAAAAGCATTGGAATTGGTAAATGGCTGAAATGACTTCCAGGGAGAGGATTTTAGAAGCTATTGGGCATAGAGAACCTGATAGAGTTCCTGTTGATTTCGGAAATCGTTGCTGGACCATAGTGAACGCTCCTCCCTATGGATATAAGGCGCTCTGCGAGTACTTAGGTATTTCGGATTATGCTGAACCAAGCATTGTCTATCTTATGAACATTGTGGTCAATGTTGATGAGAGGATATTGAGGAAATTTAACGCTGATATAAGAAATTTAGGTTCTGGGGGATTGGGGGTGGAGAGGCTTTCAGACGGGACTCTGAGAGACCTGGACAATCATGGGATTATCTATAAGCCTGCAGGGCCATATTTTTCTGTTCCCGATACTCTTGCACCCCTCAGAGACGCTATTTCAGAAAAGGATATAGAGGAGTATCCATTCTGGTCGGATTACAGAAATCCTGTATATTTTGAGGGAAAAGAGGAAGAAGCAAGACATCTTCACGAGCATACAGATTATGCAATATCTACCTGGGTTCCAAATATTTTTCACAGGTATGCTTTCGTTCGTGGATTCAATAATTTTATGATGGATATGAGAATAAACGTCAGCTTTTTCAGAGCGCTGGCAAACAAGATTCTCGAAACTTCAAAAACTTTTGTGAAGGAGTTCCTGGGCAGGGTTGGTAAGTATATAGACATAGTGTGCATCGGCGATGATATGGGCACACAGAGCCAGCCTTTTATGTCTGTTGACGACTTCCGAAAATATGTTAAGCCCTACTGGGCTGAACTCATCAGGGAGATAAAGAAATATACAGAAGCGAAGATTCTACTCCATTGTTGCGGGTCGATTTATCCACTCATAGATGATATTATTGAGGTGGGTTTTGATGTATTGAATCCTATCCAACCCTTAGCTTATCAGATGGAGCCAGAAAGACTCAAGAGAGATTTCGGAGATAGAATAAGCTTCCTGGGAGGGATAGATATTCAGCGACTTTTGCCTTTTGGCACGCCGGAAGACGTTAAAGAAGGGGTGAGAAGAGTGATTGACATACTTGGTCCCGGTGGCGGTTACATTCTTGCGCCTTCCCACAATATAGAACCAGATACACCTCCAGAAAACATTGTAGCAATGTACAATGCAGCCAGGGAGTTTGGGACTTATCCAGTTAAAGGTTAAAAGAAAATGGGGTCAACTCTATTTAACTATTTCAAGGAATCAAAAATAGAGTTGACCCCATTTTTTCTTTTGTTAATTCACTTTTCAGAGGAGGAAGAAATTGAAAAGAGACCTAATTTCAATTTTAGATTTGAGTTCAGATGAGATAGTAAAGATTCTTCTTTCTGCAAGAGAACTGAAGAAGACAAAAAGAATGAGAGAGACCTTAAAGGGCAAGGTTCTGGGAATGGTTTTCCAGAAGCCTTCGACGAGAACGAGGGTCTCTTTTGAAGTGGCAATGCACCAACTGGGAGGACACGCAATATTTTTGAATGCCCAGGACCTCCAGTTGAGTCGTGGAGAGGCGATACGAGATATGGCAAAGGTTCTATCTCGGTACCTTGACGGGATAGTGGTGAGAGCATATGACCATCAGGATGTCACAGAATTGGCAAAAGAAAGCACTATACCTGTAATAAATGGATTAAGTGACCTGTTGCATCCCTGCCAGGTATTGGCAGACATATTCACAATAGCTGAGAAGAAGGGAAAACTTTCTCACGTCTCATCTAAAGCACTGTCCCGGTTAGAGGTTGCCTTTGTGGGTGACGGCAATAACGTAGCCAATTCCTGGATTAACGGGACGGCAAGATTGGGGATGAAATTGGTTATCTCGACTCCGCCTGGATACGAGCCAGATAAGAAGGTTCTTGAAGAAGGAATGAAATTGGCAAAAGCCACTGGAGCGGAGATTAGGACCCTGCATGAGCCAGAAGAAGCAGTCAAAAGTGCTGACATTATTTATACCGATGTCTGGATAAGTATGGGGATGGAAAAGGAGAGAGAAAAGAGACTCAAGGCATTTAAACCCTATCAAGTTAATGCACGGCTCGTCAGTAAAGCAAAAAAAGATGTCCTGATTATGCACTGTCTTCCTGCCCACAGGGGAGAAGAGATAACTGACGATGTGCTCGACGGGCCAAATTCAATAGTTTTTGACCAGGCAGAGAACAGGCTTCATGTGCAAAAGGCAATATTAGAATTTCTCATGTAGAAGATGGGGTCAACTCTGTTTTTCTTCTTTTGGAGTCCTCCCGAAAGGTAGGATAGAGTAGAAAACGTATAATTAAGTATTGTGTCCCCAGAATTCTAAGGTAAAAATTGGGAAAGATTAAACTGATATATTCAGAGAAATATAGAGTAGACATCGGTGCGCATGTATTCCCAACGGAAAAGTATGGATTAATTAGAGAGAAATTGATAAAAGAGGGACTTTTTGAACAAGCTGATTTTCTTCCGCCACCTATGCCTGAGGAAAAGGATATTCTATCAGTCCATACTGAGGAATATCTCGATAAGCTCAAGGAGGGAAAGTTGTCAATGATGGAGATACTGACCATGGAGCTCCCATACTCGCAGGAACTTGTTGAGGCTTCCCTACTCTGCGTTGGCGGGACTATCCAGGCTTGCAGAAATGCAATTCAAAGTGGGTTGGGAATACACATAGGCGGCGGATTCCACCATGCATTTCCCGACCACGGAGAAGGATTTTGCGTGTTGAACGACATAGCTTGCGGTATAAGACATCTTCAGGGGGCCAAGAAGATAGTAAGAGCCCTGATTGTTGATTGCGACCTGCATCAGGGTAATGGTACGGCGTATATTTTCAGAAAGGATAGAAGCGTGTTCACCTTTTCCATCCATCAGGAGAATAATTATCCGGGTATCAAACCTCCCAGCAACCTGGATATAGGATTGGACGATGGAACAGCAGATGAAGAGTATTTACAGAAATTAATAGAAAATGTTCCTGGGATAATAAGTTCTTTCCAACCAGAACTGATTCTCTTTGTGGCTGGCGCCGACCCATACGAGAGAGACCAGATTGGAGGGCTTTCATTGACTACGGAAGGATTAAACAGGAGAGATGAGCTTGTAATCGGCTGGGCAAAGGATTCAAACATACCCCTGTGTATAGTTTTAGCTGGCGGCTATGCGTTTGAAGTAAATGATACCGTTGCCATTCACTGTAACACAATAAGGACTGCAATCAACATCTTTTCTAAAAAATCATAATTCTGAATTTATGGAGTGGCAGAGCAAAGCTCTGCGTCAATGGTAGCGTAGGGCTTCATGCCCATAATTTGAAATTTGTAAAAGGCTACACTACCCGCTGGAGGGGAAATGGAGAAAAAATCAATATTGAGAAGAGTGCCACTTTTCAATAAGATTGAGGATAAAGAACTGGAGAAAATTGCTGAAATTTCCCATTTGAAAAAGTACAGGAAAGACGAGGATATCTTTTCTGAGGGTGAAGTTGGAGATGCTCTATATATATTGGTCTCAGGCGTGGCAAAGGTTTTCAGAAGGTCTTCTGATGGCAGATTAAAGACTCTGGCACTTTTAGAAAAGGGAGATTTTTTAGGCGAGATGGCTATACTGGACAGGGAGATACGCTCGGCAAATGTAAGGGTGGCAGAAGATACTGAAATGCTGGTAATCAACAGGAGAGATTTTGAAGCAAGCCTTAGAAACAATCCCCAGATTGCATTTAAGATAATGGAGGTGCTCTGCGCTCGCCTGAGAGACGCCGACAAGCAGATTGAATCGCTTACTTTTCAGAATGTATCCGGAAGGTTAGTGATTGTGCTTCTGGATTTGGCAGAAAAGCACGGCGTCGAGACAGAGAAGGGGATAAAGATTGATATGGAATTAACCCACCAGGAACTTTCTGAAATGGTGGGAACGGCAAGGGAAGTGGTGAGCAGGATATTGAACGATTTCAGGAAGGCCAATTGCATAGAGGT
>Ga0315310_10002677_pt1 | contig 11132 bp, 10 predicted proteins | sample TDP5_MG_FD_203630 | JGI IMG/M metagenome (GOLD analysis project Ga0315310, IMG submission 203630) | Freshwater sediment microbial communities from Lake Towuti, South Sulawesi, Indonesia - TDP5 | ecosystem: Environmental > Aquatic > Freshwater > Lake > Sediment | place: Indonesia: South Sulawesi... | reverse complement strand
CGGATGCTTTGACCATGGCAGATAGCACCATGCTCTATCGCTTGGTGGTCAAAGAGGTTGCCCTGAAGAATAATGTCTATGCCACTTTTATGCCGAAGCCCGTTTTCGGTGTCAACGGGAGTGGGATGCATACCCATCAATCCCTCTTTAAGGGCACGAGGAATGCCTTTTTTGAAGCAAAGGATAAGTATCATCTTTCGGAGATTGCCAGGCATTATATTGCCGGTTTACTGAAGCACGCGAGAGAGATCACTCTAGTTACCAATCAGTGGGTCAATTCTTATAAGCGATTGGTCCCGGGCTACGAAGCCCCGGTTTATATCTCCTGGGCACAAAGGAATCGATCCGATCTCATTCGGATTCCTATCTATAAACCTGGAAAAGAAAAAGAGACACGGGTGGAGTATCGATCTCCTGATCCTGCCTGTAATCCCTATCTGGCCTTTGCGGTGATGTTAGCGGCAGGCCTGGAAGGGATTGTAAAAAAGTATCCTTTGAGAGATCCAACGGAACAAAATGTCTATGAGATGACTAAGGAGGAGAGAAAGAAACACAGGATTGATTCCCTTCCGGGTAATCTCTATGAAGCCATTCGAGTGACAGAGGAGAGCGAACTCGTGAAGCAGGCTTTGGGAGAGGACATCTTTTACAAATTTATTGATAACAAGAAGATTGAGTGGGAGCGTTATCGGGCACAAGTGACGGACTACGAACTAAACGAATACTTTTCCATCCTCTAAGGAAAAAGTTTTCACCGCTTGTCATTCTGAACCTTGCCCTGAATCAAGTTCAGGGTCTGCGATTTCAGAATCCGAGAAATAGATCAGACCTCGAAATCGTAAACCCTGATCCTGAAATGAACTCAGGATGGCATGATTTGATTCAGGGCAAACCAGCAGAAGAATGAAAAGAGAAATGAATCCTGTGGCGCTTATCGCTCCTTACGAAGGAATGGCTGAGATGGCCAGGGAGATCTGTAAGGAGTTCACAAAGCCCATTGCCATTGAGGTAGGTGATCTGCATGAAGGGCTTCGAAAGGCCCGGGACCTGGTGGAAAAGGGTGCGGAGGTCCTCATCAGCCGTGGCGGGACCGCCCAGTTGCTAAAACAGGAGTTGATGATCCCCATCGTTGAAATTCAGGTGACCACCTACGATATCTTGGGAGCCCTTCAAAAGGTCTCAAACCGAAGTCAAAAAATTGGTATCATCGGCTTTGGAAATGTCATCTACGGCTCGCATAAACTGGCAGACCTGCTCGCTCTCGATTTAATGGTCTTTATTGTCCAAAAGGAAGAGGAGGTACCCGAAAGGATCGAAGAGGCCAGGAAGAGAGAGGTGCATGTCATTATTGGCGATAAGGTGGTCGTCTCCCGCGCAAATAAAATGGGGTACCCGTCCATCTTGATCGAATCAGGAAAAGAATCGATTCTGCAATCCTTTCACGAAGCCTATCGGATCCTGGAAGCGGTCCGGTCAGAGGCGGAAAAAAGTCGTGAGTATTTAGGCGCCCTCAACCAGCTGAAAGCCGTCCTGAATTCTGTCGATGACCAGATTGTTATCCTGGATGCCGGGGATCGAATCCAATCGTGCAACCCTGCGGCACTTCGGATCTTCAAAAAGGATGAGAATCAGATCAAAGGGTCGCCTCTCTTCGTTTATCCTCCTGATCCGCTCAAAGAGATGAAAAAGAAATTGGCCCCCCAAAGGAATTATGTCGCTTTTGTCCAGGGGAAGCATCTGCTCCTCGATTATCTGCCTATCGAGACGGATGGGGAGAGGATCGGAACATTGATAGTCGGACGGAGTATCTCCAAGCTTCAGCAGGCGGAGAGAAAGATCAGAAATGAGCTCTATCTCAAGGGTCATGTGGCACGATACGTCTTTGCTGATATTGTGAGCGAGGATGAAAATTTCTTGAAAGTGATTAGTAGAGCGAGAAGTTTTTCCTCTTCTACCTCAACGATTCTCATCCTGGGAGAAACAGGAACGGGAAAGGAGATGTTTGCCCAGAGCATCCACAATGAGAGGTTCGGATCTGAAAGGCCTTTTGTGGCCATCAATTGCGCCACCGTTCCAGAACCCCTTCTCGAAAGTGAACTTTTCGGTTACGCGCCCGGTGCCTTTACCGGCGCTCGGAAAGAAGGCAAGAAGGGCTTATTTGAATTAGCCCATGGGGGGACGCTTCTTCTTGATGAGATCAGTGAATTACCTTTTAATTTGCAGAGCCGGTTGTTGAGAGTTATTGAAGAGAGGGAGGTTCAACCGATTGGCGATGACCGGGTGATTCCCGTGGAGGTGCGCATCATCGCCACCACCAATAGAGATCTATCGGCGGAAGTAGATGAGAAGCGCTTCAGAGGAGATCTCTTCTACCGTCTCAATGTTCTCCAATTGAACGTGCCTCCTCTAAGAGAAAGGGGAAAAGATGCTTATTCCCTCTTCAGACATTTTGTCCTCAGGTTGAATCCGAAATGCCCGAAAAGGCATGTATTCATCAAGGAGGTTGAACGAATTCTCGGTGAACATTCGTGGCCGGGAAATGTGCGTGAGTTAAGAAATCTTGTTGAGAGACTTGCCCATCTGACAGAAAATTTTACCAAAAACCTTGAAGAGGTTCCCGACTGGATCCGTGAAGAGCTTCAAAGACCGCACGGAATCAAAAAGACGGACATTGAACAGGAGGCAAGAAATTTAAACCTTAAGGAATTAGAGCAACTATACATAAAGAAGATCAGCGAATCCTCCCCTATCAAAAAAACCGATCTCGCCAAACTTTTAGGCATCAGTCGCACCACCCTCTGGAAAAAAACAAAGACATCTTAAAATTGGAAAGAAACTCTCACCTGTTGGGGTGTATCAGAAATGCTGATATTAAAGAAATTTCTGAAAAAGTCCAGAAATCTCTGATTACACCAATTGTAAAGGGGTTAGATGGATTAAGTATGCATTGAAAAATAGAGAGAAATCTGTGGAATCATTTTTGAAATCTGTGTAATCAGAGGACGAAAAGTGGTTTTTCAGTGCTTTCTTAAAGCCCTCTTGACAAGAGCATATTATTAATACATACTAATGCATATAGCAATGCATACTAAACAGGGGAGAGGGATCTATGAGAACCACACTTAATATAGAGGACGACTTGCTTGATAAGGCAGCAAGATTGACTGGCATTGAAGAAAAGACCTTGCTGGTCAGGCTTGGACTGGAGGCACTCATAGCGAGGGAAAGCGCTAAGAGACTCGCTAAGCTTGGTGGAACCGAAAAGAAATTGGTCAGGATACCGCGCAGAAGAGTGACAGAAACTTAAGATGGTTCTTGTTGACACTTCAGCATGGGTAATACATCTCCGCCGTGGAGGCACTGGCCTTGAAATACTATTAAATGAAGGGCATGTTGTCTGCCATCCGTTCATTGCAGGAGAGCTAGCCTGTGGAAATCTCAAGAATAGGTCTGAAATACTCTCTCTTCTTCAGACCCTCCCTATGGTAACCCCAGCAGAACATGAAGAAGTGATGCGTTTCATAGAGAGCAATCGCCTGATGGGAAAAGGGTTGGGGTATATTGATATGCATCTCCTTGCCTCGGCTCTCTTGAGCGGAGTTCCGCTCTGGACACTCGACAAGAGACTGAAACAGATTTCTTTAAAGCTGGGGTTAGCATATTGATCTTCGGTACCCTAGGGTGGTTTCGATACAATTATCACGGAATCTCAAGTCAGAGGAGAGTCAAAAACCGCCACTGAGTTTTGTCCTCGCCCACCCTTTCACTCAATATTCATCCGCCTCAAAAAGAGGACCGCTGCTCGGTCCAATATTTTGTTCATTATTTTAACAAGTACGTTTGTAAAATGGACATTTTTATTCGAGGTCTCATTAATCTCCCCACTGGAACTTAATAATTATTCGAAATAATTAAATATTTTTTAACACCTCTCTTGGCATATCTATTGCTACCTTCCGTAGTGGAATGAACCAAAGATGCCTGCTCATTGCAGATGACTTAACAGGTGGGGCAGATGCTGGGGCTCAATTTGCGAAAAGGGGTCTCAGTACCCTTCTGATTTCCTTAAAAACAGATACCCAAATTGGTTTCTCAAAGTATACCCAGCAGGACGTATTGGTGGTGAACACCGATTCGAGAGGATTAAGCCCTGAGAGAGCCTACTCGTTGATATCAAATCTGTTAAGGGATTATCAGGAAGTCCTTTTTCCGATTATTTATAAGAAAATCGATTCAACTCTTCGGGGGAACATTGGATCTGAAATCGATGCCATTCTGGAAGAAACAAACGGTTCCCTCTGTTTCATGGCCCCTTCGTATCCTGAACAGAACAGGACGCTGGTGGGGGGAATCATGATTGTTGGGGAAAAACCTCTGGCCCTCACCGAGGTGGCACGAAAAACAGCCTCGCCAGTCCAGGAGTCCCACGTCTACAAAATTCTCCAGAATCAATCCCGCAACAATGTAGGATGGATCGATCTCACTCATGTCGCTTCCGGCAGCGAGGGATTACGGAGAGCTGTTGAGAAGGAGCAGAAGAAGGGGAATAGGATTATCATATTCGATGCCGTAAGCCGCCAGGATTTAAACAATGTGGCCGACGCGGCCTTCTTCATTGAGAGAAGGCCACTCTTTGTTGGTTCAGCAGGGCTCGCCGAAGAGGTGGCCAAAAAGTTATCTCCCTCAAGTGCAGGGCCCTTTCATGTCATCAGCCCTTCTAAACATATCTTGATCGTAAGCGGAACCGCCTCGAGCGTCACCCATCAACAGTTAAGAGGGATTGAAAAAAGAAAGATCCCGGCCTTTCAGCTCACCCATTCGATCATCGTCGGAGATGGCACCGAGGCAGATAAAGAAAAAAGGGAACTCTCTGAGAAGGTCGGGAATTCCTTATCCCAGGGGATCGCCATTCTGAAGACTCCTTCAGAGATGTTGCATTCGGGAGAATCAGCCGATCTTCCAATTCATCTTAGAATTACAAAAAGTTTAGCCGGCGTCGTTCTATTGGCGCTCGAAGCCTCCAACGTCGAGCCACGTGATCTGGCACTCATTTTGACCGGTGGAGAAACTGCTCAACATGTGGTTAACGGTCTTGGCACCGAAGGAATTGAGATAGAAGGAGAGTTGTTGGAGGGAATTGTGAAAGGGCATTTGATGGGAGGAAATTGGGATGGTCTTTCGGTCATTACCAAGGCCGGAGCTTTTGGAAAAGAGGATGCCATGGAGAGAATTGTTGAGATGCTCGAAGCCGGATCCACTTTGACCTAGGAGGGAAGGTGAAATGAGGGCCTTAATTAAGGATAAACCTATAAGAGGTGCGAACTTCACTGATCTTCCTATCCCAAAAATCGGAGATCATGACCTTTTAGTAAGGGTGCAAGTTGCTGCCATTTGTGGGACCGATATCCATATCTATCAGTGGAATGAGTATGCCGCATCGAGAATAAGACTTCCGCTCCTCTTCGGACACGAATATGCTGCCGAGGTGGTCGAAGTTGGAAAGAATGTGACGAATTTTAAAAAGGGAGACCGAGTGGCTGCGGAAACTCACGTCCCCTGTGGCCACTGTTTCCAGTGCGCTACGGGTCTTCAGCATATCTGTAAGGATATGAGGATTCTGGGCGTCCACATGGATGGAGCCTTTTCTGAATATTCTGTTCTGCCTGCGGTTTGTGCCTGGAAATTGGATCCTGCCATCTCTTACGAGATTGGGGCCACCATGGAACCTTTCGGAATCGGTGTCCACGCTATTTCGAAAACTAAACCAGCCGGTAAGAAAGTGATCGTCTTCGGCTGCGGGCCCATCGGGATATATGCACAGATGGTGGCCAAACTGAGCGGGGCTGAATATGTGATCGGCGTTGATGTAGCCAAAGAAAGATTAGATCTAGCCCGAAAGATGGGAACAGATATCATTCTTAATGCGAAGGAAGTCAATGTCGTTGGCGAGGTGGATAAGATCACGAAAGGGTTTGGGACCGACATCGTGGTTGAACTGACAGGAAATAAAGCTGTTCTTAACGATGCTACCAAGACCCTGAAGCGAGGTGGGGATATCGTTCTTGTCGGACTCTTCTCAGGGCCAGTAGAGTGGGATGTGGTGAACAACGTCATCTACAAAGAGGCAAACGTTTACGGTGTCACCGGAAGAGTCATGTGGGACACCTGGTGGACAGCCCAGAGCATACTCCTGTCAGGGAAGATGGATGTGAATCCTGTCATCACTCATCGTTTTGATCTGGGAGATTATGAGAAGGCTTTTCAATTGGCCGAATCTGCGACCACGGGAAAGATCGTCTTTCGGATCTAGAGGAGAAGGAAGTGTCAGGTAAAGAGAAATTAATAGAGGAACTAGAGGCGAAGGCAAGAAAGCTCCGGAGAGAATCATTATATGCAATGAAGGAAATGGGATCGGGTTGGTTAGGAGGCTCATTCTCTTCAGCGGATTTCATCGCTGCACTTTTTTTCTATCGAATGAAACATGATCCCAAAAACCCAAAATGGAGTGAAAGGGATAGGTTAATCATATCAAAAGGTCACTCATGCGAGATCTTTTATGCTGCCCTTGCCGAAGCCGGATATATCCCAAAGGACGAACTTGAGACTTATAGCCATTTAGGATCTCGACTCCAGATTCATGTGGATTGTAGAACCCCGGGGATTGACTGTAGCGGGGGTTCCCTCGGGCTGGGGCTATCTTTCGCTGTGGGTGCTGCCATGGGAGCTTATATTTTGCCTAACGAAAAAAATCTGACAACGGTTCCCCGAAAGCAAGCACCTCGTTTCAGAGTATACTGCGTTTTAGGGGATGGCGAATGTAATGAGGGGCAGGTTTGGGAGGCGGCTGCAAATGCATCCCATTACAAATTAGATAACTTAACAGCCATCGTCGATAGCAACAAGTTTCAATCTACTGGACCAGTTGAGAAGAAGATGAATATGCTGTCATTAGCCGGAAAATTTACTGCATTTGGTTGGGAAACGAACGAGATCAATGGAAATGACATGAACACAGTGGTGAGTACTCTGGATTGGGCTATGACGATTAAGGGAAAACCCCAGGCGATTGTTGCCCATACGATTAAGGGCAAAGGATTCCCATCGCTGGAAAATACCAATTGTCATTTCGTAAAAATGACTGATGAATTACTGAAAAAGGGTTTAGAGGCATTAACAGATTAGATATCTTTCAAGGGTCGCTATGAGGGATTGGAGGAACCCAATGTGAAAAGACCATATCTTCGAGAGAAACGAGATTCCTATGAAAACATGTATTCTGCTCATAATCGTGCCCTCATTGAACTGGCAGAGAAGGACAATAGAATCATCTCTTGTTACACAGACTTCCCTCCAGGGGAAGTGGGAGAAGTTTTCCAAAAGAAGTTCCCTGATCGATACATTGATGTTGGAATTGCAGAAGGTCATATGATCACATGTGCAGCGGGCCTTTCTGATGCAGGATTTATACCTTTTACACACTGCCACGCATTATTTGCTTTAGGGAGGGGTTATAACCAAATACGACATAATTTAGCGTATGATAACCGAAACGTGAAGGTCGTTCTTTGTAATTCGGGAGTGATTTGGGGAGGCATGGGTCCTTCTCACCTGGTGATAGAAGACTTTGCCGCCCTCCGGGCCATTCCAAACCTTGTCATTCTCTCCCCCTCCGATTCCGTCTCTTGTGAAATGGCAACCTACGCTGCTGCAGAATATATTGGCCCAGTGATCTTAAGGTTGCCTTCTGTGGGTGCGACTTATCCTACTCTATATAAAAATGACCTTAAGTTTGAAATTGGAAAGGCCATCTGTCTCCGAGATGGGAAAGATGTAACCCTTATGGCTACCGGTATTTTAGTCAAAGATGCTTTAGAGGTCTCAGAAGCGTTGGAGAAGAAGGGTATTCAGGCCCGAGTATTGGATATCCACACCATCAAACCTCTGGATGAAAAGGTCATTCTGTCGGCGGCAAAAGAAACGGGGGCTATCGTCACGATCGAAGATGCAAACATTCTGGGTGGATTAGGAGGCGCTGTTGCAGAATTGACTTCAGGGAAATACCCTGTCGTGGTCAAAAGGGTTGGCGTAAAAGATCAATTTGGTGAATCCGGCACCTCAGCGGAGATCAAAGAATGTTATGGATTGACCCCTTCTGTGATCAGAAAAGCGGTCTATAAAGCGATGAAAGGAAAGAACATAAAGAATATGAAGATAAAGAAATCGGGAAGGAGATGACATGGAAATCAAACAGGCCATCATTACTGGATTCATGGGGAAATTGAAAGACCGCTTCTGTGAATATCATGAATCAAAGACTCCTGAGGAAAAAATTGCCGCCGTGGCTCAAGTCAAGGGGGCAAAAGGGGTGGAAATCGTCTATCCCTACGAGTTGCAGGATCTCGATGTGATCAAGAAAACGCTGAAAAAATATCACCTGGGAGTGGCAGCCGTTAATGTCAATATCAAGGGTGAACCTGAGTTTGTTAAGGGATCTTCAAGCGTCAATTCTAAGAAACTCAGAGACAAGGCGATCCAATTCATCTGTGAGGGCATGGATGCCGCGGCAAAGTTGGGCACCGATAGAGTCACCTGCTGCCCTCTCAGCGACGGGTATGACTACCTTTTTCAAGTCGATTATCAGCAGGCCTGGAAAAACATGGTGTCAACATTCAAGCAAGCAGCCAAGCATCGAAAAGATATCCGCCTCTTTCTTGAATATAAGGGCTCAGAAACCCGGGTCAACTGTTATTTGGATACAGCGGCCAAAACGATTTGTATGGTTCACGATATCAACGAGTCTAATTTAGGAATCACCATTGATGTGGGTCATTCCCTGATGGTGGGTGAAACCGTTGCCGAGTCAATCTGCTTGGCCCAATCGAGTGGGATCCCGTACTATATCCACATCAATGATAATAATAGAAAATGGGATTGGGATCTCATTCCTGCCACACGGAACTTGTGGGATTATCTTGAGATGCTTTTCTATCTTAGGAAATTGAATTACCGTGGATGGGTAACCTCCGATATGAGCCCTGTGCGACTTGATCCCATTCAGGCCTTCGAAAGAACGATTGCCACAACGGAGAAGATGATAAAGATTGTGAATCGTCTCGATTCAAAGAAGCTTCTATTCCTGATGAAGGAAGAGAGGACGTTGGAAACATTGAAGTGGCTGGAAGAACAAGTTCTGGCCTAATTTTTAACTCGTTGCTTGGTTGGTTTTCCTACCAAGAAAGGGGGTGAAGAGAGGAAAGAATGCGTTTTATATTAAATTCTCATTGGATTACTAAGAATAAATCATTTTTCAAAGGAGGTAACTTATGAAAAAGGTTATCGTATCGGTTCTCATTGTGCTCCTGGTGGCTTCTGTTTCCTGGAGCCAACAGAAGGTCATTACCCGACCTGTGACGATCGTCTGCGCCTTCTCGGCCGGCGGTGGCACGGATCAGGTCAACCGGGGACTTGCTGAAGGAATGAAAGAACCCCTCGGTGTCCAGGTGAACGTCGTCAACATGACGGGCGGTGGTGGTGCAATTGCCATGGACCATGTTTGGCAGAAGCCACGGGACGGCCAAACCATTCTCGGGATCTCCGAAACAGGTTTCTTTATACCCGCCAATGCAGGTCATCACACAACAGCAAAGGATTGGCAGTGGTTCTGGGCAGGCGGTTCACCTGGCGTTCTTCTCGTACCGGAGAACTCCAAATATAAAACTTTCAAGGACCTCATCGATGACGCAAAAACACGGCCAGGGCAGGTAAAGATTGCGGCAAGCGTGCTCCCTGGTGTATGGAGCATCCGTTGGATGTCAATCACAACCACCGCTGGCATCAAGACAAATGTTTTGCCCTATGCAGGATCGGCGCCTTCAGTCACTGCAGCGCTCACCGGTGAGGTCGATGCCGTGCATGTTTCGGTAGGCGAGGCTCTTCAGTATATGCAGGCCAAGAAACTCCGGCCCATCATTGCCAGCGAAGTTGAGCCAGTCAATATCCCTGGCATTGGCAAGGTAGAGCCGATTACGAACATGTTCCCGGCTCTTAAGAAAGTTCTCCCCATGCCGCAGTTGCTCGGCATGGCCATCCCGATTGACACCCCGGAGCCGATCAAGGACGTAATCACCCGTGCGTTTACTGCAGCGATGAATTCCGAGGCTTTGAAGAAAATTCTCGAGGCCCAGGTCGCAACACCCTTCGGATGGTCTGGGGAAAAAGCAAACGCCATATCGAAGAGCCTTGAGTCGAAGTTTAGCTGGATGCTTGTTGACCTCAAACTTGCGAAGAAGAACCCTGCTGAACTCGGCATTCCAAAACCATAAGAAAGATGAGAGGCCGTTCCCCGAGACTGGGCGGCCTCCCTGTTTTTGATTTAAACGAGGGAGAAGGTTATGGAAGAATCGACCAGAAGACTGCGTACCCTTGATTTCTTCATGGGTATTGGGTTTGCTGCAATTGGCCTTTACGTGGCTATCGATGGGTATAAAATGTTTATTTCTCCGGACCTTGTAGCAGTGGAGCGACCGGCCAATCCTGGTGTCACGACCATGTTCATCGGGGGGATGCTTGCCCTCCTCGGACTCATCATAGCCATCATCGGTTTCATTGGATCAAGAACGCCCTTTCGGAATGCGAAGCAGGGAATCCTGAAAACATTACAAAAACGGACGTTTTTGAAAGGTATCATCGCCATGGCCTGTATCGCCGTTTATTTCTTCGTCTTCTGGGGCCGTATTCCTTATGTCATTTCAACATTCATCTTTCTCGTCGGCATCATGTTCATCTTCAAGGCCGGCGCATGGTGGAAGATCATCGTGATTTCGGGAATCACTGTGGCAATTGTCTGGTATGTCTTTGGAGTACTTGCTATGGTGCCGCTCCCCTAAAAAAATTGGAGGGAATGAATTCGTTATGAGTTTCGAACAGATCATGCTTGAGGTCCTCAAGACATTGAACTTTGAGTTCGTCTTCTTGATCGCTGCAGGTACGCTTATCGGTCTTATCGTCGGTGCTCTCCCTGGCTTAACTACGACCATGGGCATTGCTTTGCTAACCGGTATAACCTTTAAGTTCTCTGGCCACGCGGCTATTGCCTTGCTCATGGGGCTTTATGTCGGTGGTGTGTCAGGAGG
>Ga0315310_10002676_pt1 | contig 11133 bp, 12 predicted proteins | sample TDP5_MG_FD_203630 | JGI IMG/M metagenome (GOLD analysis project Ga0315310, IMG submission 203630) | Freshwater sediment microbial communities from Lake Towuti, South Sulawesi, Indonesia - TDP5 | ecosystem: Environmental > Aquatic > Freshwater > Lake > Sediment | place: Indonesia: South Sulawesi... | reverse complement strand
GACTCAAGACTATTTGGCCATTTCCTGAGAAGATTGTTCAAGAAATGGGACAGACTGCAAAAAAGATTGTTGTGCCAGAATTGAACATGCGTGAGTTGTTCTATGAAGTTGAGCGTGTTGTTAAAGGCGCCGCGCCAGTGGTTTCGGTCAATAAGGTGGGTGGCGGAGAAATGATTACGCCTGAAGAGCTGCTGGCTGAAGTTTTAAGGAGCGTGAAGTAGTTGGCAGCAGCTGAACCGTTCAGCATGAAGCGGTACTTACGCCCAGACTTGACGTTGCCTTTCTGTGTTGGTTGCGGGTGCGTCAATGTTATGAGCAGTTTCCTGAGAGCCGCGCATGAGCTTGGACACAAAGACTTGAACAAGTTTGTGTTCTGCAGTGGCATAGGTTGCTCTGCTTGGATTCCCTCGCCTTATCTGATGGCTGATTCGCTTCACGTTCTTCATGGGCGAAGTATTCCAGTTGCGATGGGCGTGAAACTCATGCGTCCGGACTTGAACGTTGTTGTGTTTGGTGGAGACGGCGACATTGTTGGGATAGGTTTAAGCCACTTGATCCATGCGGCGCGAAGAAACTTGGACATAACAGTCATAATGGTAAACAACATGATTTATGGCATGACAGGGGGGCAGGTGGCGCCGACAACACCGTACGGCTCCAAAACCACTACTACGCCGTACGGAAACTTCGAGTATCCGTTGGATGCCGCACGTTTAGTTGTAGCCGCTGGCGCCAGTTATGTAGCTAGATGGACAACAGCTCATGGGGAAGAGTTGACACAGGCCATGAAGAAGGCGATTACAACTAAGGGCTTCGCTTTCATTGAAGCTGTGAGTCCATGCCCGACAGCGTTTGGAAGGAGAGTTGGTTTCAAAGATGTTGCGGAAATGCTGCGCTGGTTTAGAGACCACTCCATGCCTTTGAAGCAAGCGTCTGAGGTGCCGCAGAAAGAGCTTGCAGGCAAGATTGTTGTTGGCGAGTATGTGCATTCCGAAAAGCCCACGCTTACGGATAATATCTATAAGGTTGTGATGGAGGCTCAAAAAGATGCCAAAGCCTAAAAGAACCGAAGTCAGAATCGCGGGCTTAGGCGGACAAGGAGTTGTCTTAGCAGGGCACATTCTGGGGAAGGCAGCTGTCTACGACGGTTTGCAGGTTGTGCAAACGCAGAGTTATGGAGCTGAAGCCAGAGGAAGCGCAGCAAAGAGTGAAGTCATCATATCAAACGAGAAAATCGGGTTTCCAGTGGTGAGAAAAAGCGATGTGCTAGTTGCGATGAATCAAACAGCCCTTGATAGACACCTGAACAACCACAAGGAAGACGGAATCATCATAGTGGATGCGACCATGATCAAAGAGGCGCCATCGGCTAAAGCCAAGGTCTTCAAAGTCGAAGCAACAAAAATCGCTGAAACAGAATTCAAATCCCGCATTTACTCAAACATGGTCATGCTCGGCGCAATCACAAAAATATCCAAACTAGTGACTCCAGCTGCAGTCGAAAAAGCAATAGAAGACACGTTCACGGGTGAGGCTGGAGAAAAGAACATCGCTGCGTTCAGAGCTGGGCTAAACTTGGCTTAATGAAATGGGCTAAGTCCTTAGTTTAATGCTCTATCGTTCTTTCTCTTCTTAAGAAATCGCCTACGTCAGACACATTTTTTACAGCAACTTTGGGCTTGGCTTCTCCTTCTTCTAAATTGTGCAGTATCCTGCCGAAGCCCAAGCATTCGCCACGCTTGTTCACGACGAGGGTATGAGCATTCTCTCTCCTTGAACCGACCACTTGCAGTATCCATCGTTTGAACACGTCTCTTCCAACAATGAACAGCCATTCAGTCTTATCGTCAACAATTATCTTGTTCGCCTCTTTCCTCTCTGCTATCATAGCTAGCAGAATGAAGCTTGGAAAGAAGACACCGCGTCTCTCTTTCCCTAAATAAGCACCAGCGTAAAAGAAATCGTCAGAAATGAGCCTTTTCAATTCTGGATTAAGGAGGAAATATCTACCCCTTTTCTTAACAATCAAAGTCTCATCTAATTTCAAGCTTGTTCCGAAGCGGCTTACGAAATCAGTTATCTGCTTCGTTATGGATCAACTCGCTTTTTGAGTTTGCAGACGAAGAAGCCCTGAGTTTGTGTAGGCCAGATTCTCTTGCAGTTGGCTATTGAGCTGCTAAGCTGCTTTCCCAAGATTTCTGTGGCTGCTGTTTCTCCGTAACAAACGATTGGTTCAGCTTGAACGTTGAGGTGTTTTGTCGCCCAGTCAATGTTTAACTCGTTTTCCTCTGGCTCTAGGCTGCAGGTAGAGTAGACGATCTCGCCGTCGTCGTGTAGGATTCTGACTGCTTCAGCTAGGATTTGCCTCTGGAGCTCTGCGTTTCTTTGCACGTCCTCGATCGTTCTTCTATGAAACCATTGTTTATCTGTGGCGAAGTTGCCTGAGCATGGAACGTCTAGCAGTATGCGGTCAAACTTGATTTTCAGGTGAGAAGCGCTTCTGGCATCCATCTGGTATGCAATTGTGTTTTCGATGTGGCAACGTTCCAGATGGTTTGCGAGGGCTGTGAGCCTTCGTTTTTCGATGTCTAGGGCGAATATTACGCCTGTATTATGCATCAGGTCAGCTAGTTGAACAGTTTTGCCGCCAGGAGCCGCACAAGCATCAAGAACAGTTTTGCCCTCCAAATCTGAAAGTAATGTCACTGGAATCTGTGCGGCAGCCTCTTGAATCGAATAGTAACCGAGGAGATATTCTGTAGTGGCTCCGACAGAGAACGTTGATTTGCGTATCCAGTAGCCGTGCGGCACGAATGGAATTGGCTCTAGCTCAACTCCGCGGGATTGAAGCCTTCGGGTAACCTCGGCTTCTTTCGCATTCGTGGTGTTGATTCTTATTGCCTGTCTCAGCTTGACCGGCTTATATTCCCAGCCTAGTTTTCGGTAACGATTGACAAAGAATTCTTTGCCTGACAAGCAGCTTTCTCAGCTTTGTAGTTGACTGATTGCATCTTTTATGGTGGAAACTGATTTCTCAAGCTGCTTATGTGTTTCTGGCTTGAGTTTGAGTTTCAGGATCATTTCAACGCCATTTCTCCCAAGAACGACTGGCACGCCCATGGAAACGTCAGAGCACCCGTACTCGCCCACCAGATTTGTGGAGACACTCATCACTCGGTTACGCCCTCTCAGAACCGCGTCCACCATTATAGCTATCACTACGCCTGGTGCGTGAATTGTGGCGCCTTTCAGCTTGATTACATCGGCCCCGGACGTTTTCGTCAGGTTCACGATCTTGTCAATCTGCTCTTTTGTGAGCAACTCGGTTATGGGTATCCCGGACACTGAGGCGCATTCAACGAGCGGAACCATAGAGTCGCCGTGTTCACCTATGACCAAGGCGCGCACATCCTCCCTTGACACACCCAATTCCATCGCTATGTAAGATCGAAAACGCATGGTGTCCAGAATGTTGCCCATGCCAAAAACTCGATTTCTCTCGAAGCCCGACTCCTTGTAAGCCACATAAGTCATCACGTCAACTGGATTAGTCACAACCATAAGCCTGCAATCAGGCGCATACCGGGCAACCTCCTTCACAGCTGACCTCACAACCTTCGCATTCTCGTTCATAAGATCGAGTCGACTCATGCCGGGTTTTCTTCCTCCACCGGCAACCAAAACTACAACATCTGAACCCGCAATTCGCCTGAAGTCACTTGTGCCCACAACTTTTCCGTCGAACTCGATAGCGGGCGCAGCCTGCATCATATCCAACGCTTCGCCTTTCGCCAAGTCCTCGACCACATCAACGAGTACGACGTCGCTGATTCGGAACCTGAGAATGTTAAAGGCTGCAGCAGTGCCAACTCTCCCTGCACCTATGATCGAAATCATTGCTTCACCATTCTTTTCTAGTGAGATCTTTCTATGGGTTCATGTCTCTATTATTTGGTTTACGTTCAGGTTCAGAACGATCTCGGCGATGTCGCTGGCATATTCGGCGGTTCGACGTATGCTTTCAATGATTATTCTGATGCTTGAGAGTCTTGATGGGTCCATGTTCTTCTTAGAGATGGTTTTCAACGCCTCATTTTCCATGGATACAATGGTCTTTGCCTTCGCAACTACGCTGTCGGCGAGGGTGTAGTCTTTCTTGAAAAGCGCTTTGATTGAGTCGTCGAAGACTGATCTGGCAAATGAGCTTAACTCAGATATTTGCTTGAAAACTGGCTCGTCGATTTTATTGTCGAGTAGGATTACGTCTTCTGCAATTTTGACTGCATGGTCTGCAATGCGCTCCACCGCTCTGGCTATCACTCTGTAGCCTAGGCTGTCCCGTGGGCTTGAGAGTCCGATATCTTTCAGAACGCGTTCACTTTGCACCGCTGCTTTTAGCTGTCGGATTATGTAGAGGCTGAAGCGGTCAACTTCATCGTCTAGTGCCATTACATCTTGGGCGAGGCCCTTGTTTTGTTCCTTTAAAGCCTGTAGTGCGTCTTCATGCATCGAGGACGCGATGAGACACATTCTTCTTAAGGCGCTATCAACAGAGAGTTCGGGATAGCTTAGCAAAACTTGTAGATTCATTTCCTTTTGGGAATCTGAAATAATTTCGGTGCCGACAAGCTTTTTTCTGGTTAGGTCTTTGATAGAATTCCTTTGCAGAGAGGTTATGCGTTCGTCTTTTGTCTTAATTCTGATAAGGTTGTAACCAACTAAGTATAACGCGACGATCTTTCGCATGATTTTGCTGGGGTCTTCCTGTTGTGATATGCTGACGCCTGCTTCCCCGAGTTTTGCTGGTCTGACTAGTTCTTTCGGGGTTAAGAGAAGCGAAGAATCACTGTGCCTAGAGACAACAAGGGTGCTTCCAGGCTTGAGGTTCATGCCCGCGACCCATTTCTTTGGCAAAGATACAATGTAAGTCGATTTGCCTGTAAGCTGGATTTTTCTTGTTTCTTCCTCTACTTGCTCAACTTCTCTAGCTTCTTCCATGAAGAAACTCACTTCTATATAGCAGACTGGTTTCTATATTTTCTATTTGGATAATGTATATAGAGGTTTCTGTGCTCTATACAGCTAAAAGAATCTGAAAGAAGGTGAAAAACATGAGAACCGCATACAAAATCATCATTCCAATAGTTGCAATAGCCATCATTATCACAGGCGTGTTCGCCTATCAGTATGGATTAACCCCAACACAGCAAACAATAACATTAAACGGCGCCGGAGCAACCTTCCCCTTCCCACTAATCGACAAGTGGATCGCTGAATACAACAAAATCAGGCCAAATATTCAAGTCAATTATCAGTCAATTGGAAGCGGTGGGGGAATAAGGCAGCACACTGCGAAGACAGTTCAATTCGCAGCAAGCGATGCACCGTTGACAGAGCAACAATTCGCCAACGCGTCAAACACCTTGCACATACCTATGACGATAGGAGGCGTTGCTATCACATACAATCTACCAGGAGTGTCGCAAAAGCTCAAATTCACCGGGGAAGTACTGGCAGACATTTTTCTCGGAAACGTCACAAAATGGAATGACTCAAAACTCGTCGCATTAAACCTGGACGCCAATCTCCCAGATCAAGGCATAATCGTAGTGCATAGATCAGACGGAAGTGGAACAACCTTTGTGTTCACAAACTATCTCTCAGATGTCAGTCAACTATGGAAATCAACAGTGGGAAAGAGCACCTCAGTCAACTGGCCTGTAGGTTTAGGGGGAAAGGGAAACGAGGGAGTAGCCGGCATCGTTTCGCAGAATCCCTACACCGTGGGCTATGTTGAATTCATCTACGCCAAGAACAATAACCTACCATGGGGCTACGTGAAGAACAGCGCAGGAGAATTCATTGAACCAAGTCTAGACTCTTTCACAAAAGCCGCAAGCTTCGCAGCTTTAACGCTTCCACGAGGAGATCAGAGCTGGTCAACTGTGTCAATAATCGACAACATAGCGGACAATCCTCAGGCGACTGGAGCGTATCCCATAACGAGCTTCTCATACTTTCTGGTGTACAAAGAGCTGGACGTCTTACCCAACCTAGATGTTACCTCAGCAAAGGCTTTGGTAGACTTCTTATGGTGGACAATACACGACGGACAAAACTATTCAGCAGACCTAGCTTACGTGCCGTTGCCACAGGAAATCAGAACCCACAATGAAGCAACTATTCGAATGATAACCTTTAACGGAGAACAACTATACAAGAGTTAGCGGCACTCAGATCAAGGAAAACTGCAGTGAAAAGCCTTGGGAAACCAACGATTTTTGTTTCTTAGTCTACGTGTAAGAATTCGAAGAGCCATGAAAAAGTTCTCCAAAGGCGACAATTTATTTAAACTTCTCACGGCTGTAATCGCTTCAAGCATTTTTCTAATCCTCGGTTTAATGATATACGAATTGGCTATTGGATCTCGACTTTCTATCCAAAGGTTTAGAGTAGACTTTCTGTTTGGCACTCAATGGGATCCTGCCATAACGCAGGTTTTTGGAGCCCTGCCCCTCATATTAGGCACTCTTGTCACATCGGCTATAGCCCTCCTAATAGGCGTGCCTATAAGCCTCGGAATCGGTCTAGCGCTTTCAGAGTTTTCGCCTAAAAGATTCGGATTCGCATTTTCTTTCTTGGTTGAGATGTTAGCCGCAGTTCCAAGCGTGATATACGGACTCTGGGGTATTTTCACGCTGATCCCATTCTTGCGAAACAATGTCTATCTACCATTGCAAGCCATGTTCGGATCTTTTCCCCTGTTTTCCGGAGTAGTGTACGGAGGTGGAGTACTAACAGCTGGAATAGTGCTTGCAATCATGATTATCCCCACCATTTCCGCCATTTCCAGAGATGCCTTTTCAGCGGTGCCTAACACTCAACGAGAGGCAATGATTTCTTTAGGTGCTACAAAATGGGAGACCGCTAAGACTGTGATGAGCTATGCCCGAACAGGAGTCATAGGTGCCATCATTCTCGGTTTGGGACGCGCTGTGGGCGAAACTATGGCGGTTACAATGGTTATTGGGAACAAGTTCCAGCTTCTGCCGGCTTCGCTTTTCGACGCATGGTACACCATGTCGGCTATTATAGCAAATGAGTTCACAGAGGCAACTTACGACCTTTACGTCAGTGCGCTCATTGAAGTTGGACTGGCGCTATTTTTCATTGCTCTAATCATTAACATCCTGGCTCGATTGATCGTTTGGCGATCGCTCAGGCTTGTCAGAGGAATAGCGAGGGAATAGCACGGACCACTACACCATAAGAAAAATCATTGACAGGTCAATGCGGATATTCGCTTATCTAGCCTTAATTGTGGCTCTGATTCCGTTGTTCAGTATAGTCGGTGAAGTCGTCTTGAGAGGCGCCTCCTCTATCAACGTTAATTTTTTCACTCAACCATCCCCAACTGTAGGAGAACTAGGCGGAGGGGTTGCAAACGCCATACAGGGCACGCTGATTACAGTGGGCCTAGCCTCGGCAATAGGCGTTCCACTTGGCTTGATCTCCGGCATATTCCTCAGCGAATACAGCGAAGCGAAAATATCCTCGCCGATAAGATTCTTCAATGATGTGTTGAGTGGGTTTCCGTCAATAGTTGTGGGAATTTTTGGCTACGCCCTGATAGTGCGTGCCATCGGGTTTTCAGTCACTGCAGCAGCTTTCGCCCTAGCCATAATTATGATTCCTATCGTGACGAGAACGACTGAGGAAGCAATGAAACTTGTGCCTGCAACGGTTAGAGAAGCCGCGATTGCGTTAGGAGTTCCTCAATGGAGAACCACTGTCACAGTGGTGTTAAGCGGTGCGAAGAAAGGTGTAGCAACGGGCATATTGCTTGCAGTTGCGCGAATCGCAGGAGAGTCAGCGCCAGTGCTTATTACAATGGGATATTGGAGATGGTGGTTTGGAGGGTTAAATCAGCCAGTCGCAAGTCTCACCCTGAACATCTATATATTCGCTATCTCTCCTTTCGAAAACTGGCAAGCTCTTGCTTGGGGTTCAGCGCTAGTTCTCGTAATGCTCATCCTTGCGATCAACATCATCGTGAGAACCGCAACCAAAGAGAAATACACGTGAAACACATGGCATACAAATTCGAAATCGAAAACCTCAATGCTTGGTTCGGCTCCAAACACGTATTGAAGAATATCAGCATGAAAATTAAAGAAAAAACTGTTACCGCAATCATAGGTCCCTCGGGATGCGGCAAGACAACCCTCATCCGATGCGTCAACAGAATGCACGAAATAATTCCTAACGCACAAGTCTCTGGGAAGATTTTGTTCAATGGAATCGACGTTTATGCCGAAGATGTTGACCCAGTTCAAATAAGGAGGAAGATGGGCATGGTCTTTCAGAAACCAAACCCGTTCCCAATGATGTCAATATACGACAACGTTGCTGCAGGTTTAAAATTGAACGGTATTAGAAACAGAGAAAAACTTGACAAAACTGTGGAGCGAAGCCTGAAACTGGCTATTCTATGGGACGAAGTCAAAGACGACTTGAATAAATCTGGAGCCAGCCTTTCAGGCGGACAGCAACAAAGACTCTGCATAGCGCGTGCTTTAGCTATCGAACCTGAAGTAATGCTGATGGATGAGCCCGCCTCCGCTCTTGACCCAATAGCAACGGGAAAACTTGAAGTACTCATCAGAATGCTCGCGAAAGACTACACGGTTGTGATAGTAACCCACAACATGCAACAAGCAGCAAGAGTTGCAGACTATACCGCCTTTCTCTATCTTGGTGAACTAATAGAATATGGACCCACGAAGGCTCTGTTCGAGAATCCAGAAAATGAATTGACCGAGAAATACATAACTGGGCAGTTTGGTTAGGTGAAGATATGAGTCGACTCATTGACACGGGCTTGGAACAGCTGGCGAGCATGGTCTTTCGAATGGGAGAAATGGCTTACAAAACGGTTTCCCTGTCTCTTGAGAACTATATCGAGGATACAAACGCCCTCGCACAAGTACAAGAACTATCCGAAACATTAATCGTAATGGCTGAAGAGGCAGAAGACAAAGCGTTCGAGCTGATAGCACGGTTCCAGCCCGTTGCCTCAGATCTCCGAATCCTAAAATCATACATGAAGATAACCTACGACTTTGAACGATACGGAAGATACGCCCTAGACGTTTCACAAGTCCAAAGAGCATCTGGTGGACTTGAGCAGTGCGAAAGCTGGATAAATAGCACCATTAGGGAGATGAGCGAAAAAGTGCTGAACATGATACACACAAGCGTAGTCTCTCTCAAAAGCCATGATGTTACGTTAGCAAAGACCCTATCAGAAACAGAAAACCAAGTCGACGACATGTATTTCAGTTATCTCGGTCAATTGGTTAAGAAAGCGCCCTCCACAAACAAGTGTACAATCTCAAGCGTACTTGTTGCAAGATATCTCGAAAGGATAGCTGATCACGCAACGTACGTGGGCGAATCAGTTATTTATTTGGCTACGGGAGAGAAGATCTCGCTAAGATGATCTCTCACACGCTTTGAGAGAGGTGAAAACATTGGCAAAAGGAAGCTTCACATGGTTTGAAAAACGCCGCAAAACCGACGCTCTAAAACTCGCACAAGAGCAAATAACCAAAGCACTAGACACTGCCACCCTCCTACACAAGGCTGTGCAAAATGCAGCTGAAGGAAAGAAAGAGGAAGCCAGAAACTGCATCGCCAAACTCTCCACAGAAGAGGAAGAAGTAGACAGCCTTCGACAACAAGCCTTCAAAGAACTCACAAACGTAGCCGTCTCAACCGAATTCCGCGAAGACCTCATGCACCTCGTAAAACGCCTCGACGTCATGGCAGACTTCGTCAAAGACTCAGCCAGAAGCGTCACAATCCTACTCGAAACCAACGTGCCCGATGAAATCTGGAGCCTCAACGTCAAAGTCGCAGAAGCCCTAGTCGAAAGCGCCACAACCCTCCGCAGCAGCATCGAAAAACTCGGAACCGACCCAGCAAAAGCAAAAGAACTCGCCAACAAAGTCAACGAAATCGAGGGACGAATCGACAAAGACTACCTCGCCACAAAAAAACTCTTCATCAAACATGGACACCAAGTAGACCCAGGCACACTCCTAATACTCAACAACTTAATCGAATTCATGGAACAAGCCGCAGACGTATGCGCCGACACAGCCGACTACATAAACATACTCGCAAGCGAAGGCTAAAAACCGCAGCCGCGCTCAACACCCCACAAAGTTTGATGAACCAACAACGATCTTAGTGTTTCTAAGGCTGTGTCAACACTAACACCCAAACTATTCTCCTGCCATAATAGAAGAAGGCGCAAAGCGATGAACCCCTTCTTCTTCCAAAATTCTCCTTCCCGCAGAGCTAGCTGCAACATACCTAAACACCACGCATGCCAACATTAAACGTCACGCATAGCAACATTGAACGTCACGCTAAAACAGCGAAAACAGACCCAGAAACACCAACAGAAACATCATCAGCGCCCACAACGCAAACCGATGCCCAACACTTCACACCAAAAAAATTTTTTCCAGACTCATACTAACCCTCTTCAGCCCACACCTCAACACACAAACAACACTTAAATCTCACACCCCGTAGCCATCAACATAATGACACTACTCAAACCATTTGACCCATGGCACAGCCCACTCTGCACCTGCCTCAACAAACTAACCCTCAACCCCTACACAGGCTGCGACCACAAATGCATCTACTGCTACGCCACCAGCTACATCCCAAACTTCTACAACTGCAGACCCAAGAAAAACCTCATCCCCAGACTCAAAAAAGAGACACAAAAACTCAAAGGCGAACTAATCAGCATCGCCAACTCCAGCGACCCCTACCCAACAATAGAAAAAGCCCTCAAACTCACCCGACAGTGCCTCCAAATTCTATCAAACCACAACTGCCGCATCCAAATCATAACCAAATCAGACCTCGTAACAAGAGACACAGACATCTTAGAAAAAACACCCTCAATGGTCGCTTTCACCATAACCACAGACAATGACAACCTAGCCAAACAACTCGAACCCGACGCGCCATCAACCTCGCACAGACTACAAGCCATAGAAACCTTGACCCACAAAAACATCCCAGTCTGCGTCAGAATAGACCCAATAA
>Ga0315310_10002675_pt1 | contig 11135 bp, 10 predicted proteins | sample TDP5_MG_FD_203630 | JGI IMG/M metagenome (GOLD analysis project Ga0315310, IMG submission 203630) | Freshwater sediment microbial communities from Lake Towuti, South Sulawesi, Indonesia - TDP5 | ecosystem: Environmental > Aquatic > Freshwater > Lake > Sediment | place: Indonesia: South Sulawesi... | reverse complement strand
CGCAGTCCTGATACGGGACCGCCCTATACCCTGTGTACGCGGATGTGGTGCTCGCCCAGATGCCCGCCCCAACCAAGCCGGCGCCCACGCCAAGAAGAACCCACTTGCGTTTGCTTCCCGAACCACTCCCGGGAGATGGAGCCGCGTGGAGACGCGTCTTCAGTTGGTCCTTCGCAGAACCGAGTTGACTGAGTGCGGCCAGCTCGCTCACTGGACGCACCCGCACCTCTGCGCGTAGTTGAGCTTCCAATTGCGTGTCCACTTCCGCCTTGGATATGGACTGGCCAACCACCACGAACTGGCTTTTGTCCGCTTCCGGATTTTCACCTACGGCCCACAGCGGACAAAGAATGAGAATGCCTGCGATGCTGAGGATTATCTTCATTACTCACCTCCATTGTGTTCTTACCGCGTTCACTTTGTCTCGGTTATTTCAGATCGTCGAAACCTCTAGCCAACAGGTTCTGTCTGCCTTCTCAGCCCAACACCACTGCTCCCAACTCCATCTCGGGAATCTCACTCCAGTCGTCGGGGCGGACAGGTGGCCAACGTGGCGGCGACTCTGCCGCCGGGTCCGAAGTCGCTTGGAGCATGAATTCGCAACCTAAGTTCGGTTCTCTAAACGAGGAGAGCGCGCGGGTTGCAGCAGCAAGAGCAATCGTTGCGCAAGCACGACCGATGGTCTGTGTGCAGAGCAGGCAGGTCGGTCAACGGGCTTGCATGGGGAGCATGAAAAACGCACATAAGAGTCTTGTGCGGGATTCGGGCCGTGATCGCAGGGAAAATCCCCTGCCCGCGTAGGAACCTCACTCGCCTGCTCTCCCCCACCCTCTCTCGTTTCGATCTTGAAACGTCACGCGGCTTCTAACACTCTGGTCTTCGGAAGTCAAGCACAAAGTGGGCAATGGTTGTGTCAAGCATCTGTCAGTTGACCCTTGCGAGAGTACAAGGCTTCCAACCAACTTGTTCTACAGCGAGCGATCCTGAGGCGGAGTTTGAACAGGCGGTGAGCACCGCGCCGGAAGCTGCTCAAGGCTAGGCAGGCGCAGCAGGACAATCCCATCTTGCATGTGACGACGCCCGCGCGCCGGGCGGGCAAATATGCTGAGGCTGAGGGAGTTCTCACGCGGGCGATCCAGATGCTAGACAAGCCCGGTGCACAAGTCCACCCATCCCTCATTACTGTCCTGGGACACTAATCTCGCCTCCTGCATGCCCTAGACCGCGAGGCCGAGGCAAAACAGGTTGAGGCTCGCATCCAAGAAGTGCTGAAGCAGCTCTCCGCGCCGGATTCTACCCCTTGAACAAGCGACGCCTTGACCTGTCCCCGCTTTCGCTTGAATGGCAGCGGGGGGTATGCTAGCCTGCCTGGGGAAGGATTCCAGCGCAGGAGGTCACACGGCCGTGAGCAGTTCTACCGAGGCCATCCGGGAGCAGTTGATGGCCAGCAGCGAAGAATACCAGCGCCTCTGCCAGGAACACGCCCGCTACGCCGCCCAACTCGAGCAATTAGCAGCCAAACCTTACCTCACAGAACAGGAGCAGATGGAAGAGGTTCGGCTGAAGAAGCTGAAGCTGCGGGTAAAGGACCAGATGGAAATACTGGTCCACCAGGCTCGCCTCGCGTAGCTGTCGGCGCCAGACACCCCTGGGCGCGGACGTTCTCCGGGCCCCAGCAGGAGTGTATTGAGAGGGGAGAAGCGTACGCGGGCACGGTGTGTGCGCGAGGCGGGAAGTAGCCACCCATGGTGAAGGAGGGTTACTGGTACGGTTTGCCGTTGGTGCTGATCGCCGGCGGATTGATTGGACTTAAAATCTACGGGTTCGCCGCCTTCTTCCTGATCCTCGCCTTTCTCATCCTCAATTTCTTCCGTGACCCTGATCGCAAGATTCCCGCCGAGTCTAGGGCGATAGTCTCGCCCGCAGACGGTCGCGTCGTCCAAGTGGTAGAAGAATCTGTGGATGAGCAGCCGGTCCGCAGAGTGAGTATTTTCATGTCCCCTCTCGACGTCCACGTGAACCGTGCGCCGATTTCGGGAACCATCCGGGAGGTTTCCTACCAAAAAGGGGCCTTTCACGTGGCCTCGCAGCCCCGCGCCTCCGTCGAGAACGAACAGAACGTGTTCACGATCGAAGGAGAACAAGGCAAGATTGTGGTCCGCCAAATCGCGGGCCTGCTGGCGCGCCGGATTGTTTTCTGGAAGAAGCCCGGCGACCGGCTCGAACGGGGCGAGCGCGTGGGGCTGATCAAGTTCGGCTCGCGCGTGGACGTGCTCCTCAACGCCGAGGTTGAATTGCGGGTAAAAGTAGGCGACCATATCCAGGCCGGGAGTAGCGTCCTTGGACTTACCCGAGCCAAAGACTAAGCCTGCCAAGCACGGGCGTCTCCGCCGGGGCATCTATATCCTGCCCAGTCTGTTCACGGTGGGAACCCTGATATGTGGGTACTACGCCATCCTCTCAACCCTCAGAGGAACGCAGGTGCTGCCCGGGCTGAGCCCGGGGGCCTTTGACAACGCGGCCAAAGCAATTGGCTGGGCTATCTTGTTCGACGGGCTGGACGGGCGCATAGCCCGCCTCACTAATTCCACGTCGGATTTTGGCCGGGAGTTTGATTCCCTGGCCGACGTGATCACTTTCGGTGTGGCGCCGGCATTCCTGGCTTATGCCTGGGGTGTCCGGGCGCTGGACGAGGTTTACGGAACCCAACTGGTGCAATATCTGAAGCAAGTCGGCTGGATTGTGACCTTCGCCTACGTCATCTGCGGAGCAGCGCGGCTAGCGCGGTTCAACATTGACAGCGTCAAGCCCTCGAGCGACCGCCGCCACTTTATCGGCCTGCCCATCCCCGCCGCGGCTGGAGTGATTGCCTCCCTGGTGCACTGGGCCAAGCATCCGGTCAGTAACTGGGTGTTTGGGATAGCCTGGCTGGGCATCATCGCTGTCTTGGCACCCTTAATGGTCAGCCGAGTGCGATACTACAGCTTCAAGACCGTGGATCTGCGGCGTCGCCGGCCCTACGTCGCCGTTATTGTTCTCGGGCTGACCGTCTGGGCCATTTGGGCCTTTTCGGAACAGGTTCTAGTGACGATGGCCCTCACTTACCTCCTCTCCGGCCCCATCGCCCGGCTCACCGCGCGATTCCGGCCGCACCCGCCCGCGCCGGAAGAGGTGCATGCCGCATGAAGCAGGCTTACCGGGTGGGCATTGTCGGCGCCTCCTCCCTCCTGGGCCAGGAACTCGTCAGGATACTCGAGGAGCATAGGTTTCCCGTCTCCAGCTTGGTCAGGTTCGAGACAGACGAGGAAGAACCTGACCTGCCCATCGTTGACCTCAGCGAACACCCGGGGACCTTCGCGGCAGAAGAAGCCACGGCGGCCACAGAACTGGATTTAGTCTTCCTGGCCAGTCGGCGGGGCGAACTGCCGCCGTTCCTGCGGCCCACGCTCGAAGCCGCACAGCAGGGCGTCGCCCCGTCCCGCGCGAAGACCTCCCGCGCGGTAGTCATTGACTTGGTCGAGGCCCTCGGCCAGCCATCCGGTGAGGAGCGGCGCGCGACTCTAAGTGTTCCTTTTCTCGAGCGCACCCGTCAGGGGACGGACGGGACCGGGCCGTTGCCGGATTCCAGGCTTTTCGCCTCCCCGCATCCTGCGGCCATTGTCCTCAGTGCTCTGCTATTGCGTCTGGCGGCGCGCTTCCCGCTCGAAAGCGCCGTCGCACTGATCTTTTTCCCCGCCTCGGAGATGGGCTCCGGGGCAATCGAGGAACTTCAGAAACAGACTGTGAATTTGTTGAGTTTTCAGAAGATTCCCCGCAGCATCTTCGGGGCGCAACTCGCATTCAATCTGTTGGCCCAACTAGGCGGCAGACATGCGGCCGAACTGACCGCGATCGAGAGCCGCATTCGCAGCCAGCTCCGACAGTACCTTGGCGGACGCGTACTCCTTCCCGCAGTGCGTCTCTGCCAGGCTCCGGTCTTCTATTCCTTGGCTTTTTCACTTTACGTGGAGACGACGCAACCGGCGGCTCCGGAGGCACTCGCAGCCGCCTTGGCAGGAGAGCACATCCACGTGCGGCGGCGCAGTGAGCCCGCCCCCTCGCAGGTGGAGGCCGCAGGCTTGAGCAACATCCTGGTGGATACCATCGCCGCGGATCCCGACCACCCTGCCGGCGTCTGGATCTGGGCGGCAGTCGACAACATTCGCCTGGCCGCTGTCAACGCTGTCGAGATCGCAGAAAGCGTTCGCGACCGCCTGCGGCACTAGAACCAATATGGAACAACTCCGCTCCTCGCTCGCCCCCTTTTGCCTTTCCACCCTCGCGCTTTGCCTTGTCGCATTTCCGACCGCCTGCGGCTATCACGTGGCAGGGCGCGGCAACCGGTTGCCCCCGGACATCAAGACCATCGCGGTCCCTATCTTCACCAACGAGACTCCAAGATTTCGCATCGAGCAGAGGGTTTCCGCGGCAGTCACGCGGGAATTCATTGAGCGGACCAAGTTCCAGATCACGCCCGATCCGGGAAGGGCCGACGCGGTGCTGAAGGGAACCATCAAGGATGTGCGTGCGGGCGTTGTCGCCTTCGACCTCTCCACGGGGCGCGCCACTACGCTGCAAGTCCAGGTGCTTGCCCACGTTGACTTGGTGGACCAGCACACGCAGAAAACGCTGTTCTCCAACCATAAATACATTTTCCGCGAGCAGTATCAGATCAGCCAGAACACGTCCGCGCTGTTCGAGGAGCAAGACCCGGCGCTCGATCGCCTTTCACGTGATCTCGCCCGCACTCTCGTCACGGAAATCCTAGAAGACTTTTAGGCGCGGGGCACCCACGGCTGGTTGCCGCGGCATTCTGTGATTACAAAATCGCCCAATCCGAAGTAAACTCTCGCCGAGGAGGCCCGGCGGTTGCCCTGACCAACCGGGGCCGCCTGGTGCGGCGCACCATATGCGTCCTACAGAATTCATGGCGCAATTACATAAGGGCAGGTTGGACCCCGCGTATTTCTTTCTCGGGCCCGACCGTTTCCTGCACGAGGAGTGCCGCGCCGCCATTGTTGCCTCACTGCCGCCCGGGACGCGGGAGTGGTGCCTGGCGGAGGTCGAATATCAACCTGGCCGGCTGTCGCGCGAGCTGGAAGGTGCCAGCCAGATGCCCATGCTGGGCGGGCACAGCTACTTGGTGTTTTCCGACCCGGAAGATTTCAAGCAGGCTTCCGACACGGACTACGAAGCGCTCGAGGGTTATCTGGCGCGCCCCTCACCATTCGCGACGGTAGTGTTTGTGGCCGCAGAACCCGACCGGCGCCGGCGATTCATCCAGTTGCTGGAGAAGAAGACGCGGGTGGTGGAGATGCTCCCGCTGGCCGGGCGCGAGGCCACAGCTTGGTTGACCAGCCACCTCCAGAAGGCGGGCGTCGAGATCGACGCCGAACTCGCCGCGGAGATCGTGGCCAAATTCGAGAGCAGCCCAGAGTCCCCCGGTGAAGCCAGGAGGGCGGGCGTCAATCTGCTCTGGCTGCGGACCGAGATAGAGAAACTCCTGACGGCCCGAGCCGGCATGAAGCGCCTGGGGCGGGAAGACCTCGACGTGCTGGTCGCCTTCCGCGAGGAGCATGAAATCGGGAAGCTGCTCGCGGCCATCGCCGACCGGGACTTCCCGGAGGCCCTCGCCCAGCTTCGTACCTTACTCGCCAGCAAGGAACCCGAAACGCTGATCTTGTGGTGTATCGGCGACCTTTTCCGGCAGGCGCTGAAAGCCGGCGCTCAGCCACAATACGGCCGGCCCGGCTGGGGCCGCTTGGCTAATCCCTTTTCCACGCCCGAAATCGCCCCGCGTGCGGCGCGCAAGTATTCGCGCCAGCAGTTAGCCCAGGCCCTCCGCCTGGTTCGCCGCGCCGACCTGGGAATCAAATCTTCCTGGAAAGATTCGAGAATCCTGCTCGAGTTTCTGATCTGGCAGATCATCGCCGGAAAGAGTTCGGAGAACCTGGGGCAACTTGCCGAAGAGGTTCCTCCGCAACCGGCGGAGGCGTGAGGTAGGGGAGGGCTCTGCGCTCCCGCTTCGGCTCACGTGCTTCGGGAGCCCGAAGGGCTCCCCTACCCTCAAAGCTGATCGCTGACGGCTGATAGCTGAGAGCCGATAGCTTAGGTGAGGGCGTTGAAGTGTGCTGTAAGCCGCGACTTGTAACGCGCGGCCGTATTGGGATGGAGGATCCCTTTGTGGATCGAGTGGTCGATCAGCGCCAGGCTGGGCTTCAGCAAGGCCTGCGCGGCAGCTTTGTCCTTCGCCGCGATGGCGGTGCGCAGCCGGCGAAGCTGGTGCCGGAGTAAGGTGCGGTGCACACGGTTGAGTGCCGTGCGCTTGCGGGTCTGCTTGATGCGCTTGAGGGCCGACTTATGACTTGCCACAGATTCTCCTTTTGCTCAGAATACAAGTTCTCAATCTAACAAATGCCCGCCGGACCGTCAACGGTGAATGCCCATGAACCACGGAGTACCGCGAAATGATTTAGAAGTTCTCCTGAGCGCGGAGCAGATTGCGTCTCGGGTGAAAGAATTGGCCGCGCAGATTTCCGCCGACTATCGGGGTCGGCCGCTGCACATGATTGGCATGCTGAAGGGCGCCTGGGTTTTCCTCGCAGACCTGATCCGTCACCTGGACCTTGAGGTCACGGTGGATTTTCTCGGCTTCGCCAGTTACGGTGGGACCTCCGTCTCTTCCGGCGCGGTACGAATCACGAAAGACCTCGACCACAGTATCGAAGGCCTCGACGTTCTGGTCGTAGAAGACATCCTCGACACCGGCCACACGTTCGAGTACCTGCGCGGGGTGCTGGAAGCGCACAAACCGAAAAGCTTGAAGGTTCTGACCCTGCTTGATAAGCCCTCGCGCCGCGTCCGGCCGGTCCGGGCCGACTACGTGGGCTTCACCATCCCCGACGTTTTCGTCGTGGGCTACGGGCTGGATTACAGCCAGCGGTATCGCCATCTGCCGGATGTGCGGATCCTCCGTCGGGCACCGTGAAAGCTATCAGCCATCAGCTCTCAGCCAAAAACCCTCTTTTCATCTTGCTGACCGCTGAGGGCTCAGCGCTGATAGCTGCTTTACAAAGCCCACGCCCCCGCACCATAATGGCTTCCGAGACCCGTCACGCCCATGAGTGAGTTCTCGACTCCCTTGATGCGCCAGTACAACGCTATCAAACAGCGTCATCCGAACGCTCTGCTGTTTTTTCGCTTGGGCGATTTCTACGAACTCTTTTTCGAGGATGCGATTGTCGCGGCCAAGGAACTCCAGATCACCTTGACCTCCCGCAACAAGGAGAAGGGTCAGGCCGTTCCCATGTGCGGCGTTCCCTACCATGCCGCGGAGGGCTACATCGCCAAGCTGATCCGCCGCGGCTTCCGCGTGGCCATCTGCGACCAGATGGAAGACCCGCGCTTGGCCAAGAAGCTGGTGAAGCGCGAGGTCACCCGCGTAGTGACGCCGGGCACCGCCGTGGACGCGCAACTCCTGGAGCCCCGGGAGAACAATTACCTGGCCGCCGCTGTGGAGCGGGACGACGCGGTGGGGCTGGCGTTCGCCGATCTTTCGACGGGCGATTTCCGCGCCACGGAATTCTCCGGGGCTGAGGCCCGCGGGCGCTTTCAGGAAGAACTCGACCGCATGCGGCCGCGCGAGCTGCTCCTGCCCAGCGCTGCCCGGCCCGAGGCTTCGTCCTGGGCTCCTTCCCCTGAAATCTCAGATTTGAAATCTGAAATTCCCAAGATCACTGAGACCCGCCTGGAGGATTGGGTCTTCCACGCGGAATACGGCGAGCGCCAGCTCCGCGACCACTTCGGCGTGGCCACGCTGGCCGGCTATGGGTTGGAGAACCATCCCCTGGCCGTGGCCGCCGCGGGCGCCATCCTGGACTACGTCCGCGAGACGCAGCGCGGCTCGCTTTCCCATTTCGACGGCATCCGCTACTACGAGCAGCAGGACTCGCTGCTCCTCGACCCGTCCACGCTGCGTAACTTGGAATTGCTGGAACCGGCCTTCGGCGGCCCTCGGGATGCGACCCTGCTGGCGACCCTCGACCACTGCGTGACCCCGCTGGGCGCGCGGCTGCTCAAGAGCTGGCTGCTGCGCCCCTCGCTCCACCGCCCGGAAATTGAAGCCCGCTGGGAAGCGGTAGGAGAACTCGCCGCCAACACCATCGCCCGGGACGAATTGCGTCGCGTGCTCGCCCACATCCAGGACCTGGAGCGCCTGCTCAGCAAGGTGCGGCTCGAGACTGCCAACGCCCGCGACCTGCTGGCCCTCAAACAGTCGCTCTACCACCTGCCGCTGGTGCGCCAGTACGTGCGCCGCCTCCAGGCCCCCCGGCTGGTCGAGCTCCAGGCACGCCTGGATGAACTGGGTGACGTACACGACATGCTCGAGAAATCCATCCATCCCGAACCGCCGGCCCTGCTCACCGAAGGCAACCTCATCCGGCCCGGCTACCATGCGGAACTCGATGCCCTGCGCAATCTGAGCCACAACAGCAAGCAGTTGCTTGCCCAGATCGAGTCCCGCGAGCGTGAACGTACGCGCATCGCCTCGCTCAAGGTGCGCTTCAACAACGTCTTCGGCTATTACATCGAAGTCTCCAAACCCAACCTGTCGCTGGTGCCGGCCGACTACGAGCGCAAGCAAACCCTGGTGAATGCCGAGCGGTTCACCATGCCCGAGCTCAAGGATCTAGAGGCCAAGATCCTGGACGCCGAAGAAAGAATGCAGATTCTGGAACGCGAGCTGTTCGTGGAAATCCGCCGACGGGTAGCGGCTGAGGCCCGCCGCATTCGCCAGACCGCCCAGGTGTTGGCCGAGCTGGACGTGCTGGCTTGTTTTGCCTGGCTGGCGGCGGAACGGAATTATCACCGGCCGGAATTCTCCGATGATGGAGAATTCCTCATCGTGCAAGGGCGCCATCCGGTCATCGAACGCATCTGCGAGGCCGAGCAGGGCGGCAGGTTCATTCCTAACGACCTCTTTCTGAACCTCACCTCGGACCGTATCCTCATCATTACCGGGCCGAACATGGGCGGAAAATCGACCTACCTGCGTCAGGCCGCGCTGATTGCGCTGATGGCGCAGATGGGCAGCTTCGTGCCGGCCGAGCGCGCCAAACTGCCGATTCTCGATCGCATCTTCACGCGCATCGGGGCTTCCGACAACCTGGCCCGGGGCCGGTCCACCTTCATGGTGGAGATGACGGAAGCGGCCAGCATCCTCAACACGGCCACGCCGCGCAGCCTGGTGCTGCTCGACGAAGTGGGGCGCGGGACGGCAACCTTTGACGGGCTGGCCATCGCCTGGGCCGTGGTCGAGCACCTGCAAACACACTCGCAGGCCCGGACGCTGTTTGCCACGCACTACCACGAGCTGACCGAGTTGGCGGATCTGCTGCCGGGCGTGCGCAATTACCACGTCTCCGTCAAGGAATCCGGCTCCCACATCGTCTTTCTCCGCAAGGTCGAACCCGGCAGCGCCGACAAGAGCTACGGCATTGAGGTGGCGCGCCTGGCGGGCCTTCCCTCCAGCGTCGTGGCGCGGGCGCGCGAGATCCTGGCGCGCCACGAGCAAAGCGAACGGACGCTGAGCGAGCGGCTGGCGGCCCAGCCCCGCTCGCCCGAGCAGGAAGCCCTCCAGTTGACCATCTTCACGCCCTTGAACGCCGAAATCGTGCGGGCCATCGAAGAGACCGACCTGGATAATCTGAAGCCGCTCGAGGCGCTCAATCTTCTCGCCGAGCTGAAGAAGCAAATCAAGTGATGAGTACCCTTTCATTCTCCAGACTGGGACAGCTATTCATTCTGCAACTGACGGAGACCAAGTGGAGCACGAGTCTTGAGAGCCTGCTCGGATCGTTTCAGCCTGCCGGGATCATCCTGCCAGCCCGGGGCCTGCGGCACGCTGAGACGCTGCGCCACCTCGCGCGGAGAATAGGCGGCCTGCTCGACGTCCCTCCCTTCCTCGGCGTGGCCTGCGACAGCTTCCATGGTGATCCTCTCCGCACGCTCTTCCCCTCAATCTCACTTCTCCCGTCTCCCCTCAGAGCGGCGCGGAAAGGCTCGCGGGATCGAGAGAGGCTGGGAAAGCTCCGGGGCGTCGCGCTGCGCCTCGTGGGCTGCAACGTCGACTTCGCGTTCTCGCTCGATCTAGCACCCGCCCACGCCAAAACGGCGCGAGCCTCCGGCACGTTCGGCAGCGATCCTCAGGTAGTGGCGCGCTGCGGCGCAGCTTATTTGCGCGGCCTGCGCCCCCACAAAGTTCTCCCGTGTGCCCGGCACTTTCCCGGTCTCGGTAGTGCGAAGGTAGACCCACGAACCAGAACTCCGCTCAGCGCCAAGCCCATGGTTGGCTTGTGGCGCGAAGACCTGCTGCCGTTCCGCGAACTCCTTGGCCAACTGCCGCTGATAATGGTCAGCCCGGCAGCGTACCAGGCTTACGACTTCGATCCGCCCCGGCCCGCGATGTTCTCTTCGAATGTGGTGGAGGGACTGCTGCGCACCAAACTCGGCTATCAGGCTGTCGCCGTGGCCAGCCTGCCAGAACTCGCACGTGCCGGGGTGACAGTTGACCCGCGCGAGGCCGTGGTCAGAACGCTCGAAGCAGGCTGCGACCTCGTCATGGTCAAAGGCAACAAGAACACGCTGCCAGAGGCCATTCAGGCCGTCAGAAGTTCCCTGGAATCAGGCAGGCTTGCGGCTCGCCGCTGGGAGAAATCGCTCGCGCGCATCGCGACGGTGAAGAAGAGTTTGGCCAGCCGGCAGAGGACGATTTCCGAGCCCGCCGCGCCGCAGGTTGCTAAGAAACTCAAGGAGTGGCTCAAAGACTCTGATGACTAAACCCATCACGCTGACGACGGAGAAGGCCGGAAAGCGCCTGGCCGTGGGGCTGATGTCGGGGACATCGATGGATGGCATCGATGCGGCGCTCGTGCGCATCAGTGGGGCGGCTGAAAAACCTCGCATCAAACTGCTCGCCTTTATCACGGTTCGCTATCCCTGGTGGCTGCAAAAAAGGCTGCTGGGCATTGCTGGAGGAGAATCCACCACCGCTGCTGAGCTGAGCCGTCTGAACACTCTGCTTGGAGAGCTCTTCG
>Ga0315310_10002674_pt1 | contig 11136 bp, 9 predicted proteins | sample TDP5_MG_FD_203630 | JGI IMG/M metagenome (GOLD analysis project Ga0315310, IMG submission 203630) | Freshwater sediment microbial communities from Lake Towuti, South Sulawesi, Indonesia - TDP5 | ecosystem: Environmental > Aquatic > Freshwater > Lake > Sediment | place: Indonesia: South Sulawesi... | reverse complement strand
ATTTTAGCTACCACTACTGTTAACCCCTGGGTTACCCACCTCGCCGCAGCAACCAAGAGACCAGAAAAGGTTATCGGACTTAACTTTACCAAGAACCCTTTTGAGGAAAAATACTTCGTTCAAATAGTCAAAGGGTTGCAGACTGCCGATAGCACTATTCAGGTTTCCCAGAAGCTCTTAGAGCAGGCTGGCATTACTGCTGTGATGGTTGAGGAGGCTCCCGGCTTTATTTTGGATAGAGTGATTGCTTCAATAATAAACGAAGCTGCTCTCATGTATTCCACAAAGCTGGCAAGTATAGAAGATATCGACAAGATGATGAGGATCTGTACCAACTGGCCGGCAGGACCTTTTGAATTTGCTGATATTTTAGGAGTGGATGAGGTAGTAAAGGTTTTAGAGTCTCTATCACAACAATTAGGTCCTCGATATTTACCTTGTTTTCTGCTTAAGAAGATGGTAAGTGCGGGACGATTAGGGAGAAAAACTGGGAGGGGATTTTACACCTATAGCTAAAATTCCCCTGAGGAGACAAATAATGAATCTTCAGAATATTCTCTATACCAAGGAAAAAGGAATAGCCAAGATTATTGTAAATAGACCAGAAAAAAGAAACGCACTGAATCAGGCGGTCAGATTAGAATTACGGGAGATTATCAAAGATATTGAGGCAGATAATAGTGTGAGAGTAGCTATTATGAGCGGTGCGGGAGACAGGGCTTTCATCGCCGGCGCTGATATATCCGATCTTAAAGAAATGACGCCGATAACTATGGAATTATTTGCCTCTACTTTAGCTCAACAGCTTTACACTGATTTAGAAAACCTAAGGGTTCCCGTTATCGCCATGATAAATGGGCTTTGTCTTGGTGGTGGTTGCGAATTAGCTATGTGTTGTGACATCAGAATTGCTTCCGAAAATGCTAGGCTAGGGCAACCTGAGATTAACATTGGCATTTTCCCCGGTGGTGGTGGCACTCAAAGGTTACCGCGACTTGTTGGCTGGGGAAGAGCCAAGGAATTGATCTATACCGGCAGGATAATAGATGCTGCTGAAGCGGAGCGGATTGGCTTAGTAGATAAAGTGGTGCTTCAGGATAAGTTAGAGGCAACTGTAAATGAATTAGCAAAAACCATAGCTAGTAAAAGTCCGCTAATCATAAAACTAGCTAAAAAAGCTATCAATAAAGGGATGTATACCAACCTTCTTGATGGATTAAGCTACGAGCGAAGCACAGTCAGTCTTTGCTGGGCTACTAAAGACCGCTTGGAAGGGATGACAGCTTTTCTTGAAAAGCGAGAACCAGAATTTAAAGGCGAATAAAAATCTAAATTAGGGATAACAGGATGGAAATCAAAAAGATTTGTGTCCTTGGGGCAGGTACTATGGGGCATGGGATTGCCCAGGTATGTGCTCAAGTAGGGTACCAAATTAGCTTAGTGGATATTAAGGATGAATTCATAGAGTCAGGGATTAGCAAGATCCGGAAATTCCTCGATGGTAGCGTTGAGCGTAAGAAGATGACTCGGGAGGAAGCAGATAGCATATTGAGTCGAATTAAAGGTACCACTGATTTAAAGGAAGCGGCTAAGGATGCTGATTTAGTCATTGAGGCTGTAGCTGAAGATATTAATTTAAAGAAAGACATCTTCAAGAGATTAGAGCAGATATGCCCGGAACACACTATATTTGCTTCCAATACCTCTTACCAGAACATTACCGAGATGACAATGGTGACTAAACGACCGGACAAGTTCATTGGGATGCACTGGTTTAACCCTCCTCAACTTATGCGGGGGATAGAGGTGGTTGTCACCAGCAGAACCTCACCGCAAACCTTGGATACCGCAGTAACTTTATGCCGGAAACTGGGTAAGGAGCCAGGGATATGTCAAGACTCGCCAGGATTTATTGTCAATAGACTTCTTCAAATTTGGGTTAATGAAAGCCTCAACATCTTCGATGAAGGCTTAGCGGGCATGCGAGACATAGATACTGCTTTAAAGACGGCTTACAATTTCAGGATGGGTCCCTTTGAATTACGCGATTTAGGTGGGCTCGATGTTGCCTTGGCCGGTACTGAGACTATTTATGGTGAATTAAAGAGGGATCAGTTCAAGCCACCACGATGCTTGGTGCAAAAGGTTAGAGCAGGGGAACTAGGAAGGAAGACGGGGCGAGGTTTTTACGAATATCAGACTAAAAGTTAGGGTAACTGAAAGAGCGACTGATAAGTTTTTATCGAGGGGGAATCTTGGCAGCCGGCATTGTCTCTTACGGCATTCATGTACCAATTTACAGATTAAGTGGAGATATACTCGCTAAAGCCTGGGGTGGATGCACAGGTGGTGGGAGTGTAACAATACTTTCAGCTAGTAACGGGGGTTAAATGGTTGGAATCACATCCTATGGGGCTTATATCCCCTTTTTTCGGCTATCCCGAGATCTGATGGCTCAGGCTTGGGGCAGGCGCTTTATAGGGGGGGAGAGGAGCGTAGCTAACCATGATGAGGATACTGTCACTATGGCAACAGAAGCTGCGCTCAATTCTCTTAAAGGTACCAACCGACTTCAGGTAGAAGGTTTATTCTTTGCCTCCACTACCTCACCCTATAAAGAGAAGCAATGCTCCACCATAATATCCGCAGCAGCTGACCTTCGGAGTGACATCCTCAGCGCGGACTTCGCCAATTCACTGAGGGCTGGAACCGCCGCCTTGAGAGCAGCCAGAGATGCTGTCAGCAGTGGCTCAGCAAAGTCTGTCCTAGTAACTGCTGCTGAATGCCGCTTGGGATTTCCCCAATCAGAAGAGGAGCAAAGCTTTGGCGATGGTGCTGCTGCACTTCTTATAGGTAATTCTGAAGTTATCGCCACTATAGAAGATGTCTACTCTATCTCTGATGAAATTACCGATGTATGGAGAACGGATAAGGACACCTTCGTTCGCTCTTGGGAGGATCGATGGGCAGTAACCTACGGCTATGCTAGAGTTATGGAGAGGGCAATCTCTGGGATCATGAAGAGGCACGGCTTTGCACCTAAGGATTTTGCTAAGGTTATTTTTAATGCTCCCAACCCCAGAAGTCACCGTGACTTGGCTCAAAGCCTGGGCTTTGACCCTAAGACACAGCTCCAGGACAATCTGCTCGCTACAGTAGGCAATACCGGTGCTGCTCACCCGCTACTAATGCTAGCTATGGCTTTAGAGGAAGTGAAAGCTAACGACCTTATAATCTTGGCTAGTTATGGGCAAGGGGCTGATGCCTTCATCTTGCAAGCTACTGCTCAGATAGAGAAAAGGGGAAATAGAGATAGAGCAAAAAGTTATCTCGAATCAAAGCGAATGTTGCCAAGCTATGAGAGATATCTAAGTTATCGCCAGCTTATAGAGCTCGCTCCTGAACTTTTCAATGTTGATTCAGCTGCTACAGTGATATGGAGAACCCGGGATTGGGTTTATAGCCTCTACGGTAGCAAATGCAAACGCTGTGGAATGGTCACTTTCCCCATACAAAGAGTATGCTATGGCTGCCAGGCTAAGGACGATTTCGAGAAGGTAAGGCTCTCTGATAAGAAAGGTAAGGTATTTAGCTTTTCCTTGGATAACCTAGCTGGTGGTCCTGATACACCGCTGGTGCAAACAATAATCGAGTCAGAGGAAGGTGCAGCCAGGATTTATTGTTTGATGACCGATTGTGATCCTAATGAAGTAAAAGTAGATATGCCAGTGGAGATGACCTTCAGGAGACTCCGTGAAGCAAGGGGTTTCTATAACTACTTTTGGAAATGCCGACCATTGAGATAGGGAGGATAAATGGGAAGCATTAAAGACCAGGTAGCTATAGTCGGTATGGGCTGCATCAAGTTCGGAGAGAATTGGGATAAAGGTGTTGATGATATGATTATCGAAGCTGCCTATGAAGCATATGAGGATGCTGGCATAGAATCCAAGGATATTCAGGCAGCATGGCTAGGTAATGCGGAAAGACCGCAAAGGTTTGGAATTCCTGGAGGAGCCCTCCTAGCTGATGCCTTAAAGCTGCGCAATATCCCGATTAGCCGGGTGGAGGATGCTTGCGCTACCGGTCATGAAGCACTACGAAATGGCTGCTTTGCCGTAGCCTGTGGGATGTATGATCTTGTTCTTGCTCTGGGGGTGGAAAAGCTCAAGGATACTGGCTTTGGTGGATTGGGGACTGGTCGGGGCGACCATCCTGTGCTCGAATTTCGCCGCACCGCTCCTGCTACCTTTGCCTTCATCGCCACCAGGTATTTTTATACCTATGGATTAAGCCCAGCGGAGGGAAAGAGGCTCTTAGCCCAGATTGCAGTAAAGAACCATCATAATGGTAGCCTGCACCCTAAAGCCCATCTCCGCCGCGAGATAACCCTAGAGCAAGCCCTCAATGCCCCTATCATTGCCTGGCCCTTGGGTCTATTTGATTGCTGCGGGAATAGCGATGGAGCGGCCGCAGCGATTATTACTCGAGCCGAGATGGCGAGGAAATTCAGGGACGATCCTATTTATATAAAAGGGATAGGGCTTTCTATGGATCAGCTTCACCCCGTCTTAAGACCAGGATTCGATTGGCTTGGCTTTGAGGCAAATCGTTCCGCTGCCAGGCAAGCCTACGAGCAGGCTGGGATAAGCAACCCTCGCCAAGAGATAGACCTGGCTGCAGTCCACGACTGCTTTACCATCACCGAACTAATAATCTACGAGGACCTGGGCTTCAGCCCTAAGGGAAGGGCGAAGGAGGATATCGAGGCGGGAAGCTTCACGCTGGAGGGGGATTTACCGGTGAATTCAGACGGAGGCTTGAAGTCATTTGGACATCCTATCGGTGCCAGTGGGCTGAGGATGACCTATGAGATATACAAGCAGCTTCAGGGGAAGGCAGAGTTACCTGTTCGCCAACTGAAAAACCCGCAAAGGGGGTTATCGCACACCCTGGGTGGTCCCCCTCAAGTAGGCTGCGTGGCTATCTTCGGTAATAGTATTTAATTATGGCGAGCAACAAGCAAGATTGGCAGAAAACTACTCTGGCTCCAACCTTGAAGCGCTTTCCCGAGAGACAGGAGATTTTTGAAACTACTTCCGGGATTCGAGTTGACACAATATACACTCCTGAGGACCTTCAGCTTTTTGACTATGACACCTTTCTAAGTTATCCTGGAGAGTATCCCTTTACTCGTGGTATCCAGCCAACTATGTATCGCGGCAGAATATGGACCATGCGCCAATATGCTGGCTATGGTACTGCCGAAGAATCCAACCGCCGCTTCCGTTACCTCCTGGAGCAAGGGCAAACTGGCTTAAGCATTGCCTTCGACTTACCAACTCAGATGGGTTACGATTCTGATCATCCCTTAGCCCGGGGGGAGGTTGGCAAGGTTGGAGTAGCTATAAATACCCTCCAGGATATGGAAATCCTGTTTCAAGACATACCCCTAGATAAAATAAGCACCTCAATGACTACCAATGCTACTGCTCCCATCCTTCTGGCGATGTATATTGCTGTGGCTAAGAAACAGGGAGTTGACTTATCTCGACTTGATGGGACAACACAAAATGATGTATTGAAGGAATACATTGCTCGGGGGACTTATATTTTCCCGCCTCGTCCCTCGATGCGTCTGACCGCTGACATTTTTGCTTATGGTAGCCAATATCTCCCCCGCTGGAATACTATCAGTATCTGCGGCTATCATATGAGAGAGGCGGGAGCCACTGCTGCTCAGGAAATTGCTTTTGCCTTAGCTAATAGTATTGCCTACGTTGAAGCTGCTATTGGTGCTGGGCTAGAGGTAGATAATTTTGCGAGCCGAATTTCCTGGCTATTTGCCATTCATAATAACTTCTTTGAGGAAGTTGCTAAGCTCAGGGCAATCCGCAGGATGTGGGCTAAAATAATGAAAGAGAGATTTAAGGCTAAAGAGCCACGCAGCTGGATGTTCCGCACTCACGTTCAAACTGGGGGGGCAACTTTAACCGCTCAGCAGCCGATGAATAATATGGTCAGGGCTACTATTCAAGCTCTAGCTGGTGTCTTAGGTGGGATACAATCCATGGCTGTTTCCTGCTATGACGAAGCTCTTTGCCTCCCTACGGAGGATTCACAGCAGATGGCTTTGCGGACTCAGCAAATTTTAGCCTACGAAAATGGTATTGCCGATGTTGTTGACCCCCTTGGTGGTTCCTATCTTGTAGAGTATCTTACCAATAGTCTCGAAGAGCAAGCCAGCCAATATATCGCCAAGATTGAAAGCTTAGGTGGTGCTGTAGCTGCTATTGAACAAGGACTCCAGCAGAGGGAAATTCAGGAGAGCTCTTACCGCTATCAAAAAGAAATTGAGGGTGGCAAGCAGACTTTGGTCGGTGTTAATAAATTTGTCTCTTCGTATCCCGAGATACCAAGATTGCCACCAATGGACACAGAGCAATTGAAGAAACAAAGGAAACGTCTGACCCAAGTTAAAAAAGAAAGAGATAATTTGAAGGTAAGACAAGTGCTCAAGAATTTAGAAGAGGTAGCCCGTAGTAGTGACAATACCATGCCAGCTTTTATTGAATGCGTAGAATCTTACGCCACTCTAGGTGAGATATGTGATGTGCTTCGCCAGGTGTTCGGTACTCAAAGGGAATACTTACTCTTTTAAATCTGGATTCCTTCAGTGCCTTTTTGTCAGAACTTTCTGGTGTTTCCCATTCCGTACCTTCTATTCACTCAATGCCTTTAAAAAGGGAGGAGTATAAAATGGACTTTGAATTCGCTGAAGAGCAAAAAATGTTTCGAAAAGTCATGCGCGACTTTGCCGAAAAGGAAATTGCCCCTTTGGTTGATGAAGCGGAAAAGACAGAAACTTTCCCCATTAAGCTATTCCCTCAAATGGGTGAGTTGGGTTATCTATGTCCAAGATATCCCTCTGAATATGGTGGGGCTGGGATGGGCAAAACAGGTGATTGCATTGGTGTTGAGGAAATAAGTTACTTTGCTGTTGGCATAGCTGCCGGTATTATGATTCAGGGAGGACTGGGTACTTCCGCCATTTATGCCCATGGTAACGAAGCTCAAAAGCAAGAATATTTGATCCCAGCTATTAAGGGACAGAAGATAGTGGCTTTTGGACTGACTGAGCCTAATGCCGGCTCTGATGCTGCCTCTATAGAAACAACTGCTGTTAAGAAGCAAGGCAAGTATATCCTTAACGGCGCCAAAATCTTCATCACCAATGGAACATTTTGCGACTTTGTCACTGTAGCTACCTATACTGATAAAAGTAAAGGCACAAGAGGCGGGATGAGCTTATTTATTGTGGACAAAGATACCCCCGGCTTTAGCCGCTCTAAGCTACATAAGTTTTGCTCCCGTTCCGCTGAGACTGCCCAGCTATTCTTTGAGGATTGCCCAGTCCCGGAGGAAAAACGCATTGGTGAAGAGGGACAAGGCTTTCCTTATATATTAGAACTCTTAGCCGGAGGCAGAATTTCTCACGGGGCTCGGAGTCTTGCTTTAGCCCGCGCTGCTTACGATACCGCTCTTAAATATGCCCAGGAAAGAATACAATTTGGACAGCCCATCGCCAGATTTCAGGTTAATGCCTTTAAATTTGCCCAGATGGCTATGGAACTTGAGGCTACTCACTGGCTAATCTATCATGCTGCTTGGCTTTTTGATCAGGGCAGAAAATGCATGAAAGAAGCAGCAATGGCTAAACTTTTTGCTAGCCAGGTAGCCGAACATATAACCACGGAAGCCCTGCAAATTCACGGTGGCTACGGTCTTACAGAGGACTCTGCCGCCCAAAGGTACTTCCGTGATGCTCGCCTGGTAACCATCACCGAAGGGACTTCAGAAATCCAGAAACTCGTCATCTCCAGAGAAATTGGCATCCGTTAAGACTGTTAACAACCAGCTTTTCCTTATTCACTTCCTCTAACCCGATAGGGTAAAGCAAAAGGTAGAAGGCAAGGAGGGTTGCCCCAAATTTAACCTGGGGCGCTAAATTCGCTTACAGCGAACTTCTTTTATCCGCAAAACGTTAGGCGAAATCCCTTCGGGCAGGCTTTTAGAGAGTTTTATATTTGTTGAATATAATATAATTAGCAATTAGTATAGTAAAATTAACCATTGAAAGGATAAATTCTTATGACCGAAATAATTGACCAGTGCTATTTAAAGGCGATTGAGGTTTTGAGGAAGAACTCAACCGAGTTTGGTTTCAAAGCCTCTTTTGAATATTACAACTCTATTTGGGCCAGGGATGGCGTAATTTCTCTTCTGGGAGCTAATTTACTTAACAAAGAGTTTCTGAGAACCTCTGAACTAACCCTAACAACTCTTAAAAATCATCAGACTCCTTTAGGTCAAATACCAAATGTATTCTATCTCGACAAAAAGATTTGTTCCTACTATGCTATCGACACCAATCTCTGGTGGATAATCGGCGTGGAAAATTTTTTCTCCGCCGAAAAAAATTTCGACCCGCTTTCGGCGCAGAAATTTCTCGAAGAATTTTGGCCCGCAGTCAACAAAGCAATAGAGTGGCTAAAATATCAAATAAGAGATAGAAGCGGATTAATCGATTCTACCGACGCTTCGGACTGGATGGATTCTTCCGTTGTCCGAAGGGGCAGAGTGTTCTATACAAACTGTCTTTATTTTAAAGCGATTGATTGCGCAAATAGATTAGCGAAGGCTCTTGGAGAAAGGGAATTCAGTCCCGCTCCTTATCCGGGCAGGGGAGCAGAAGATTTGGAAGAACTTAAAGAGAGAATAAATTTGTCATTTTGGCCAAGCGAAGAAGGGATGGAATTTTTGGTGTTGTTGCCCGGCTGGTCACCAGAGTTTTTCAAAGAAGCCATCTTCCCCTGGAGGGAGCATTATCTTGATTATCTTTCCTTTGAATTTCTCGAAGATAGGTGCGATACTTTTGCCAATGTTTTAGCCATCATTTTTGGAATAGCTGATGAAGAAAAAAGGGGGAAGATATTAAACTATTTTTATCAGAGGAGGATATCCGATCCTTACCCGGTGAAAGTTCTTAACCCTCCCATTCTTTATCCCAATCCAACCTGGAATCCAAAAATCGATTTGTATCGAGAAAAACAGCATCAAAGTTTACCCTTTTGTTATCATAATGCCGGCATTTGGCCTTATGTCGGTGGTTTTTACGTCTTCATGCTAGCTAAGATTGGGGAAAGAAGAAAAGCTGAGGAAGAGTTAGAAAAACTAGCCCAAGTTAACAAAATTGGCAAAAAATACGAATGGGAATTCAATGAGTGGCTAGATGGCAAAACTGGTAGACCCTGGGGAGCTGTTTTTCAATCTTGGTCAGCCGCTGGTTATATTATTGCTTATGAGGCTGTAAAAGAAGAAAAATTTGTCTTTTAATCAGGGGTGTCGCAGGCATTCATCAACAATCTTAGAGTATTCCAACTCTTAGAACAACAACAATTACGGCGACAATAATCAGTAGTACTAATATCAATACACAACCTAGAACACAACGTTTAACAAGTTTCTTGATTATCAACACACCGAGAGCAAGCCCGAGAATAATTACGCCTAAAGCAATTCCAACCCAAATCCAGGTGCCAACTGAGATTTTTGGTGAGAATCCAAGGTGTCTAGACATTGACTTGACCGACATCCCGATTTTATCACTCTTTTAGCGAGACACCAAAACGAATTATGCGGTGGATTGCGCTTATGTCAGTGGTTGCCCGGGGATGCGTGGCTCTCAGATTTCAGAGCCGGTTAGAAGAATAACTACAAGGTTTATCCGAGCCTGGTGAATACCGACGCAACTTTTCCTTTAAGGGTTAGCTCTTTGTCCCTTCGGTCATCTATTTTTAGCGCCGTTACCACCCGGCATAAGTCAGGGTAGCTCCTAAACAGGTATTCATGAATTTCTTGAGCCACCGCAAAGATATCATGAGGGCTGCCCTCAATTTGGGTACACATCGCCGTTAGCTCATATTTTAACCCATATTGCTTCGCTTTTTGGTTTAGCTTAGGAGTAGGGTGGGTGAAATGAAATGGAACCCACCAATCCTAATGTACTGCGGTGGGTTTCGCTCGGCTTCATCCACCCTACGGGCTGCAAATGTTTGAAAAACGTTTGACAAGGAGTTGCTAACAAGTGGCTCGACTTGGACGCGGCTTTGCCGCGCCGGTTAGCCACGTCATTATCTGCCGAAATCACCAAGCTTCTGTTGACAATAGCATATTATTGGTTCATACTAATACATATAATAATGCATATTAAATAGGGGGAATTTATGAGAACAACACTGAACATAGAGGACGAATTGCTTGATAAGGCAGCAAGATTGACTGGCATTGAAGAAAAGACCTCGCTGGTCAGGCTTGGACTCGAGGCACTCATAGCAAGGGAAAGCGGTAATAGACTTGCCAAACTGGGGGGAACCGAAAAGAAATTGGTGAGGATACGGCGCAGAAGAGTGACAGGCACCTAAGATGGTTCTTGTTGACACTTCAGTATGGGTGGCACATCTGCGGCATGGTCAGATTGGACTTGAAGCGCTGTTAAATGAAGGGCATGTTGTCTGCCATCCATTCATTATAGGTGAGCTGGCTTGTGGGAATCTCAAGAATAGGTCTGAAATACTCTCTCTTATTCAGGCCCTCCCTTTGGCAACCCCCGCAGAACATGAAGAAGTGATGCAGTTCATAGAAAACTATAGCCTGATGGGAAAAGGGTTAGGATACATTGATATGCATCTGCTCGCTTCAGCTATCTTGAGTAGGGTTCCACTTTGGACGCTCGACAAAAAATTGAAACGAGTCTCTTTAAAACTAGGGTTAGCATATTAATCTTCATAGTCAAACGCCGCCGCTGATTTCGGGCGTTAGTACTGCGGTGGGTTTCGCTCGGCTTCACCCACCCTACGGGCTTCAGAGCCGGTCAGAAGAATAACTGCAAGGTTTATCCAAGCTTGCTAAGTACCGATTCAACTTTTCCTTTAAGGGTTAGCTCTTTGTCCCTTCGGTCATCTATTTTTAGCGCCGTTACCACCCGGCATAAGTCAGGGTAGCTCCTAAACAGGTATTCATGAATCTCTTGAGCCACCGCAAAGATATCATGAGGGCTGCCCTCAATTTGGGTAC
>Ga0315310_10002673_pt1 | contig 11137 bp, 17 predicted proteins | sample TDP5_MG_FD_203630 | JGI IMG/M metagenome (GOLD analysis project Ga0315310, IMG submission 203630) | Freshwater sediment microbial communities from Lake Towuti, South Sulawesi, Indonesia - TDP5 | ecosystem: Environmental > Aquatic > Freshwater > Lake > Sediment | place: Indonesia: South Sulawesi... | reverse complement strand
GACGTAGCCTAGATTCTGTAGTGCTTTTGAAACACGGACATTAAAGTGAGGTTCTTCCAAATTTTTAACGGTATCTTCATAAAGGCTGTCTCGAGCGTCGAAGTAAGCGCGCTTGAAATCCTCAAACGAAGTGTCGATGCCCATTTTAACCAAGAACTCGTGCAGCTTCAGAAGTGAAGGTTCATAGAAAGCTTCACCGTTTTCGATCAGGATTAGAGTATCAAACAAGTCGAAAAGTACTGCTTTGATCTGCACTTGTATTCCTCATCATTCAGATGTCACTCGGCTTAAAAACGATTTTTGTGAGAATGATCAAAAGTTGCCTTGAATTCAACGCCATATTAGGTGTGCCATTTCCCATTATTGCCCATCACATAGTTGAGCGTGCTCCTTGACCGGGCAAGTATGTTAATCAGCCGTAAAAACGGATAAAACGGCGTATAGAAAAGCAGGTCCCTATAGTTAGATCGACCATAAGCGTAGTTCAGAGCAATTACTTGACTTATGACGCCGACAAGGAAGCCGTAGGGCACAAACACTAGCAAGTTAAGGACAAAAAGGATGCGATCGGGGGCAAACCAGAAAAGAAATGGAAACGCAAACAGAGCAGCTAAATCAATGAAAGCACCGGCGTACTCAAAAATGTAACAATGCCATAAGAGTAAAGTTAACCAAGATTTTTTTGAAAGCAAATCTCTATGTATACCTAGAGTGTTATGGAGCCAACCGGTGAACCATCTAAGTCTCTGATTCCATAACAAGCTAAAAGATGCTGGAGCAATCGTATGGCTTGCAGCTACGCTTACATAACCAACTGCTGCACCTTTCTTGTGCATCTCTAAGGTAATCTCCAAATCCTCAGTCACAGAACGAATATTCTTCTCGGTGAGAATTTCACGAAAAAGATCAGCATCATATAGGCTTATGGCTCCGGAAATAACCAGAACCTTATCACCCAAAGACTGGGCACAACGTCCTATGCCTAAGCCTTGACTATACTCGAGTTGCTGCAAAACCGCGTAGAGGCTGAGCTCAGTGTTGCCATCTGAAGGATGTACATACCCAGTCACAGCTTTCTTACCATTCAAGAGCATGTAATTAACAAGCCTTCCAAGAGTCTCTGGCATCCACCAAGAATCCGCGTCAACAATCGCTATGAGGCTTCCCAAAGCTTTATTTACGCCTGTCCTAAGACTCTCTATTTTGCCTAGATTGGCAGAATGTCTGACAACTTTTCCTCGGACTTGCGGTTGATGCCTATGATTAAACTCTATAGTTGACCAAGCAACTTCGTAGGTGTAATCGCTACTTCCATCATCCACAACGATGATTTCGCACAATCCATCATATTTTTCTGCACATTTGAAAAGGCTTCTTATGCAGCGGGAGATGTTGTTCTCTTGATTGTAGGCCGGAACAATGAATGAAACCATAGGATAAAACAAATGTCTGAGTTTATTCTGCTTCATCCTCGCAAACGTTGCAGCTATAGCCCAAGAGCCTGCAACGCCAATAGCCAACAAAGTGTACCAACCGTAGAAGAAACGAACGATCCCTTGCCAGAGCCAATTGACTGGCTGTTGCATTATCTCATATCTAAAAACTTGGGTTACAATCCACTCGGCGAAGATTGGAAAAAACATCCAAGAAATGAAAGCCAGAATAAACGGTATACAAAATACTAGGTAGAATATTTTGGAAAACTTGAATGGCTTAGACTTCATGAAGAACCTTTCCCATAACTGCTAATCTCTTTGGGCCTCCCCCTTCCTTAAACAATAAGCAAGGTTTGGCCGAATAAAGCAAGTATTCCCAGAAAAACAATATTTCAAACGTAGAACCGTGAATCCTATAGAAACCAGAATATGGATTGATTATAAAAAAAGTGTATAAATGAGCACCGTGGACAATAGTTCTATAAACCATGAGGAAACATGATTAATGGAGGATTTGTCCAAGTATTACACTCTTCTAAGAGATCCGACGCGCAGAAAAATAATAGAAATTTTAGGCGCCCAAGAAAAAATCGGATTCAAAGAACTCCGTGAAACTCTGGGTCTCGGCGTCGGCACAGTTTACTATCACTTGGACATGCTTTCAAACTTCCTGGCGCAAGACAAGAAACGCAAATATAGGCTTAACGAACGCGGACGAGTGCTATACAGAATTTTGAAAGATGGAAGTGTCCCAGCGTCTCTGGAAATTGGCGAGGCTTTTAGTCACCGTCTAGGGAAATGGCTCTTCCTTTCGCCTCTTTTCGCTAAAACAGCTAAACCCCTAAGGGTTTTGCCAGTTTCCATAGCCATACTACTTGCAGGCGCATTAGGATCCGCCTATGTAAAACTTGATCCTGCCCTGTTTTTCTATTTTCCCTACTCCACTTATAGCTTCACGAGCACGGTAGCGCTCTACATCCTTAATTGGATAGGTTTGTTCCTCTTCACGGAAATATTCACCCATTTGATTTATCAAAGAGCTGGAAATAATCTTCAGCTTTTCACTTGCCTTGGACTGGCGACCCTTCCAATGGCAGCTTTCCCGTACATCTATCTGTTCATTTCAAAAGCTGATTCCCAATACGTCTTGTTTGTTCTGCAAATTTGGAGTCTGATGCTGGTCTCTGCAGCCTTCTGCTTCGGAAAAGGTATAAGGCTTGACAAGGCCTTGGTAGTAAGCTTAACAGCCATGTACGCAAACATAACGATACTATTCATGCTAGGACGATTCTCTTAAAAGCTCAACATTTCTACGTTAATTTCTTTTTAGAAGATTTAGAGGTGGAACCTTAACACCATTTCTATAGTTGCCTTCTTCTATCTTCAGCAGTTCTATTATTTCGTGATGGCGCTGGAGAAAATCCAAACCTTTTCCCGTTGCCCTGTACATTTCTTTTCTATCATCAAATATTCTATCTAATAAGTGAATTTTCAACATGAACTTAAGATACTCATTAAGCTGCGTAAAACTCAAGTTTGCCTTATACATGATTTGAGTTTTTAAAGCTCCCTCTCTCGCTATTTCCAAGATTTCCGCGATTATGTGAAGCTTGTCTCTTCTTTTGCTTGACATGTCAGCGATTGATGAATTCATTTTCTAGGTTCCTCTTTTAGAACAATTTTCTATAACTGAAATTAGCGCAGGATATTTTAAGTCGTGTTTCGCATGTCTGATTATTTCAATTCTTAGAATATTCTAGAACACTGTTCTATCAAGAAGGAAACACAGGAAAGACTTTATTTCCTCATAAAGCGAAAATGTTAAAATGGTGAAAAAATGCTAGTTGGTTTAATTTCTGATACCCATGATAACCTGCCAATGGTGGAGAAAATTATAAAAAAAATTAATGAGGAAGAGATTAAGCTTGTACTTCACGCTGGGGATTACATTGCACCATTTGTGATTCCCAAATTCAAGGAATTGAAGGCGAAGCTTATCGGTGTTTTCGGCAACAATGATGGCGATCGAGAGCTCTTGAAGAAACGATTTAGCGAAAACGAAAACTTGGAGATACGTGGCAACTTCGCTGAAGCGGTTGTTGATGGTGTCAAAATTGCTTTGCTGCATGGAAGCGAAACAGAACTTTTGAGGGCTTTAATCAACAGTGAAAGCTTCGACGTTGTTGTTCATGGACATGCTCACAAGGCTGAAGTCTACAAGAAGGGTAAAACATTGATTGTGAATCCGGGAGAAGTCTGTGGATACTTAACTGGCAAATCAACAATTGCTTTGCTTGACACTGATAAACGCGAAGCAAAAATAGTAGAAATCTGATCGAACTATGTGCGCTTATTATATGGTTCTCTTTTTTTATTTGCGATTTCAAAAAGCTCTTTTAGCTCTTCGTCGCTTGCACCCTTACGCATGGGCGTTAAGATGTCCACTAGGTTATCGTTCCTCATTAGACATGGCTTAAGTTTTCCGTCGCTTGTTACACGCAAGCGGGTGCAATGCATGCAAAAGTCGGTATTCTCTATTGGATGCACAACCTCAACCTTTAAGTCTGGAAGACAGTAGATACGTCGGTTATGCATAAACTGCCTAGTTTTCACTTCTACGGCTTTCTCTCTTAATCCAGTTTCATATTCATCTAAAATCTTGTGATGTGAAGAGTAGAATTCGTTATCCACGTTTATTGGGTCAAGCTCGATTAACTGCAATATTGCTCCTGTTTCTCTGGCTAGCTCTATCATTTCTGGAACAGCATTCCTGTTTACTCCCTTCAGCATAACCATGTTTAGCTTAACGGGGGAAAATCCAGCTTCCACTGCGGCTTTGAGGCCTTCCAAAACGTCTTCCACTTTGCCACCAGTCAACTTGTTGTAAACTTCCGGGCTCAGCGATGGAAGGTTAATATTGACGCGTCTCAGCCCATTTCTACGCAAGTCTTTAGCCAAAGACCCAAGTAACGTCCCATTAGTGGTCATGGAAAGATCCTTTAAGCCAGGTACAAGCGCGATTCCTTTTACAATTGCGATTATGTCTTTCCGCATCAGGGGTTCTCCCCCTGTCAATTTAATCTTAGAAACACCCATCTCAGCGGCTAACCTTGCGATGCGAACGATTTCGTCAACGCTCATCTCTTCAGTTACGCTTTCAATTCGCCTTTCTTCGCCTTCCATATGACAATAGACACACCGCAGATTACAACGTTGTGTAACTGCTAGACGTAGATGAAGGAGAGGACGGCCGCAACTGTCGCTCAGCACCATCGTTATTCCCGCGCATGCTTAACGATGTGAGATACCTCGGGCAATATAAGTCTTTCAACAGAAACCTTCACGGCGTTAGGTGAGCCTGGAATACAAAAGAACGCTTTACCTCTAGCAACACCAGCCATGGCGCGGGATAAAACCGCTGCAGAGCCAACTTGGTCAAAGCTTAGCCTCCTAAAAATCTCGCCGAACCCTAGCAAGACCTTCTCTAAGTGAAGTGAAACTGTCTCGATGGTTACATCTGAAGGGGCTATGCCTGTTCCACCACAAAAAATAGTCGCATCCAAATTCGTAGACTCCAATGCCATTTTTACACCTTCCTCAATCAAAGCTTTGTCGTCTGGAATTATCTTCCGAAACAAAATCCTATGTCCAGCACTCTTCAACAATGACTCAATTAGGTCGCCGGACACATCTTTTACCTTTTCGCCTTTTTTCAACAGTTGATAACGGGATGAACTGCATACAAAAATTCCAAAATTCAGAATTTTGGGCGCTTCAGCTTTATGCTTTCTTGTTGTTTCACTCATTCGCAATGCTCTTCCTTAATTTTTCTAACAACATGAATGTTTTCTATACTAGTTGTTGGATATTGTCCATCCGTGTCTTTTTCGTATTGCTTCACCATGTCCCAGATCGTTAATAGACCGACAGCAGCTGCAACGAGTGCTTCCATTTCGACTCCAGTTTGTGCCTTCGTTTTAACGGTAGATATGACCTCAATGAGAGAGTTGTCCAAGATTTTTGTGTCAATTTCCACGTTTGTTAATGGCAACGGATGGCAGAGTGGAATTAAACTGCTTGTTTTTTTAGCAGCCAATGTCCCTGCAATTTTGGCCGCGTAGAGCGGGTCCCCTTTCGCAGTTTTTCTCTCTCTAACTAAGCGTATAGTTTCACTTTTCAGCTTTATAATTCCTAATGCCGTTGCCTCTCGATAGATTTCAGGTTTACCAGATACATCAACCATTGACATGCCATTCTCCTCCAATAATTATTACAGCCTTAGTGCTTATTTCCATGCTCCCATGCATCTATAAGGTTTTGCACAGCCCTAGCCTTAGACGAATGCTCATTAAGTCTATATAAGCGAATTCTCCCATACACTTTATGTTGAAGAATCCCCTCATCTTCCAAAATCTTCAGATGCTTACTTGTAGTCTCATAGTTCACACTTAATCTGCGAGCGATTTCAGAAACGTTAAGCTCTCCTAACTGTATGATAATTTTCAGAATCTTCATTCTAAGTTTTGATGAGAAAACATTCTCTATGTTCACAAGCTTCACCTTTTTCACTTCCCTAGAAAAGCACATAATTCCTTCTCCAACTCGCGGGCCGAGATTCTAGGCAAATAAACAAGTGTAGACCTTCCACGGGTGCCAGCCGATGTAACCTCCGTCTTTAATATGCCTAGAACTGAAAGAAGCTGCAAATATTTCCACAATTGGGTGTGGCTATGTGGTTGTTCATTAAATTCTTCACACACCACGGCGTAGGCACGTTCAATTTCTGCAAGGGTTGCACAAGACCTTTGGTCTTCCTTAAAAAATCTGGCTACTCCAAGCAGGAAGAGTTTCTCGTGAAGTTTCAGAGCAGCTAGCTCACTTTTCCGTATTGCCGGAATTATGCTTGAGACTGCCTTTCGAACGCATTCAGGCATGACTGTAGCTAAATCCTCAGCATCTGCATATTTTCCAGCGCGCCACAATAGTTCTATAGCAAAGCGAGCGTTTCCATTTTCAGAGAAGGCAAGCTCAGCTATGAGGCTTACAGTTTCTTCTGAAACGGCTAAGGGCTTGAAGGCAACGCTGAGGCGATCGTTGACGATGTCTATCAACTGCTGCTTTGAGTACTGTTGAAGGGTGATTACGTTAAGTTGCAAAGTGCTTCTTGTGCTGGCGTCTAACTGCTCAATCGCCTTTAAGTCTCGCAAGATACATATTAGCGATAATCTTTGAGGCTTATTCGGTCTTATTTCCTGTAACCGTGTGAGCTTGTAGACGGCTTCTGAGCCCTCCCTTTCAACAAGGCTTTCAAACTCGTCTAATGTCAATATTACGTACGCGTTTTCCTCATCTAAGATATGCAGGAGAATGTTGAGAAGCTCTTCAGCTGAGTAGCCGCGTTTTGGAAAGTTTGGATGGAAAGTGGTAACTGCGTTTTGTAGTATAAGAAAGAGGCTGCCGCGATATTCCCTACAGTTAACATGCACGTAACGGAGATTTACCCCGCGACTATTTGCTTCGCGAGATATGTCTGCTCCAAAACGTTGGGAAAGGGCAGTCTTTCCTGTGCCGATGTCGCCTGTTATGATGACTCTTTGAGCCATTTTTTCTGGGAAACGAAGTATAAAACTGAAAAATTCCATTAACAAGCGCTGTTCATTTCTTCTGTGGGGAAGCCTTGGTGGGACATAGTTAATGTCAAGCGTTGTCTCGTCCCTGAACACGCTTTGGTAAGTTTTCACGGAGCTAAACCTCAAACTGATAACGCTTAAGGCTCTGTTATTCTTTTTCCTATCAGAATAAAATACTTTTCACGAATCAAAAGGCTAATAAGCACATTCTATAAATTCTATTTGCGATTTAGCAAGATGATACCAAAATATTTCTTCCTAACAAGAGGCGTTGGCAGACACAAAGAACAATTGCAATCTTTCGAGTTGGCTTTGAGAAGTGCAGGCATACACCATTGTAACTTAGTGAACATTTCAAGCATAGTGCCACCGGGGTGCAAGCTGATTTCAAGAGAGCAGGGTTTAAGACTCGTTCAGCCAGGGGAAATCACCTTTCTTGTTCTAGCCAGAAGTTCAACGAATGAGCCGCATAGGCTATTTGCGTCATCCATAGGCGTGGCCATTCCATCTGGCAAAAACAATTATGGCTACCTCTCTGAGCATCATTCTTTTGGACAAACGGATGAGGCGGCTGGAGATTATTCGGAAGATTTGGCTGCGACGATGCTTGCTACAACCATGGGAATACCCTTTGACCCAGAAAAGGCATGGGATGAAAGGAAAAAACAGTTCAAGACCAGCGGAATGATAATCAAAACAACGAACATAACGCAGTCTGCAACCGGAGACAAGGGCGGTTTATGGACAACAGCTATTGCTGCCGCCGTCTTTGTACCTGCAAAGAACAAGGTGAAAATTTCAAAGCGACGGGGCAGCACACACATGTAATCTGTGCTCTTTGTTTCAAAAACTACATCTCATCAGCACGCGCTATTGCTCTATCTCCCAAAAAGTGATATTAGGAAATGGGTATGCTCTGTTTTATTTGATTCTCGAACAGAACCCAAATCAGCGTCTGCCTTTCCTTACATATCGAACTATCTGATCTTTTGTTAAATCGTCAATACCCAAATCCTTTAGTGAAAGTCCTTCTTTGAAGAAATCTCTTCTACACACTATACATCCTATACGCATCATCGATTCAATTGTGGGTACGTCCACCTTAAGTTTTCGAGCAAGTTGATAACGTACACTGCAGCCCACCGGAATATCCTCTGTGAAGTATCTGTGTTCTACTGAGAGAGGACCGACGATTGGAGGAAAAATCACATCCCCAAATGGACTCCAATATTCTACTCCCATAACACTGCCCTTCCAAAAGAATTGTTCTTCATCATATTCGACTATTCTTATTCCAAGCGCATTCGCTATCTTGCTCTCTTCTTCATAAAAGGAAAGTTGAACTCGTGCCACTGCCGGACTCATGCCGTATTTGTACATTGAATATTGCCCTTTCGGAATTCCTAATATTCCTTCCATCTCTGAAACCTCCATAGCGCCTACATTGAGAATGGATCCCGGAACATGAACAACCGGGTTAGGATTAGAAAGTCCTACACCAATGATAGTGTCTCCACGTTTTAGTTCAACTGTACCATCAAAAGCGGGTAGATCCTTCAGTAAATCAAAAAATCTATCTCCATCCTGGCTAGGTAGAGCGTCATATATGAGTTCACGCGTCCTAGCAATGCAATTAATAATGCCTGGTTCTATCATTCTAGTGCCATATGGCATTGAGCTCCATCCGCCAATAATGACGTTTACATCACAGTTCTTGTTGTGCATGCTCTCCCTTAGCAACAAAGAGCCAAAATTGTCTGGAAATATACTTATCACCTGCCCATCCACAAGATGGGGAATCATCTTTTCGAAGAAGAGCTTATGACCTATAGCCGGGACGGTTGCTATTATCAGTCCAGCTCCCTCCAGCGCCTCAGACATATCTGTAGTGACAACAGCAATACTTGCAATACCAGCTCTTCTAAACCACTTAAAATTACTCTGTAAACCATTAAGCTCTATTTTATTGGTCTTTAGAACTTTCCCCAAACTTTTAGGGGCAAAAGCAGGCAACTCATATAAATGAACTTTGCATCCAGCCAGAGATAAGTCAGCTGCAAACGTCTGCCCACAAGCTCCTCCCCCCAGAATCGCTATTGGCTTTCCTAGTAGCTCGTTCATATTGACAATTTTCATGTTAGCAGTATTAAAATTTTCCTACATGCCTAGATTTTTGTGAGTTTAGCGGCACCCCTTTTTGTTTCCCTCTGGGAACACGCAGGTACACACAGCCTTTGCGCACAGAAAATAGCGATTTCTCCAACTGCGGATGATACAATGCTTTCCAACGCGTGCGCCAATACAGACACGTTCCCATGCTCTAAAATCATTAAGGTCCATGAGGTGCTTCCTAATCTGCACGCGTAGTGAACACCGGTCAGAACGTAAACTACAGGTGTAGAAATCGCATTAAAGATGAATTTTGCTCTCCAGCGTCTTTAAGAGAAGGTTTATCATTTTGCTGGACAATAGTTCTAAAGTGAGGAAAAAATGGCGCACTTGTTCTTGCTTTTATTCGATCACATGGTCTAAATGGTAAGGGTGATAGAATATGTGGGAATGTGAAGTATGCGGGTATCTTAACAAAGACGAGCCAGAAGTCTGTGAACAATGTGGAGCATTGAGAAACGAATCCGTTTATGAGGATATAAATGATGAGTATTTAGATGAAGAAGAAGGGCTTCTCTGAGCATGAATGCAGCATGCAACAAATCTAAAAATAGTTCCGCTCTGGCTTATTTTCAATTCTCTTCTTGACTCAATGATCTTCTGGTTTTTAGGTCTATTTTCTCAATTGTCTTTCCGGCAGATGCATTTTTCCATTATAACTAAAGCGTCTGGAAGTCTTGTCCTACTGCTTCTAATTTCATCTCTAAACGTCAATGCGCACTGAGTTTCCGCAAGTTGTAACGACCCCTCCCGTCTCTAGAAAGCTCCCAGATTTTGTCGTTGCCATCTAAAAATGCTATACACTCGCCTTTTTTTAGATTTATTATCACTAGCTTATCGTTATCATAAAGTTCTTTTTTCGATCCCTCTATTCCCAATAACGCCTTGAATGAAATGCCTACTTTTCCTTCCAGATCTTTAAGGCGTACAGGCGATTTGATCTCAACCATTTTTTTCACATTCATTTTGTTTATGATGTGTTTGGGCAGACTCTTGTGCTGCTGCAGCTTTGCGCATCAGGTCTTTGATTGCTTGGCTGATCCCATCTGGATAGTAGGGCTTGACTATTTTCTCGCAGAATTCTTTTAGCAAGCTTGCTGGGACGTCGTAGATTGTCAAATGAACAAACAAGTCATCCTTGAACTCTCCGCTTTCGCTTTCCATAAAAGTGGCGAGTTTCTTTTGCATAATAGTTCTCTCCTTCTATTTCCCCAAATTGATGTTTAGTCGTCAGATGTTTAAAAAAGGAATGTTGCATCGACCTTTACGAGCAGTAGAGAGTGAGGTTAAAATAAACGTTCTTCATAGATTGGCTTCGTGATTTCATTCATAGAGGCCCGCGCTGGGCCAGAAGTACAATTTAATACTGTGAGAAATGTAAGTTAAAGTGAAACTCAATTCCAATAAGAGGGTGAATCTTGAAAGAGTATCTTATTGGGGCAGGCGGATGGGCATATTTCAAAATTCCAAGGCTTCACCCTTTAGTAGCATATTCTAAAGCCTTCAACTTTGTAGAAGTGAATTCCACCTTCTATCAAATACCTCCTATGAGAGAAGTTGAAAGGTGGAGAAACCTTGTTCCTCCGGACTTCCAATTCGCGGTAAGAGCCCACAGGGCAATCACGCACAGGCACAAGCTCCAACCAGCTGAAGAGGCGTTGGAAGCGTTTGAAAAGATGAAAAAAATATGCAAAACACTAAACACTGTCATTTTACACCTCCAAATTCCTCGATCCTTTAAGCTTACCCTAGCGTCAGTCAACAATCTCCGCGACTTCTTATCTTCCGTAAACCTTGAAAAACTCAGACTTGCCCTGGAAATAAGAGAAACGCCATCTTCAAACCTGCCGCCTGAACTCCTGAAAACCATGCAAGACTACAAAATGATCCACTGCGCAGATC
>Ga0315310_10002672_pt1 | contig 11139 bp, 10 predicted proteins | sample TDP5_MG_FD_203630 | JGI IMG/M metagenome (GOLD analysis project Ga0315310, IMG submission 203630) | Freshwater sediment microbial communities from Lake Towuti, South Sulawesi, Indonesia - TDP5 | ecosystem: Environmental > Aquatic > Freshwater > Lake > Sediment | place: Indonesia: South Sulawesi... | reverse complement strand
TTGAACCGGCCTAGAGTTCGCGAATTCCTTGATGGTCGCAATGGTGTCCTTCCCGCTCGAATTCATCTCCAGAAAGTTGGCGCCGAGATTGTTGCGGTATAGCTCCGAGAGAAGGCAGAGGGCGCTCGTCGTCTTCGCCGCTCCCGGGGGGCCTAGGAGCAGGAGATCCGGTAATATCCCCTTCTCGACAAAAGCCCTCAGCGCGGCTATAGCTTCTTCCTGACCGAGTATCTCCTGCAGCCTTAACGGCCTATACTTCTCGTTCCACAACGCCTTCGAGCCGCTGATCGCCATTCCCATTACGTACGCCCCTTACTTTGCGACCCACTTCGAAAACCCTTCCGCCTATAGATCGCCACTGAGGCTGTGGTCGTTATGCCGGAGCATGCGAGCACGACGCCAATGATGAAGTTTTCCGGGTATTCCGTTCGCGTCTCCCTCCTCAGGGTCGTCAGCCCATACCTGTCAACCTCGTAGATGTCGAGCCCATAGAGGCCATCGACCCATTTCCTCGTATCCGCTATATAGTCTGTGTTGGCGATGTTCGCGGTCTGGATCACGAGACCTAAGGACCAAGCCGATGTGTTAATGTGGGAGGTCGGATCCCCTGACGCCTTATAATAAGTGAGGTCAACGGGCGTCCACCCCCACGGGGGCACGTAGACGATCGCCCACGCGTGTCCGACGAGCCCTTCACTGCGGTAGTGACCGTTCAGTTCGTAGATCGTCATGTTGCCCTCCACCACGAGCCCAGCTTGGAGGTAGGCGGGTATTCCCAATATTCTACAGAGCGATATCAGGAGGTTTGCCTTCTCATCGCAGTCTCCGCTCCGCTTCCGCAGCACCTCGTTAGGGTACAGGGGTGGCATGTGCGACTGATATCTCACGTTTCCATCTATCCAGTCGACGAGGGCTGACACTATCCTCAGCACATTATCTGAACCGACACCCTCCTGAATTCCGTGGGCAAGGGACTGGAGTTCCGGGTCATTCACGAGGAATGGGCCGCCCTCCCTGCAATACTTATCAACGAGTTCCTCGGGTATCATCGAGATAGCCTCTGGTTCCCCATCGCGTTGGCTCCTCGGCACCGTTGCCACGACCTCCATCGCCAACATCACCTTAAGCGTATGACCTGGCTGAATCTCCGTCTCGGCGAACGATACGTAAGGATTCCCTTCGGCGTCAAGCTGCAAATTCCAATCAGGGGTGCAGTTGACGACTCGACTCCTTTGGGTTGTGGTATTGAGGGCCATCTCAAGGCTCAGGTTTTCCGGATCATAGGGTTCCCCGCCCCTGTTCTCGACGGTCAGCTCGTGAATGATGACGTACGTCGCCGTGCGTTCCGTCCGGGGGCGATACAGCATCAGCAGCAGGCTCCCAGCGATGAGTGAGAGGAGTGCGGCAACTTCGATTGCGGGGAGCCTTTGCCTCAAGATCTGGGCCTTCCATCTGGAGCCGGGAGATAAAAATTAAGCTGTTCCGTGTATCCATCACACGGGCTTTGGGCAAAGCATTGTCGGCAGGAATGCGGGTTCCACGATTGTGGCGCATTTCACCGCATTCGGAGCTGGGGCGTGCCATCAATCCAAAATTTCTATAGCTCTCGAAACTTCTCCAATATTTTCGACTGTTGCATCTGGTTCCACTTGGCAGCGCCCCAGAGCCTCGTTCCTTATCCATATCGTCTTCATGCCGATGCCCTTTGGGATGGCTATGTCAGTGCGTGCGCTATCACCTATTGAGACGAACTCCTCGGGCCTTGCGGATGGATATGATGCGAGGATCGCGCTGTAAAGTCCTCCCGTCTTTGTTATGTGCATCTCGTTAGAGTAATATTCCCTCTGGAAATATGCACGGAGCCCGGCTTTCTCGAGCATGCCCTTCGTCGAGCCCGTCGTATCCGAGCAAACAAACAGGTGACGGCCCTTTGATAATTCCTTCAGCGTTGCATCTGCCTTCGGATGGACCTCCGCCTCGCTCGTGAGAAGTTCATCGAACCGATCGATCAGTTCGGGTGTCTCGCGCCATTCCACGCCATAGGCCTTCACGATGAAGCCCTGGAAACCTTCCCGCGACCTGAAGATGTCCTCTATTTCCGCCGAGAACAGCTGGCGTAGTTCAGAGCTCGGCAGTCTGCTCTTGAGCCCCAACCTGCTGAGTAGGTTGATGAAACGGAAGGACTCTTTCCAAGGGAATATCGTGCCTATTACGTCGAAGACGCAGTATTTGATAGTGGGGACCAATCATTGCCACCAACGGCTCGAGGGCGTTTGCCAGCGCACGAATGTCGGCCGAGTCATAATAAGTTATGCGCACTAGCAAAGGTTATGGGCCCGTTTACATGCATGTGTGGCATGCCTCGCCCGAAGATTCAGGTCGCGCTTGATACAACCTGCATTTCCGAAGCCCTTCTCATAGCCCAGAGCGTGGTCGACGGCGGAGCGGATTGGATTGAGGCCGGTACTCCCCTCATAAAGTCGCATGGCATGGAGGCGGTCAGGCGGTTGGCGGAGATGTGTGGCGAAAGGGAGGTCGTTGCCGACATGAAGACCATGGATGCGGGACGATTGGAGGCGGAGATGGCGGTCGAGGCGGGAGCCAAGATAGTGACGGTCTGCGGCCTGGCTGACGACTTGACGGTAATCGAGGCCGTGAAGGTTGCCGAATTACACGGTGCGTCGGTGATGGTTGACCTGATAAATTCAAAGGACACGTTGGCTAGAGCCCTGGAGGTTCAGTCCTTGGGAGCCCATTACCTCTACCTGCACAGCGGACTCGACGCCCAGACGCGGAATGGAAGCATAGCGGGGAAACATGACTTGATGAGGCGATTGTCCTCGACCCTCAAGATCCCCCTAGTCGTGGGAGGGGGGATAACTGCGGCTAACGCCCGAAAGGCATTCGACGCCGGCGCCTCGATCCTAGTTGTCGGCTCCTTCATAACGAAGGCTCCGGATCCGGCAGCCGCCCTTAGGGCGGTACTGGATGCCGTAAGTTGAGGTGCAGCCAATGCCGCTGGCCAAGGATATCTTCGAAGTAGCACGCCGCCAGATCCTGCACGAGGTTGACGAATCGATCGAGAAGGTCGACCTAGAGAGGCTGCAGAGAATGGTTGACCTCCTGATAATGACGAAGGCCAAGGGCAAGAGGGTGCTCCTCGTCGGTGCGGGAAGGAGCGGCTTGGTTGCCAGGGCATTTGCCCTAAGGCTCATGCATTTAGGCTACAACGTTTACGTCCACGGGGAGACCATCACGCCGGCGATAGGAAAGGGAGATCTCGTGATCGCGATCTCGGGTTCGGGGAGCACGAAGCTCGTCGTCACCGCTGCGGAAATAGCGAAGGGACTTGGCTCAAGGGTGCTGGCCGTGACATCAAATTCGGAGTCCCCACTCGCTCAGATCGCGGACCAGCTCATGGTGGTCAGGGGAAGGACGAAGGATCCGTTGGAGAAGGACTATTTATCAAGGCAGATGCTCGGCGAGCACGAGCCTTTGGCTCCACTAGGAACGGTCTTCGAGATAGCGTGCTCGATCTTCTTGGACTGCGTGATTGCAGTAATCATGAACCTTCTCGAGGAGACCGAGGCTGAGATACGGGAGAGGCACGTGACAATTGAATGATTGTATGGCATTGCCAACTCGAGGTTGCCAAATGGGGGCGCTGAGGATTATGTCGGACGATTGTCTCAGCCACTCATGGCGCCGCTCTACGCGCATCACTGAAGGCTGGCGCTTATCTTCGATATGATCTCTGAGAGGGGCCCTACTTTGTCTTTGGGACAGAGATCCGTCTGCAACACCCTCTCAGCCTGATCGACGAGGTGCCTCATGCCTTCCAACTTCCTCTCCACCCCAAGGAGCTGGGTAATCCTCGCATCGTATGTTTGCCCTTCCTTCATGCCCCTCTTCAGCAACACTAACGTCGCATCGCCGAGCTGGACTTTTTCCATGTTCGGTGCATTGCTTGGGGCATATATGAAGCTTCATGGCATTATGGCAGCATCGTACATGGCTACGACGTTCTCCGCCGGTATGTCGGCCTGTATCTGGTGAGATGGAGCCATGATGTAACCGCCGCCCTCGCCCATGAAGCCGAGGATCTGCTTGACGGCTCCCTTCACCTCCTCCGGCCTACTGAAGGGGAGCATTCGCTGTATGTCGATGCCCCCGTGAAGGCAGACGCTCTTCCCGTACTTCGCCTTAATTTGCAGGGGGTCCATCCCAGCCGCAAGGGGCTGGATCGGGTTGAGTATATCCACGCCCGCATCGATGAACTCCGGTATGAGCTGGAGTACTGAGCCGCACGTGTGGTAGAGCACCTTAGCCCTTGGTGCCATCCTCCTTAACGAGTCTATCCTTTTTTTCAGCCAGGGTTTGATCTGAAGTACGTAGGCCTCTCTAGATACGAATGGCGATGCCTGGCTTCCCATATCATCCGATATGCAGACCACATCTATTAGGTCCGCCATGGGGCCTAGGAAAGCTTCCGCAAGCCTAGTATTGACGTCGAATATCTTCGAAACGAGCGCCTCGTACAGCTCGGGCCTGAGCTTCATGTCCAGAAGCCACTGGCCGAAGCCTCGAAGCTGCGCGTATCTGTGGAGGAGGTTGCTCGCAACCCCGAGGTCGGCCGTTATGGCGCAGTCCGTCAGCTCTCTCAGTGCCTTGGCCTCCTCGGCCTTACCCGATGTGAACGAAGGGTCCTCGACGTTCGGCCACCTGTCGTAATCCTCGATGTCCTCGACCCCCTTTGCGCTTGTGAGCGGCGGATTGGTCGGGTAGTACATCGATTCCGAGGGCGTCGGCACCCATCTGACTCCGAAACAATCCTCGATGGCTCCCCCTGGTAATTCCGCCTTTGGCTCACCAATCCTTACGTGCCTGAAGTCAACGCCGAAACGCCTCAGTATCCTCTCGTCGACCGGATACACGACATAACTTCCAGCCCTGTGGGTGGGCTCTGCGCCTACCCCCAGGCGCCTGCAGAGCGCCCTGTAACCGTGGGGCTTCGAGTCAACAATGCTCCAGGCTAGTCCTCCCAAATCTACGGGTGGCCTGTCCGCCTCTCTACCGCTCAGAGCTGCCAGAGCCCTCTCCCTGTGCGTGATCATTGCAACGGCGAAGTCAAACCCGCTCTTAAGGTGGACCCCAGTCCGATCGCTTGGGATGAGAGGCTCCGCCTTCGCGGCAGCGGTGAGCCCTTTCGAGCTTACGCCACGGTCTCCAGGAGCATCCTGCTCCTGCGGTCAAGCTTGCCGATGTCCTCAATGTTGTATATGTTGTCGTGGGTGTCTATGACGATTATGCGCGTTCCAATGTTGATGACTTGGCGACGGCTTCGCGTATGCAATATCCTCGGCCCCCTGTCCGTCAGGATCTCCCATTCGAATTCGTCCCCGCTCGTTTCGAGCCTTTCGACTTTCAGGACGCGTGGTATGAAGTATAGCTTCCCCAGGACTTGTTCCAAGTTCAGGCGAGACCGCTCGTCGAGTTCGCGATAGTCCTTCAACATGCATATCTCACGGCTCTGGGGTTCCTCGCCACCCTTCCCCTTCGAATCGCCGACCTGCGCCGGGGATTGGGTTTGTGAGAAGATGACGAACTCTGGAATCGAGAGTGGGAAGGGCCTCCTCGGGACCACGTCGTCGTGTGGAACTCCGTCGAGCGTGACCTTTATCCTGTCAAGCCGGTTCCCGGGCTCGATCCTCAGGCTCGAAGCTTGAACTATGTTGAGTTGGATGAGGAAATCGCGAAGCGGCAAGGTGGATCAACTCACGAGTGGGGCAGCTACCTCTTGGGCCTCCGCAAACTGTGCATTGTAGAGCTGGCTGTAGAGACCGCCCGTCTGCATCAGCTCCTTGTGATTGCCGACCTCAAGGACCTTCCCTTTGTCGACGACGATTATCCGGTCCGCTCTCTGAAGGGTCGACAGCCTGTGGGCGATGATGATCGTGGTCCTCCCGACTACGAGGTTTTCAAGCGCCTTCTGTATCTGTCTCTCCGTTAGGGTATCGACGCTTGAGGTCGCTTCGTCCATCACGAGTATCTTCGGATCCGTCAATATGGCCCTGGCTATCGCGATCCTCTGCCTTTCTCCGCCGCTGATCCTGGAACCTCGTTCGCCCACGTGGCTGTCATAGCCCGCATAGGAGCCCATGATGAAATCGTGGGCGTTGGCGGCTTTTGCCGCGGCGATGATCTCCTCGGGGGCCGAGTCGCTCTTCCCATACATGATGTTGAACGCTACGGAGCCGTAGAAGAGGAATGGGTCTTGTTGCACGATGCCTATCTGCCTACGCAGGCACTCGACCGCGATCTTGCGTATGTCGACGCCATCGATCGATATGGATCCCTCGGAGGGGTCGTAGAATCTAAGCAGGAGCTTGGTCAGGGTCGTCTTTCCCCCACCGCTCGGCCCAACGACGCCGATGGTCTCGCCGGCCCTTATGTCGAGCGTGATGTTCTTCACGACCGGGATGTATGGCTGGTAGCCGAAGCTCACATCCTTGAATTCAATGGCTCCGTTGAAGTTGAAGCTCACGGCGTCATCGGCATCCTTGATGTCCGGCCGAAGTTCTACGATCTCAAGGACCCGTTCCCCAGAGGTCAGGGCCTCCTGGAGAGGCTGTACGAGGTTCGTGAGGGACTGTATGGGACCATAGAACATCCACATGTAACTCACGAACATCCAGAGCGTGCCAAGCGTGAGCGTGCCGTTCAGCACCTGGCCGCCTCCGATGTACCAGACGACGGCCGCCCCGACGGAGGCCGTAAAGCCCAGCATCGGGAAGAAGCTGAGGTTGAGCCTCGTCGTCTCGAGGTTTGACTTTACGACCATCGTCATCCTCTCCGTCAGGCGCCGGACTTCGGACTTCTCTTGCGAATGCGCCTTTACTACAATAGCGCCGGGTATGGTGTCCACGAGGAGGCTGCTCATGTCGGCCCACCTCCTCCACAGTTTGTGGTAGATCCTCCTCGCCTTCCTCCTGAACAATGGTATGCCGACCACTATCATGGGCACGGGAAGGAGGGCGAAGATCGCCAAGCCGAGGTTCAGGGTGAAAAGGATCATGCCTATGCCTATTATCTGAAGGCTGTTGATGACCAAATTTGGAATCCCCCAGACCAGGAACCAGTTCACCCTGCCCACGTCGTCCGTGACGCGAGACAGAACTCTGCCCGAGCTGATCCTGTCGTAGAATCCCATTGAGAGGAGCTGTAGATGCTCGTACACTTGCCTGCGAATGTTGAAGACGATCTTCTGCGCCAGGTAGGAGAGGGTATAACTCTGCCCAATGCTCATGAAGGTGTTAGCTGCGTAGATCGTGACCAAAGTTAGGGTTAGTATGGGTAGGAGATTGAAGTTTCTCTTTGTGATTACCTCGTCGACCAGCGTCCTCATCAGGTATGGCGGGACGAGGCCCAATCCCGTTACTGAGAGGGAGAGCATCATGCCAAGCAGAGCCAGGGGCAAGTGTGGCTTCAGGTAACCCAAGAGCCACATGAGCGTCGTCTTCCTGCGCCTTTCGTCCGCGATGGGCATCCTCACGCCGTTCGCCTTGTCGAAAAGGACCCTGTCGCTCGTCAGCTCGTTTATGACGAGCATGGCCTTTCGAAACTGATCCGTGCACGAACGGCTGAACCTCAAAAGCTCCCTTGTGCCACTTGTAGTGCTGAGATCAAGGTTGCCGTTGCCTGTGTAGTCATTGACAGTCGCGCTCTTTATCTCGCGCACGTCCACCTCAACCTTGCTTCCCTTTTCGGGCGTGACGACGATGACCCTCTGCCTCGTTAAGAAGAGCCAACGGTGACCATACGAGCCGTCCTCCGTGAGGTCGCAGAAAGCCTGGTAGAGGAGCTCCTCGTCCTCCCTGAGGAGCGGCTTTATTACCCTCTCCGCTTCCTCCAGAAGTTCCTTGTCCATCTTCTCCTCGAGCAACGACATCATTCTCACCTCTGGTCGATAATCGCCCAGCGCGCGTTCTCGCTGGATTTAGCCGGGGAAGGGCCGTTCGACGATCTCGTGAGGGGACTTCACCTCAAAGCCGACTGAAAGGTTTCAGACGCAGCATTTCGATCCGAGATACATGACGCATATTTCCCTCAGCCAGCTTTTAAATCGCCAAATAAAAGGAGATACTTAAGAATATCGTTCTCACATCTTTACTCGCGCAATCCCGCATCGCGGGGCATTCGCCATTGATCGCAGCGCAATTCAATATCGCAATGCAACAGTATAAGCCAAATGGATCAACGCGCCAGCCCAGTTGATCCGCATCTGCGTTTTCAAACGCGAGGGGATAAATATCCCGTAGTGCGGACTTACCATTGTGCAAGGGCAGACCCGCCAACTCTGGGCTGAGAACCGTTGTCTAGGAGCAGGATGGATGATTGGCTTCAGGCCCTCTTAGTGGAAGGGCCAGCCGAGGGTTCGATCCCCGCAAGCCTGAGGGTTGCGGCCCGTGGGAGCCGTTGCCTCATCTGCAGGGGCTCGAGGATGCTGTGCGGAAAAACAACCTGTCCAGTGGCATTGAGGTTCAGTTCCTTGGTGAACGTGGGTGCCCTAAGCCTTGATACGAGGATGGAGGGCAACTCCCCACCAGAGGTCTTCATCGGCAGATTCGGCTACCCCAAGGTCTTCGTTGGACCGATGGTGCCCCCGATGATGGAGGATACGAGCCTGCTTGCAGCGCCCCAACTGTGGTTCGGCAAGTCGATCGAGGAAATAGTGAAGATGAGATCTCGACTTGTGAGGGGGAAGTACCTCGCGGACATAACGTCCCCATCAAGCGGACTCGACAGGATCTCGCGGATGGTGCAGGAGCTGGGCCTTTCATCCTCTCCGACCGACTCGGAATTGGAGTTCCTGAAGAAACCAGTCAGCACCATTACCCTCAGCGATCACTTCGAGCCCTTCGGCCCCTCGGCCCCGCTCAGGAGCTTCAGCCTCGGCAACCTGAAGATGGCAAGGCCCCTTGAGAGGGCATTTTACGACGTTGACCTTAAGGCCCATGATGCCATCGTCAATTCGTACGCGGTGGGAGTCGACGTCTCCTCAATACAGAGGGCCTTGAGCGTGGGGGCCTTTGGCCTGGGGAAGAGGAGGAGGTTTGTTCCGACTAGATGGAGCATCACGGCTGTGGACAGCATCGTCTCGCAGAAACTGATCGAAGGCGTCAGGGGGAACCCCCTGATAAACGAGTATCTGATCTACGAATGCGACAATCTTGACAACAGGTACTTGGTCCTGATGACGCCACAGAGATGGTGCTACGAGTGGATCGAGGCTTGGTGGCCAAATACGGCTTGGAATCCCGAATCGACCATATCGATCTCCGGAGACCATGAACGCTATGAGGGAAGAACTACCTATGCCTCCATAGGTGGTTGCTACTATGCCGTGAGGTTGGCCGTGGCCGAGAAACTGTCGGCGATGGGCAGGCAGGCGGGCGTCGTTGCGTTGAGGGAGGCATACCCGGGATATATCGTGCCGGTGGGGGTCTGGATAAACAGGGAGAGCGTCAGGATGGCCCTAAGGCGGGAGCCACGGCGATTCGACTCCCTGAGAGAAGCCCTCAGGCACATCTCCTCAAGGATGCAAATACCGCTTGGTAAGTGGATCAGGAGCAGCGCGCTGCTGAGGGACTTCCTCTACCAGACCAGGTTGAGGGAGTTCTTCAATGAAAGCGCGCCATAAGAAATCGTATAAGCTTCTGGGCGCTTCGAGGACCCATGCCCGCTGAGAGGGATAAATTGGATGCGAAGATCCTTCGTGAGCTACAAAGGGACGCACGGCAGTCCTTCAGGGACATCGCGAGGAGATGCGGCGCATCCGTTGCAACGATATTGAACAGGGTCAGAAGGCTTGAGACGGACGGGGTGATCAGGGGATATGCGGCGATCTTGGATGCCGAGAAACTGGGCTACGACGTGGTGGCCGTAATAGAGTTGACGGTCTCGAGCGGCAAGATGTTAGAGGTTCAGCGGGACATAGCCAAGAACCAGAACGTGATCGCGGTATATGACGCAACGGGCGAGACCGACTCGATTGCCATAGCGAGATTCAGGGGGAGGAAGGAGTTGAGCGCGTTCATCAAGGACGTGCTCCGCAGGCCCTACGTCCAGCGCACGAATACGCACCTGGTACTCAACGTCGTGAAGGAGGACTTCAGGGTTCACGTCTAGCCCTTGGGGGAATCCTGAAGCTGTCCGCCCTTTCGAGCCACCCGCACCCTATCTGTCTATCCTCTCTGTGTGAGTTGTCTGGGACTCCCGAACGGCTTCGATGTACCTTTGCATGGCGCTCCTGATCGCTTCGCCTCGAGTCATGAAACCTTGTTTGTGGGTCATCTCGTCGAACTGCTTGACGAACGTGGCCGGCGCCTTGAACTTCACGTCGATGGCGTCCTTGGACAGTTTTCTGACCATATTATGATCCTTTTTAGATACCAAAAATGGTTAATATAAGGGTATTGGGTTAAAAGGCAGAGAGGTCCGTGAGACGACGTCTGCACCCAACGGGATGATGATGCTGATCGAGGATTTGGCACCGCCAATAGGGGTTGTCGGGGTCCGGCAACGTCCCGAAACGCCTAAGAGACGCCCTCGGTCCTTCGTCCACACTTAGCGGACGGTGCATCGAGCGGTTGTCAGTCGAACCTTGGACGATCAAGCACAAGCCCCTCAGCACGAAAGAGGTGGTCGGGAACGTGATCGCCGTCAGGCGCGTGTATGAGTGGCTCCATGAGTGGGAGGGGCACAGGAAGGCGATACTGCTCCACGGGCCGCCGGGAGTCGGCAAGACGTCGTCAGTGGAGGCGGTCGCCAACGAGCTCGGCTACGGAGCCCTGGAGCTGAATGCAAGCGACGTCAGGACGGAGGAGAGGATAATCGAACTCGTGTGGCCGGCCATATCGAGCAAGAGCCTCAGTGGCAAAAAGCGGCTCATTCTGTTTGACGAAATTGACGGCATTTATGCGCGCAGCGATTCAGGAGGCCTTGCGGCGCTTCTCAAGATCGTAAACAGCGGTAGCATGCCGGTGGCGATGACGGCGAACGATCCATGGGGTGACGATCTCAGGAATTTGAGGGGCAAGGTCGAGATGGTGGAGTTCAGGAGCGTATCCGCGCAGGACG
>Ga0315310_10002671_pt1 | contig 11142 bp, 11 predicted proteins | sample TDP5_MG_FD_203630 | JGI IMG/M metagenome (GOLD analysis project Ga0315310, IMG submission 203630) | Freshwater sediment microbial communities from Lake Towuti, South Sulawesi, Indonesia - TDP5 | ecosystem: Environmental > Aquatic > Freshwater > Lake > Sediment | place: Indonesia: South Sulawesi... | reverse complement strand
GTCTTCAATCTTCATGTGGGGCGAACCTGCGTCCACATACATGGCCTGACCGGCTTTGCCGCACATGCCCGGCATCTTAATCCTCAAGTCCTTACCCATGGCTGTGACGTTCTTAAGAGCGTCCAACATAATACCGTTAATGGCTACGTCCCTAAGGTGGTCGGTTAGCTCTCCCTTCTCTATCAGCCAAGCCTGCTCAACCTTACAAGTAAACTGCCCCTTCTGGGTCTCCACGTAGCCGTATTGGGAGCCGGAAAGGTAGACCCCCAGTTTCACGTCCTCCAGAATCTCTTCTAAGCTCATCTCTTCAGCTGCGAAGTAGGTATTGGACATCCGCACAACGGGTGGATGTTGATGAGATTGGGCGCGGGCGCTACCCTGCGGTTCACCCCCCAGCTTCGCAGCCGACTCTAGCGAATGCAAGAATCCCAATAGGGTTCCATCCTTCACAATCACATGTTTCCTGGCTTTAGTCCCTTCATGGTCATAAACGAAGTGGCCGTTTTTTAGCTTGGTCGGGTCGTCCTCGATCGAGACGAGATCGCTGGCCACCTTTTGCCCCAACTTGTCAGAGACTATTGACTGCCCGCCGAAGACAAGGTCGCCCTCGCTGTTGTGTCCAAAAGCCTCATGAACGAAGAGACCGCCGACCTCCGGATCAACCACAACCGTGTAGGTGCCCCTAGGCGGAGGCTGGGCATCAAGTAACTTCACAGCTGTCTCCGCAGCCTTTCCTGAGAACTCTTCAGGCTGGATGGTGTCAACGATCTCGTACCCAGCGACGTTTCCAACAGACTCAAACCCCGTCTGCATGTTCTCGCCCCTCCTAGAGATTACGCTGCAATATGCATAAGTCCTTGGCGTAGTCTCCTCGATCGATGTTCCGAAGGAGTTGCACACCATCACCTTCGTCAGCACATCCCTGTAGCTCACAAATGTGTCCTTAACTTCACCACTGTAAGCCCTTGCCACCTTCTCCAATTCCAGCATTCCCTTGACCTTCTCTTCGGGACTCACATCCTCAGGATTTATCTTCACCTTGTGAATAACTGTGTCAACTGCAGGCTTTACGTCTACTATCTTGGCCTCTTCTCCACGCTGTGTACCTATTGATTTCGCTCCGCCAATTGCGTCTGCTAAGGCTGTTTCGACGCTGCGCCGTGTAGGCACGTTCGTAGAGGCGAAGCCCCATCTTCCTCCAAGTATCACTCTTATTCCAACTCCACGCAATATCCCTGAACCCAGACTCTTTGCAACGCCGTTCTCGATCGAGATGCCACTACTTCTTTCCTCGAAAAACCTTGCCTCGCAGAAGATTGCTCCAGCTTCTAGACCTCTCTGAACAACTGCCTCGAGTAAATCTCTCAATCTCAATCACTAACGTAATTATGATTTCAGAACATAAAAAAAGGTTAACCCTTTCTCACGATCTCAAGGCTCATGTCGACAGCTTTGACTGAATGCGTCAAGGCGCCCACGGAGATCACGTCCGGACCAGCCTCAGCGTATTCAGTTGTGTTCTCTTCTGTTACCCCACCGGAAACTTCGACGAGAACCTTGTCTCTTAGTCCATTCCGTTTCAAGGCTTCAATGGATTGCCTAACCTTATCCGGCGACAAGTTGTCAAGCATGATTATATCAACTCCAAGTTGGGCTGCTTCTAAGGCTTCCTCAGGCTTCCTAACCTCAACCTCGATCTTTTTGGCGAAGCTTGTGGCCGACCGAGCTCTTTTCAAGGCTTCCTCGACCCCTCCAGCTACTGCAATGTGGTTGTCCTTGATCAGAACCGCGTCGTCAAGTCTGAACCTATGCGTGTCTCCCCCACCGATCTCCACCGCCCTCTTATCAAAGTACATTAAGCCCGGAGCGGTCTTCCTCGTCGCCGCTATGCGCACATCGCATCCAGACTCCCTCATTTTCTCAACAGACCTACGGGTGGCGGTGGCTATGCCGCTCATCCGAGTTAGGAGGTTCAACGCTGTCCTTTCCGCTGTTAGGATTGCGCGGCCTTCGCCCGTGATCTCAGCGATGACTGCGCCCGCTTCTACTTCATCGCCATCTTTGACTGATCTAAGGATCTTCAAGTCCAGCATCTCAAACAGCGTCTTTGCCTCAGACAACCCCGCAACTACGCATTGTTCCTTGGTCACTATCTGAGCTTTTGCCATTAGTCCTAGCGGAACGATGGCTTCTGATGTCACGTCTCCCATGCCGACGTCCTCCTTGAGAAACTCCAGAAGTCTTTCACGCAATACAACTTTGGGAAGCCCCAATTGTGAAGTCCTCCTCTAGGAAAGTCTCTTTCCAATCGCGGTGACTCATTCTAAAATATTGCGATCTAACTATTATATAAGACTCCGTATGCTCTCTCTTCATCAATCCGGGTAGGTGATGCCAGAACTGTCCCGTGTCGAGACTGGGATCTAAACCAGATGCTTCCATCAGCTCTGAGAACCTGAGAGTTTCATGTCTAGAAGCCAGAGCAAACAGATTTCCTTAAAGAATTCCCTGAGGTCTGCAAAACGTCAACTGTTTCGATGGATTGAAGATCGGTTTTCTTTTTCCATGCTCTTCTCTCAAACAATTACTGCCTTTCGAGAAGACAATAGCGTTTTGCGAAGAAATTAGACAGACATTCCAAGTGAGTTCCAGAGCCAACTAGGAAAGACGGAACACTAATCTACAACTTGGCAGTATAAGTTTTGAAGAGGGGTTGTAAGGTCGGTGACGAATTGTTGGTTGAGAAAATCTCCTTGCCTCTGCAGGCGCCACAGGACTTATCTGGCGAGGATGCAAGGAACTGGTATAGGGAAAGGAATTTCATAGTATGTCCTGTGATTCTTATCACGACTGTGAATGGGGAAGGCACGCCAAATGCAGCTCTGAAAACGAATTTTATGACTGTCAGCTCCATGAAATGTTATGCCTTTTGCTGTAGTCCTGAACATCACACTTATCAGAATATTGTGGAAACTGGCGAATTTGTGATAAATGTCCCAACCGAGGACATAATAGAGAAGGTTTTGAAAGCCGCCATAGCAACAGAGAAACGTTGTCCTGCCGGGTTAAACGAGATAGAGAGCGCTGGATTAACCCCAATTCCATCAGAGAAAGTGAGACCGCCACGAGTAAAGGAATGCATAGCCCATTATGAATGTCTACTAGACCGGCATGAGAACGGCCTGATAGTTGGAAAAGTCGTCGCCGTCTCAGTTGACAAAAGTCTGATCGATGGAACAGATAGGAGAAAGATGGTAGTGGTTGGAGGAGGAAGAGCCCCAAACTTCTATGGCATTGTTAGCGAAACGAGGAAGTGGTCAAAAGTAGTCTAAACGATTGATGCAGCAAAACAAACTCTGTTAAAGCTTTATCATGACCTACCGGTTAGCTGCATGCCAAAGGTGGTGGCGATTGGATGGAATTCCTAGGAATCTGGTAGGTTACTGTGGCTTGTACTGCGGTCCTTGTCATATATACCAGGGAAGATAAAGCAAGGGGTTGAAAATCTGTGAAGGCTTGCAAGTGCTTGCGTCTTTGACAAAATGGCTTCCGAACTGGCAAAATGGAAACCCGCATTCCAACACTACGCGGAATCTGAAATGGTCTTAGATGGTCTTGTAAGACTTTTTGGCAGTTGCCCCGAATGTGCATCAGGGGGTGGAGCTCCTGACTATGCAGTTCATAAATGTTGCAGAGAGAAAACCTACAACACTTGCACAGAATGCGTTGAAATGAATACATGCGGGAGACTGAAGGGATATGTGCAGTCGCTAGATGCATTGCGGGAAATCAAAGCAATCGGCGTCAATGCATGGGCTGAGGAAATGTAGAAAAAGATAGATACAGGATATTGCTGCCTAGACGAAGGAGCTAAGTAGATAGGGTTGAGGAATATTCTCTCTGCTTCGTCCTATTTTTTCAATCGCCCAACTCCCAAGTTTTCTTAGAGCATCTGATATTTCGCATATTCATCGTGACATCGATAAATCCGAATTCTGGGCTACTGAACTCGCCGAAGTCGACACTTAAGCTCAAACGACGCATTTGGAGTCGAATCTGGAAAGAGATCTATAGGCATGAGGCTTGATGCTGGTCTCGGTAACGTCTTAGTGTTAGAATGCTTATGAAAACGGGTTTTTAAGCTCCAATAAGACTCATAGTATAGGTGCTAGAAGTGGGCTTAACATACGTAAAGATAAAGGCTTTCAACCTCATGAAACCCGGACCAAAGGCAGAGCTTGAGCTGTTGGTTGATACTGGGTCTGTGCTCACTTGGATCTCTAGAAAGACGCTTGAGGCGCTGGACGTTAAACCCAGAGGCGTAAGGCAGTTCAGAACGATTGAGGGAAAGCTGATTAAACGGGAGACGGGCGTAGTAGTCGTGGAGTACGATGGGTTTGAGGCAGTTTCCGAGGTAGTGTTTGCTGAGGAGACAGATGGATCGGTCATGGGAGTAACCACGCTGGAGAGCCTCGGATACAGGGTTAACCCCATTACCGGGAAATTGGAGTACATTGGCCTACTCGCAGTCTAACTTGCACCTTATTGACCACAACAGACTCTGGTCGGAACCCGTTGTGAGTGAGCTGTCTTTCAGTTCTTTATGTTCTGCCAAACATTGCTGATGCTTTTTCAGGCTCAACCTCGACGTTTACAGCGTTTACACCTTCCTTTTCCGCCACCTGAACGAGTCTAGCATTGGCGCTTAGAAGAAGGCTACAGTTAGCTTCTTTTGAGGTCGATATCTGGAGCGCGTCAGCCTCATACACGTGATGTTTCATCACGAGCGACCAAGAGTCAGTGAGGGGCTTCATAGTCATCGGCAGAATCTGAAGCGATCCCAACCGAATCATCCTCGTGGATTCTGAAATAAAGTCAAACAACGCCCTCTTGATCTTCCTCGGAAAGAAGACCCGTTGAAAGGTACTTGTCGAAGACCCCAAGCACTTCTCCTATGTTCCAGATTGAAAATGCAAACGCCAACTTCCCAGTTTCAGCCTTTGCGTAGACGGCGTCAACAACCTCGGAACTTTCTCCTCAACGTACCTCTTCACAATGCTACTTGAGTCCAGATAAACGATCCTGACGCTCATCCCTCAATCTCCTAACTTCCTCACCCGCCGAGGTTCCCATCTTTGGTCGCCTCTCCTCAACCTCCCTTACTGACTGATATACGCTGGTGACGAACCCTATGGCTTCAGAGAATTTCTTCAGTAACTTAATTGCGTTGAAACACTTGAGAGCTTCCTCGACAGCGAGGCTGGCCATCCTGAGGCTCCCATATCTCGAAGAGACAGACCTCTTGAACTCGTTCCACGTCTCCTCGTCGATCACTACGGTTGTCTTCACAACTCCCAGACTGTTCACCATCTAGATGGTAAACCGTTTAGTATATAAACCGTACTTGCTCATTTCCAGAGTATGATTTCGATAGGTCTTCATTTTCTTTTGTCCTCTCAAAGTCTCATTAAGCATATAAGTATCAGTAGGGAATCTCCCTTAATTAGTCCTTGAGCTTCTGAGTGCCCACCTTCCAACTCCTAAACAGATCAAAAAGCAGATTCTCGATCGCTACTCTCAGCCCCTTCAGATGAAGCCCGTCGAGAGGCTTGAGTACGCCATCCTCAACGATTATGTCCAATTTTTCAGGGATATTTTGGGGATAACAACAGGTAACCACAAAAAAGCTTAGAAGCATGAAATAGAGCTTTCTATTCTCGGATGTGTCCACGTCCAAGAACAAAGTATTTGATCGTTGTTAGGTGTTGGACGCTCATGGGGCCGCGGGCATGAATCTTCTGTGTGCTGATGCCGATCTCAGCGCCCAAGCCGTACTGGTTCCCATCTGTGAAGCGTGTAGAAGCATTCCAGTAGACAGCGGCTGCGTCCACATCTCTGATGAACCTGAGAGCCTTATTGAAATCGGACGTTAGGATCGACTCTGAATGCATGGTACCGTACTTGTTTATGTGGCTTATAGCTTCATCTAAGCCATCAACAACCTTTACTCCAATGATCAAGTCGAGGTACTCTGTGTGCCAATCTTCCTCAGTGGCTAGTTTAACATCTGGCACGATCTTCCTTGTCTCTTCGCATCCTCTAACCTCGACACTCGCCTTTCTCAGACTGGATATGACCCTCGGAAGGAGTCTCTGGGCAATGATCCTGTGAACCAGCAGCTTCTCAGCAGCGTTGCATACGCCAGGCCTCTGGCACTTAGCATTCAAGATAATGTCGATTGCCCTATCGAGATCGGCATCTTCCTCCACATATATGTGACAGTTGCCAATCCCTGTCTCTATAACCGGAACTTTGGCATTCTCTACGACAGCCCTGATCAGATCTGCGCCACCCCTCGGGATGAGAACATCAATGTAACCTCTCATCCTCATAAGCTCGGTTGCGGCGCTCCTTTCTGTTGTCTTAACCACCTGAATTGCTCCTCCCGGTATTCCCGCCTTTGTCGCAGCCTCGCTCAAGACGTCGCCAATCGCTATGTTCGAGTTTATGGCGTCTGAGCCTCCCCTCAGAATCACTGCGTTCCCAGACTTGAGGCAGATCCCAGAAGCGTCAGATGTGACATCGGGCCTAGACTCATAGATCACGGCGACGACTCCTAGGGGCACACGCAGTTGACCGATTATGAGACCGTTCGGCCTGGTCCAAGTCTTAGCTATTTCTCCAACGGGATCTGGTAATTCTGCAACCTCTCTCAAGCACTGAGCCATCTTCGATACTCTAGACTTGCTAAGGACAAGTCGGTCTATGAGGGATTCCTTGACGCCTCTGGCCCTCGCGTTCTCTACATCCTTCCTATTAGCCTCCAGTATCTCCTCGCAATTTGTCTCTAAGGCATCAGCCATCATAAACAGAGCCTTGTTCTTCACATCAGTAGGCAGCTTGGCAAGCTCACGTGATGCTTTTTTGGCTTTCTTACACATTTCAAGGATCATTCTTCTTCCTCCGTTATGTGTATGCGTTTACGGGTAACTATCTCCTTTTGCCTAACATATCCTAGAGTCTTGCGGATCTGGCTTGTCTTTAGCCCTTTTATGAAGTTGATCTCTTCGCTTGTATAGTTTGCTGTGCCCCTTGCAAATTCCCTCCCATCCTGGTCGACGAGGCTCACAACATCGCCAATCTTAAACTGTCCCGTAGCACGAGTTATGCCGACAGCCAGAAGACTAGCCTCGTTCAACACGGCTTTTTTCGCGCCTTCATTGACGTAAACCTGGCCCTTTACTGAAGCCCCATGGGCTATCCACCTCTTCGCCGCAGGTATCCTTTCCGAAGGCTTGAAGTATGTTCCCACCGGCTTGCCTTCCAAAGCGTCGATGACGATATTCTTCCTTCGACTGCTGGCGATTATTAGGGGAATCCCGCTTTGAGTCGCTATCTCAGCGGCCTGCAACTTCGTCTTCATACCGCCTCTTCCAAGTCTGCTTTTCCCTTCAGCCAGCCCTTTAAGTTCAGGCGTGATCTTCTCAACGGTCTGTATCAACTTTGCTTTAGGGTCCTCGGGATTCGCCGTATACAATCCACCTACGTGAGACAATATCAAGACGAGATCAGCTTGCGCAGCGTTCGCTATCAGAACTGAGAGTATATCATTATCGCTAAAGTTCAATCGGTACTCCTTGGTGATGGGAATCAACTCGTCAATAGAGGTAACATCGTTCTCATTTATTATCGGAACTACGCCGAGCTGGAGCAACCTATCCAGAACATTGCATGTGTGAACGTAGGATACTCTGTTGGACAGATCCTCCTTAGTGAGCAGTATCTGCGCAACCTTGATATTGTGACGGTTAAAGAGCTCCCTATAGTGGGACATGAGGATGCCTTGTCCAGCAGCCGCACAAGCCTGCTTGAAAACTATGTCATTCGGGTTCGGTTTCACGCCCAACTCCGCCATGCCAGATGCTACGGCTCCAGAGGTTACCAAGATAATCTTGTGCCCGCTTCTTACGGCCTCAGCTATCTGATCCACTACTTCTTTCATGGCTTGAAGATCCAAGCTGCCGTCACGCTTGGTCAAACTACCCGTTCCAACCTTCAAAACAACGACTCTATGCTTCATTCCCCGCTCTGCCACACCTAACAGAATCCGCACTTCCTTTTTATATCTATTTTTGTCAACTGGCTTAAGAAGACATGATTTTGGAAGGAAAACGTGCATTCAGACAGCGCGAACCGTTGGGAATTAGGTTCAGCTCTGCACTTGGCTGAATGGTTGGAAAACAAGGATTTTACACTCCGTACTCGGATAACATGGACCAATAATTCTTAAATCTTAAAAACACATCGCAAGATAACCTCTCCCCAAGCGAAGAATCCACGGAGAATGAAGATATGAAACGGCGGTCCATATTCAAAGTAGATCTAACCAAGATTGATGGTGAAGGCGAATTTCCGTGTCCGTCTTGCGGAGAGATAATATCGCCGGATGACGACTCCGGCCTCCCCTACGACATCGTCGAAGTGAATGCGAAAGAAGATTCCCTAGAGAGCCTAACGATAATCTGCAATCAATGTAAAAGTGTGATCCACATAGTCGGTTTCGAAGAACTAAATACGCTTGTTTAGGCTGGTTTCCAGATCATTTCACGCATTCTGCCTTCAGTATTTATTGAAAAGTTGAGCTTTTTCTGTGCCCGAACGGGATCACGATGCTTTTCAGGAATGGATCGGAAACCCATGCTCGCGCTTCTTAAACCAGATAAACGGAACGAACAGAATTTATGCTCTGGGCAGGGGTCTTTGTAATTCCTAGCTCAGCGGACTGATATTTCAGTGTCTTGACCAGTGTTACTGTTGCGAGGTGGAAGTTAAGCGATTCGCGTGGAGTTGGAAGAAGACCGGGAAGTCGTGCAGCACCCACGGCTTAGTTTGGGGAGTCTTTGGATACTCATATGAGAGGGTTTAGATGGGGAAGTACCTCATAGTTGTAGGGATCGTGGTATTAACAGCACTGCTGGCCGGGGTCTTCCCTTACGCCCAGAACAACAACGTAAACGAGCGGCCCTTGGTTGTAGCCCTTGACACTTTCTACTCAGTTGACCTAGACTCAGATGAAGCCGCAGTCTGCTACCTGGGAGACTTCGCTTTCTTCATACGAACTGCTAATCAAGTCATTCTCATCGATCCTAGCGATGAAATAAGTTCAAGAGACATCTACGCGATCAGGAAGTTAGACATTCTTTTGATCAGCGGAAAGGAGGGCAACTACTATGAAACCACTCAGAGCATCTATCAAAGGACCAATTCAACAGTGATTACGAATCGAGAGGTGTATAACGAACTCGAAGACTCTATCCCTGCCGGCAAGCTAAGGGCGATGTCTTCAGGTGAGAGATTGTCAATCTCGGACACAACAGTCACCGCGCTCAGTTCAAACCCGAACAGCAATGAACCTTTGATGTTCATCATCTCAATCTACGGCAGAAGCCTCTTTTACGGATCGGACACAAATTATGATGAGGAATTCTCAGATTTGCTAGCAGTCTTATCGAACGATGCCCGCAACATAGATGTAGCGTTCGTTCCAACTGAAGGAGTTTTGACAGAACCCAATTCCCGATATGCAGTCGACATGGTGAAAACCTTAGGGGCTGAAGTAGTCATTACGATGCATGGCTCAGCAGGTGAACAGAACGGTTTGAAGAATCTTCTAGATAAGGAGATACCAAACGTTTCAGTTCTTGTCCCTGAGAGATTGTGGGTGTACGAGATTGTCGTAACGTGAACGTCAGATGAACCATTCCGGCGGGACCTCTCGCTTATCCGTATGAGTCTTTAATTCACTGAATTCAGTGCCCCACAACTCACCGACAGTGACGATATCCTTACTCAAGTCCAGATTCAATCCCAAGATTCCATTCAAGGTCTTCAATATCTCTCTCGCAGCGGCTTTGTCAGGATAATTGCCAGGAGTCTCAGCTAATAGACAGAAGCCTTTCATTTCCCGTAGTCTACACAAGCCTATGAGGAGGCCAGCTACACCAAATATTCGTCCACTAAGGATCTCGGCTCCCAGGTTCGCTGCTTCCTGAGCCGCTTCGAGGTCTGAAGCAGCATAATAGAGCTTAGGTTCAAGAACCTCTCTTCCAGGTCTGTAGCCGCCGATGCTTATTACACGCTTGCACCCCAGGTTTTCGACGAGTTCTAGTATCTGCCAACACAGTTCATATTGCCCTTGGGTTGTTGAAGCCTGTGTATCCCCATAGAGAAGTATAAGGTCACGTCTGCCATTCTTCGCTTTGCTGTAATACAACCTGCTTACCGGAAACTTGAACTCACCTTCACCAGATGTGATGGCGATGTCAGCAAAGGACGAGGAGAAAATCTCCACGAATAACCTTGCTCCCAATTCTTTGATGAGATGCGAGGTAGCCAGATTCGCAACCAAACCTATGCCAGGTAAACCCTCGATCAAGACGGGATCTCTAAGCTGGGGACTTTCATATAGCCTGACGATGCAAGTCATCTGGTGAAACCTCACGTTGACCAGATTTAAATTGGAGATGTCATAATTAAACTTCTTGGCGGCGCAGTGAATGTTCAGTTTCGAGATACGTGATCGAGACCTACTAGCAAGGATTGGAAGACTCAAGACAAAGAGTGGAGTCGCGGAGACCCCGCTCTTTCTACCCGTTATAAATCCTTCTAGACAGGTGGTCTCACCAAGGGATATGAAGGAAGTTTTTCGATGCGAGGCGCTTGTGACCAATGCTTACATAATGAAGAAGCAGTTTGGGGAGGAACCGGCTGAGAGAGGGGTACACGAGTTTCTAGACTTTGAAGGGGTCATTATGACGGATTCTGGAGCCTATCAGATTCTGGCTTATGGTCAAGTTGAGACCACACCGGAAGAGATCATTAGGTATCAAGAAAAGGTTGATACAGATATCGCCACGATACTTGATATTCCGACCGGTTGGGGAGTCTCAAAGGACTATGCGCGGTATACAGTCGATGAGACGGTCAAGAGGGCAAAGAATCTTGTTGACGCAAAGAGACGTGATGAGATCGCGTGGGTCGGCCCGGTTCAGGGTGGCAGATACCTTGATCTTGTAAAGTTTTCTGCGGAGGAGATGGGGAAACTACCATTTCAGATATACGCTTTAGGAAGCCCTACACCTG
>Ga0315310_10002669_pt1 | contig 11144 bp, 7 predicted proteins | sample TDP5_MG_FD_203630 | JGI IMG/M metagenome (GOLD analysis project Ga0315310, IMG submission 203630) | Freshwater sediment microbial communities from Lake Towuti, South Sulawesi, Indonesia - TDP5 | ecosystem: Environmental > Aquatic > Freshwater > Lake > Sediment | place: Indonesia: South Sulawesi... | reverse complement strand
GTTCCCTTCAAGGAACAGGTCTTGCACTCGGTGCTGCTGAAGGGGCTGAGTCTCCGAGCACGCCTTGCCAACCCTTAAACTCCTCAACAGTAACAAGTGAAGCGCCAAATAAATTGGTTATTGAGCTGAAAACCCTGAGAGTCGTCAAATGACGTAAAAGAAGCGAGACGGAAAAAAGTCTAACTCAAGACGCAGTTCCTATTACCCATAAACAAAGACCATTGCGCCTCAAAAGATTTCCGTTGTGCCACAGCTAACAGACGAAGATGCCATGTGAACCTCGACACAAATCGCAGTGTCGTCAGACACAAGAATTCTAGTGTCAGATAAATAACAGACGAGGCCAACATTGAAACTTTAAACAGGCAAGTTTTGTTTGTTCAACAAAAGATTTCCAGTGTTGAACAAAACTATCTAGAAATCAATGAACTGCACCGTATGCCGTGGTTAACTAAAGCACAATAAATGAAAAGTGATATATCAGAGATTGTTCCTTCTCAAGTTCTCATGAATCTTTGGCGAGACATACCCGTAGGCGACAACCCACCAGACACTGTCAACGTCATAATTGAGGTCATCAGCGGGTCTAGAGACAAATACGAATACAAAATAGACTGGGAAGCCTTCGTCCTAGACCGCGTGCTCTACTCTTCTGTGGTTTTTCCAGTGGAATACGGCTTCATCCCACAAACGTGGTTCGACGACAACGACCCCCTGGACATTATGGTACAAAGCTACGAACCCCTCGAAGTTGGCTGCGTAATCAAAGCTCGAGTCATCGGAGTTCTAATCATGGAAGACGAAGAGGGAGAAGACCCAAAAATTCTGTCTGTGCCCATAAACGACCCAAGATTCGACGGGTTCAAGGACCTATCAGACGTTCATCCTCACAAGTTGCGTGAGATTCAAGAATTCTTTGAAGTCTACAAACGCCTAGAACCCAAAAAGTGGGTGAAATTCAAGGCTTGGAGAAACGCTGAAGAAGCCAAAAAAATAATCAACTATTCCATAGGACTCTACCGACAAAAAAGGGAATCAAAAACCACAAAATAAGCTCTGGCTTCATCAGCTTTGCCTTGAATAAACAATTTTTCCTCCCACAATAGTCATCTCCACCCTAATGTCTTTGATTCTCTCAGGCTTAGTCGTCAGTGGATTGTGAGACAAAACAGTAAAGTCGGCGAGTTTACCCTTCTCTATCGAACCCTTAACTTTCTCCTCAAAAGAAGCGTATGCCGCATTAACAGTGTAAATCCGCAGCGCTTCTTCCACAGTAACTCGTTCCTCTGGAAAAGACTCTCTCGACACCAGGGCGTAGACACCCAACAGCGGACTGATAGATTCCACAGGGCAGTCAGAACCGCCAGCAATCAAAACGCCACTCTCAATGAGATTCTTAAACGGATAAGTCCATCTGGCTCTGTCTGGTCCCAGACGAGCTGACACCCAAAAGTCGGATATGACAAAGTGAGGCTGAACGCAAACGATTAGGCCAAGCTTTTTCAAACGCTTAATAAACTGCTTGCTCAAGACTGAAGCGTGCTCTACACGATGACGACGCATTCTTTTATTATGGGAGTCTTTTGAGGCTTTTTCGAAGGCGTTCAAAACTACACTCAAAGCTCTGTCGCCTATGGCGTGGACACAGGCTTGGAAGCCAGCCTTCTGAGCCTTCATTATCGTCTCGTACAGGTCTTTCTGGCTGCAACAAAGTATTCCCCTCGTTGAAGGCTCATCATTGTACGGTTCTTTGAGAGCTGCTGTTCGAGCGCCCAGCGAGCCGTCAACTAGAACCTTGACGCCTCCGAGCCTCAAGGTGTGGTCCCCGAAGCCAGTGCTCTCGCCTATGTTCGCTAAGCAACTCAAAAAATTTGAAGGGATTATGATGTAAACTCGAAGTGGTAGTTTACCTTCTTCGCGCAACCTTTGAAGGATGTGAATTTCAACAGGCTTGAAAATGATCCAGTGTACGCTTGTTAACCCAGCTTTCACCGCCTTCTCACACGCCAAAACGCACGCTTTCGTCAGTTCTTCTTCGCTTGGTTCTGGCTGTAAGTTCCAGACGAGGTCGTGGGCTGCTTCTCTCAAGATGCCAGTGGGCTCACCTGTTTTCGGGTCTTTGTCGATTTGCCCGCTCGGCGGCTCTTTTGTCTCTCTGGATATCCCCGCTATTTCTAACGCTCTGCTGTTTGCAACTCCGATGTGACCGCAAACTCGCGTGAGAATCACTGGATTGTAGTGTGAAACTTTGTCTAGGTCCCACCGAGTTGGATAGCGTCTTTCTCTCAAGCGGTCTTGGTCCCATCCCCGTCCCAGAATCCACTTTCCTTTCGGCGTCTCGAGCACCCGTTTTTGGAGTAGGCGTTGTATTTCTTTTATGGAATCCACACCTCTCAAATCAATCCAGGTGAACGAGCGTCCAAAGTCTGCCATGTGCACGTGTGTATCAATAAAGCCTGGAACAACCGTTCTCCCTTTCAAGTCTATTACGCCCGTGTTTTTGTCAATCCACCGCTTGACCTCAGCGTTGGTTCCAACCTCGACTATCTTGGAATTTAGAACAGCTACTGCTTGCGCCTCTGGTTTAGCAGGGTTCATTGATATTATGTTGCCGTTAATTAACGCCATATCAGCCCGCATGAACATCAACTCATCAAGGAGTAGGTGTACCGCAAGTTTTTTCTCCTCTTAACCTGAGTTTTTTATGTAAATCAAGCTTTTTCTGGCCCCGCCGCTGTGGGAAGAGGGGATCGCAGAACCTTGAGTCGCCTGCGCAAGTGCGCAAACGCCTGCTAGCGTTTTGGTGTCGACTCGGTTCTGGTCTTAGAGGTCTCTTCCTTCCCACAGTTACTGAGAGCACGTAAAGACTGAGATTAAAATATTTAGAACCTGTTCTAGATCCAGTTTTGTCCAGACTTGCGCTGCAGAACAATTCTCTTCTCGTAGTTGCGTCGACTCCGCATTCTAGGTATGCGTCCCTTCTTCTCTGTTGGCGCGATTTTTGGAGTCTGACCCCTGACCTTTCCAGCCTTTGCGAGGCTTCCGTGAGTCGGCATTCAATTATTCCTCTGGGCTATTACAGAGCCGTCTGGGTTCTTTTAAGGTTTTCTTCGAAGATTTTGTGCATATCGCTACGTATTCCTTGAGGTTTTCGTCGAGTCTCAAAACCTTTATTTCCAGTCCTGCACCTCTTAGCAGCCGTAGGAATTCTTTTCGAGAGAATGTTTTCCTTAAACCTGTAGCAACCATGGTGGCGTTTTGCTTGATCACCCGTTTCATTTCGCTGAGAGTTTGATTGGGTTTGGGCGTGTTTTGAAGCAAAGTAACGGCGAAGACGGCGTCAAAGGTTTCGTTTGGAAAGGGGATGTAATCCGCGTCGGCTCTGATTACGGCTGTGTTTGCGTATTCTTTCAATCGCTTCTTTGCCTCTTTTAGAATCGAAGCCGAAATGTCCACGCCCACGACAAGTTTGACTCTTTCCGCCACGTGGGGAAAGAGCAAGCCTGTTCCGCAGCCCATGTCTAATATCATGCTTTCTTTTTCAAAAACGACGCCTGTCAATGCAGCCTTAATTTTTGCTTCCTGTTCCTCGTAGTATTGGACATCGTAAACCGCGGCTGACTGGTCGTAATGTCTCATTGTTCGGCGTTTTTTACTCCACTCTGCCATAGGCTCTTCAGAAATCTTATTTGGAGTCGATGCCTTCTAAGCGTTGTTGGCGAAGCTCCACAATGTTGAGTCGAGAACCTCTCTTGGCCGTGCAGAATCCAGAGGTTGAGAGAGCGGTTTCGCTGGTTAGGGATGCGCTATCCAAGCGGAAGACGCTTCTGATAGTTGGTAACTGTTGGGTCGACTACCGTGGACGCGCCAGCTCAAAACTAGAGCCCGGCGAACGCATCGTGATCTTCAAGGAAGACGGCTCAGTTTTGGTTCACAGACCCGTTGGTTATGAACCAGTAAATTGGCAGCCGCCCGGATGCGTTTTTCAAGCCAACGCGTCTGGAGGAGCGCTGCAGATTCGAGCTGTGAGGCGAAAACCACCCGAGTCAGTTCGGATATCCTTTGACAGCGTCTTTTTGCTCTCTGTTCTGAGCCTCGTGGATAAGGGTGAGTTTGCGTTGCACGCCAGTGAGGAGGACATGCAGAAGGCGATTTTGATGGAGCCCTCGCTAGTTGAAGACGGGTTCAAACCGATTTCGTATGAGAAGAAAGTTGAGCCCGGGTTTGTTGACATCTACGGCGTTGACAAGGCTGGCAGATTTGTGGTTGTTGAGATAAAGAGGAAGACCGCGAGTAGAGAGGCGGCCTTACAGTTGGCCAAGTACGTTGATGCAATTAGGGACTCAGTGAATCGGGAAGTTAGAGGCGTGCTAGCAGCGCCAAGCTTGGCTAAAGGCGTCCAAAGATTGTTAGAAACCCTCGGCTTGGATTTCAAGGCTGTTGAACCCAGAAAATGCGCTGAAATCTTGAGCAAGCCTGAAACTAGGCGTTTGGCGGAGTTTTTTGAGAAGAAGCAATGAGAAGTGTTCTTGCGCGTGCGAGAGACTGACTCTCTATCGAGGGGAAGCCGTATAGTCAAACCCTTGACTTCATTTTGTTATTTTTTTGGCAACTCCCCAACCATTGGTTATTGGTTCTTTTCAAAATATTGTGTGAGTCTTTTCTGAAACAGTGCGTCTTGTAGCAGTTTGCTGTTCTGTGTCCACCTTTGTAATGGAATCTGAAATTGGCTGGCGATACGGGCTAACGCCTCATCCAACGTGTTGAACTTTAACGGCGTCTGCCTCATGGCGTTTCTAACGTTTTCTCTTACTTGCCAAACTCCAACAGGCATGATGTAGCCTGGATGCGCCTCACGCAAAACAATCACAGTCGCTTGGCGTCTCTCTTTCGCTAGCAACTCGCACACTGCCAACCGTGCAGCGTAGTAGCATCCGCCGATGTCTGCGTAGGTTGTGCGTCCCTCGTACCCTTCCCAATCTGAATACATGACAACGCTGCGACCGCTCGGGTTCCAGATGGTGCCGGGGTACCATGCTTCCATTGCCTCGTAGCTCCAAGTCTGCGGCAGCATCAAAACCTCAAAAATGTTGTCCAAGTAGCGTGACTCATAGAGGCGATGCTCGTTGATTTCTGGAAACGTCTTGATTTTTTCCATCAAATCCTTTGAGAGTATGCTGTCAACCGCAGTGATGCTCCAGCGAGTGGGCACTAGGCGCCGGTTCTGTTTGAGCCCAAAGGCGCCGATGCTAAAGGCGCGTTGAATCTTTGTGACTAGTACACCCTTATCATAAAGGCTGGTGACTGCGTTGGTCGCCTTTAAGTCGGTGTCGTAGTAAGCCTTCTCAATCTGATGATCCCAATGGGCTGTGCCAACCCGCAAGTCTCGTAGGGGTGCAGAAGGACCAAACGGCTGAACCTCGTCGTCTAAGACCAGATTGCGGCGGGGCGGCTTCGTCAGAGCCAACTCCACATCCACAGGATTAACGGACAGAGCGAGTTCTCGCGTCTTGTCCATGATTTTGCCCGTTTCTTCAAATCGGCGAACGTGAACTCGATGCTTGCCCCGAATCAGCAGGGAGCGGAAACTAACGATTTCGTCTATGGATTTGCCGAACCACAACTCGGGTAAGTCGTAGAGGCTGGTGTCGTCGTGCACCGGCGGAACCATGGGTCCCGCATAAACGTAGGGATAACCGATTCTGCCCACGAACACGCTGGGCGGAGACGCGCCGTCCACATCTAAACCCTTTATGAGCGGCATTGTCTTCAGATAGAAGTTGGCTCTGACCAGCAGTGGGCAACGAGTCTTTCCGCACAAAAACTTGCCGCCCTTGCAGGCCACGCACAAGCCTTTTCCCCAAGCCACACCCGAAGCCTTAGCCACAAGATAATCTGCACTGTAATTCAAATCTGCTGCGAGACCAGAATTGTTCAGAAGCTCCGCTATCCAAAGGTTGTCCTTCCCAGTAGGCTTGGTCTTCTTTGCAGGCTCAACCAATCTTCTCATGCTCTATTAAAAATAAAGCCGCAAAGCACTTAAAAACAGTTGACATTTTCTTGTACTGCTGGAGGCAATTTTGCATCGGCATTAGATTTAACTCAACTGTCAGAAAAATGGTTTAAAAACAGCGCATCAGAGCAAGACTGCAGTGTCTTTGATCTCATACTCCAAGCAGAGCTTTTCTGATGATTATTATAGTCGTGCCAAACACCGAGGACACCAGAGACATAACTGTTATCATAGTGTTTAGTGAAGGACCAGCCGTGTCCTTGAACGGGTCGCCAACTGTGTCACCCACAACCGCCGCCTTGTGAGCCTCTGAGCCTTCTCCGCCAAAACCACCGGCCTCAATGTATTTTTTGGCGTTGTCCCAAGTGCCACCCGCATTCGCCATCAGTAAAGCAAAGATTATTCCCGTGATTATGCTACCACCCAAGAAGCCGCCCAAGGCTTCTTCGCCTAAGACAAGGCCAATAATGATGGGGGCAACTATTGAAGCAACGCCTGGAAGTATGAGTTCTCTTAAAGCACCCTTTGCTGCGATGTCAACACAGCGGGCATAGTCAGGCTTAGCCTTGCCCTCCATTAGCCCAGGAATCTCCTTAAACTGGCGTCTCACCTCTTCAACCATTCTGAAGGCGTTTCTCCCAACACCCAATATCAGCATAGCAGAAATCAGAGGCGGCATCATGGCGCCTAAGAAAATCCCGGCGATAACTCTTGCATCAATGATGTTTATCGCGTAAAATCCTCCAACTTTAGGAATGTCGACGAGTTCGGCGTAAGCAACAAACAGTGCTAAAACAGTCAGAGCTGCTGCAGCAATGGCGAAACCTTTCGTAATTGCTTTAGCTGTGTTGCCCGCTGCGTCTAGTTTGTCTGCCACTTCTATCATTTCCTTTCCAGAACCCGCTTGTTCGGCGATGCCTTTAGCGTTGTCTACGATTGGACCGTAAGCATCTGCGGAAATTATCATTCCAACTATGGACAGCATTCCCACAGCCGAAACAGCGACACCATAGACCGCAAACTGTGTCCCATGCACTCCAGCCAAATACCAAGCCGCTATCGTTGCCACACTTATCCCTATGATAGGTGGCACAATGCTGATCACGCCGTAAGAGAAGCCTGACAAAATGTTGATTGCCGCTCCAGTCTTTGCAGCTTCAGCCGTCCTCATGACTGGTCCTCTGTCAATAGACGTGAAGAAGTCGCTTGTCATACCAATGATGACTCCAGCAATTAATCCAGCAAGAGTGGCATAGAATATTCCGATTTCAAGCCCCAGGTAATAGACTATCAGGAACGCGAAGACCGCAAAAACTATTGTTGTTGCGAAGGTTCCTCGATTCAGAGCAGCGCCTGGTTTGCCTCCTCTCACACCAATGGGGACAAAGAGCATCCCAATCACAGACGCAAATATGCCGACTGCGGCGAGAAGAAGCGGCAGAACCACGTAGGTTGGGTTAATGCTGGTTAACGTTACGCCAATAATCATGGCAGCCACTATGCTGGCAACGTAAGAGTCGAACAGGTCGGCGCCCATGCCGGCCACATCCCCAACGTTGTCGCCCACGTTGTCTGCAATCACCGCTGGGTTTCGAGGGTCATCTTCAGGGATGCTGAGCTCCACCTTGCCCACTAGGTCAGCACCAATGTCAGCCGTTTTCGTGTAGATGCCTCCACCCGCTTTTGCAAACAGCGCCAGAGAGCTCGCCCCGAAGCTGTAGCCGAGAACGATTTCCGGGTCTTGAAATACGTAGTAGAAGGTGCTTATGCCGAGTAGGGCCAAGCCTACAACAGACAGCCCCATTACTGCACCCCCGTAGAAAGCCACGGGAAAAGCCTTGTTAAGACCTTTTTCCGCCGCGCTGGTGGTTCGCACGTTCGCTTTAACCGCTACGTTTAGTCCAAAGTAGCCTGCTAAAGCAGAGAAAATTGAACCAATAACATAGGCAAACGCCATTTGGTAGCCTAAAGCAATCACCAGAACGATTGCTACAACGAAAACAAAAACCGCGAGTGTCTTGTTTTGCCTCTTTAAGTAGGCGTTGGCGCCGTCCTTGATAGCCAAGGAAATCTCTTGCATCCTAGGATTACCGCTGTCTTGTTTCGTCACGTAAAAATACAGGTAGATCGCAAACGCTATTGAGACAAAGCCAGCGATTGGCGCAATGATTAGCCACTCCATCTTTTAGGTCTCCTATAGGCATAATACCTTCCTTTTGAAGCGTTAATCCCCATATATAAACAAAACTGTTCCAATATTTTACCTGTCGCTTCCACGATAGGCTTATTTATAATATAGAAAGTGTATTAACCGTTTTCCCAAGGTGAGAAACGAATTGGAGCGCACGGCTCTTCCCTTTGAACAACGGCTTTCACCCGCAACCAAAAAGTATCTAGAAATCTATGAGGAGTCAATCAAAGACCCTGAAAAGTTCTGGGACAACGAAGCGAGAAAGCTTGAATGGTTTAGGATGTGGGACAAGGTGTTAGAGTGGGATCCGCCTTTCGCCCGCTGGTTTGTAGGCGGTCTTCTCAATGCCTCTTATCTTTGCTTGGATAGGCACGTAAAAACTTGGCGGAGAAGCAAAGTGGCCATGTATTGGGAAGACGAGTTCGGTAACGCCAAGACTCTGAGTTATTCCCAACTCTATTCCGAAGTTAACCGTTTCGCTTCTGTGCTGCAGAAATTTAGGGTTGAGAAAGGAACACGAGTGGCAGTTTATTTGCCCCTAATACCCGAATTGCCAATAACCATGCTCGCAACCGCCAGAATAGGCGCAATCCACACGGTTGTGTTTTCTGGGTTTAGTGCCCAAGCCCTTGCAGACAGGATTGACGACACCCAAGCCAGAGTTCTAGTAACAGCCGACGGAAGTTTCCGAAGGGGCAACCTCATACCCTTGAAGAAAACAGTGGACACAGCCTTAGAGAAGTGCCCGTCCATAGAAAGCGTGGTTGTTGTGAAAAGGGCTAACATTGACGTTCCGATGAAAAAGGGGAGAGACTTCTGGTATCATGAATTACTCAATCATAGTCACGAGTATGTTGAGCCTCTTCCAGTTGAAGCCAACGATCCTCTTTACATTCTTTACACGTCGGGGACAACTGGCAAACCTAAGGGCATAGTGCACAACACTGGCGGCTACATGGTCTTCAACAACTCAGCCTACAAGTGGGCATTCGACATAAGAGACGAATCGGTGTACTGGTGCACCGCCGACATAGGCTGGGTAACTGGGCACAGCTCCATAGTTTATGCGCCATTATGCCACGCAGCCACCATAGTCCTCTACGAAGGCGCACCAGACTATCCAAAACCCGACAGATGGTGGGAAATTGTAGAGAAATACGGTGTAACCATTTTCTATACTTCACCCACGGCTATAAGAATGCTCATGAGGTATGGAGAAGAATGGCCAAAGAAACACAACCTATCCAGCCTTGAAATTCTCGGTTCGGTGGGTGAGCCCATCAACCCCGAGGCTTGGATGTGGTACTACAACAACATAGGTGGCGAGAGATGCCCCATAGTGGACACCTGGTGGCAGACCGAAACAGGCGGATTTATGATTTCACCCGCTCCAGGACTTGCGCTCGTTCCACTCAAGCCTGGCTCTGCTACCTTCCCTTTGCCTGGCATCGAACCTGAGGTTGTTGATGAAAACGGTAAACCTGCTCCTCCTGGCGTTAAGGGTCATTTGGTGTTGAAGAAGCCTTGGCCTGGCTTGCTCATGACCTTATATAAAGACCCAGACAGATACAAGCAGGTATATTGGTCAAGGTTTCCAGGCGTTTACTATACGGGAGATTACGCCATAAGAGACGAAGATGGCTACTTCTGGCTGCTGGGAAGAGCCGACGAAGTGCTGAAAATCGCGGGTCACAGAATAGGCACAATGGAGCTAGAAAGCGCAGTAATCGAGCATCCAGCCGTGAGCGAAGCAGCCGCTATAGGAAAACCCCACGAAATCAAGGGCGAAAGCGTAGCTATTTTCGTCATATTGAAGCAGGGATACAAGCCAACAGAAAAATTGAAAAAAGAATTGAAGGAACACGTGCGCGAGACCATCGGACCTGTGGTTACACCCGACGAAATATACTTTGTGCGCAGCCTGCCAAAAACTCGAAGCGGCAAAATCATGAGGAGAGTGTTAAAGGCGGTTTCGATGGGTCTGCCCATAGGGGACATTTCTACGCTGGAAGATGAGGCGTCTGTAGACGAGGTCAAGAGAGCCTATGAAGAACTAAAAAAACTATTAGAAGCGGGCTCACAAAGCTAGAGCAAAGAAAACCATTTAAGGGAATGTTTCCTTTTAGCATAGAGTCCAATCACATCATTTAAGAAAAGTTAGGGCAGTTGACCATTCCATGAGTTCAACATGGCACGCTGTAGACAAAGAAGCAGTCCTCCAAGCTTTGAAATCGAGTCCCAATGGTCTGAGCAGCGAAGAAGCAAAACGCCGACTGAGCGAATACGGATACAACGAGTTGAAAGAAAAGAAACGAAAAACAGCCCTACAGATGTTCCTCGAAGAGTTCAAAGACTTTTTCATCATATTGCTTCTAGTAGCCACGTTATTTTCAGTCATAATTGGATACTATGATCTGCTGAGAGGCGAGGCTGAGGGCTTTCTCGACGCATTCACAGACGCAATCACGATCGGAATAATAGTCGTCCTGGTTGCTTTTTCGGGTTTCATTCAAGAGTATCGAGCAGAGAAGGCGCTTGAGGCGTTAAAAAAATTGGCTGCGCCCAAGGCTCGCCTGATGCGCGACGGAAAGGAAATGATCATACCAGCCCGAGAAGTTGTACCAGGCGACCTCCTGCTCCTCGAAACAGGGGACACCGTCCCAGCTGATGCGCGACTAATCGAAGCCATTGAAGTGAAGGCGGATGAGGCAGTTCTAACAGGTGAGTCCACTCCTGTGAACAAGGATGTAACCGCAACCAAGGCGGAAGCACCTGTTGCCGAGAGAAAGAACATGCTTTTCATGGCTACCCACGCGATTTATGGAAGGGGGAAAGCCCTAGTAACATCAACAGGCATGAACACAGAGTTTGGCAGAATAGCTGAGTTAGTGCAAACAGCTGAGGAAGAGGAAACTCCACTCCAGAAGAAGTTGAACAGAT